>Ga0075158_10003299_pt1 | contig 11395 bp, 12 predicted proteins | sample JI91814BDNA_FD_70968 | JGI IMG/M metagenome (GOLD analysis project Ga0075158, IMG submission 70968) | Wastewater effluent complex algal communities from Wisconsin, to seasonally profile nutrient transformation and Carbon sequestration -... | ecosystem: Engineered > WWTP > Effluent > Algae... | reverse complement strand
CCAGCGCGGCGCGAAGACCGCCCTGGCCGAGATCTGGAACGCCGAGGACAAGGAGCACGCCGAGAAGGCTGCCAAAGTGTTCGCGGCCGACTACAGGGTCAAGTGGCCCAAGGCCGCCGCGAAGATCAGCGACGACCTCGACGTGCTCCTGGCCTTCTACGACTACCCGGCCGAGCACTGGGTCCACCTGCGCACGACGAACCCGATCGAGTCCACCTTCGCTACCGTGCGGCTGCGGCAGCGGGTCACCAAGGGACCCGGCTCCCGCGCCGCCGGGATCGCGATGGCGTTCAAGCTCATCGAGTCCGCACAGGCCCGCTGGCGCGCCGTCAACGCGCCTCATCTCGTCGCGCTGGTCCGAGCCGGCGCCACCTTCGAGAAGGGCATCCTCGTCGAACGACCCGACGAATCAGGAGGAGATCAACACGTCGCGTGACACGCCGATCCACAGGTCTTGACTATTCCTCGGCTGTCAGCGCTACGTGAACTGACGCATAGCTCCTCGGCGCCTGCCCCCAGCCGAATCACTGAAGCGGTAGGAGTGGGTGTGTCCTCCGAGCTTTGCGAGGCCGTCGCGAACACCCTCGACACGTCAAGCATCGCGGACTTGCAGGTCGCCTTCACTTGGGCCGATCGACTCCCGGCCCACCAGGCACCCTTGAGCATCACGCTCGCCGGTGAAGCATCAGGGGCGATTAGGCAAGTTGGTGAAGTCTTGAAGGGCTCGCCCGTGATCGGTCGCCAAACGATCGTCGGCTACGTGAAGCGTCTAGACCGAAGCGAGGAGGACGAAGTCGGCCGCGTCACGCTTCGGGCTCTCGACAATGACAAGGCCAGGAACATTTCGCTGGAACTAAACGACGCCGACTACCATGTTGCCGGCGTGGCCAATACAGATCGGCGGATCGTGTCGGCGACCGGCGTCCTACACAGGGAACCAGGTCGCGCTCTTCGGTTCAGCGAGGTCAGCGACTTCCGCCTCGTGGAGCAACTTTCTCTCGCTCCGTCGAACGACCCGGCGACCTGAAATCGGTCGACAACACGCTGACCCCCACTCAGCCGCGCGAGTCCGCCGAACCCTTGCCCACCGCATTCATAACATGGCCCTGTCGACACGCCCCAGGTGCATAACGTCAGCTAATTCTTAGAATCAACTGCCGTTCTTACAAGATTGCGTGCATCTCGACAACCACCCAGTGTCGCGATGCAGCCATGACTGCACGAGCGTGCGCGGGGGAGATTGCCTAATCAGGCCGATTGGCTGAAGTCATGCAAGATGCACGCTCCTCCGCGCAGTGGCGGGGCGGGCGGGACAGGGACACGGGTCCTTGTCGCGCCGCCCTTCGTCTCCACGATCAGCGGAACCTTGCGGGCCCGGACTCCTCATCAGCCGACCACGCCTCAGACACTCCGCAGGGCGCGGGGTCACCGCCGCTCTCCCAGAACGGGGTAGCAACTATCCGCTAGTCGGCGACTTCGATGACCTGGAAGTCCGCCTCATCATCGCTGAGCGGATAGTCGCCTGGATTTGAAAGATGCAGGACCTCGCCGCCGACGATGTAGTTGTTGCACTGCTCAAGTCCATGCGCTTCGGCTTCGGCCTCCGTGTCGAAGACCTCGTCTTCCTCGTCGCTCGTCCCATCCGGGAACTGCATCACTACCTTGAACATCCGCAACGCTCCTCTGTGTGGCTTCGTGGGCGCTCGTGACGCTGCCCGGCTACTTCTTCTGACCCTTGAGCTTCTGGATCTTCTCGAGGAGGCTCGCCTTCTCGTTCAGGCGCTTGGCCTCCGCGCGAAGCTCGCGGGGCGTCTTGTTCTTGGCGCCAGATGTACGTGCCATGTTCTACTCCTTCAACGATTGATTAATGATAGATCTATCATACTCAGGCCAGGATCGGCTCGTCCGACGAACAGTGGAACTGGGCAAAGGTGTGACGAGGAGGCCCGACGCACCCAGCGTCTGTCGTGCTGCATCACCCACGAAGTCTGCAACGTCTCCAGGCTGACGGCGGTGAGAAAGTATGGTCGGACCATGAGCGCCGATCGCAACTGCACGGGCGAGTCCGACTGCCCTGCCCAAGTGCACGTTCACAACTGCGAGCTCGATACCGATCAGGCCGAGTGCAACCAGCCTTGGGAGCACTCCGACAGAGAGTGGACCATCGACCGCTAGGACCGGTCGGGTGACAAGCCAGACTTTCCGCGGCAGAGCGCGGTGCCTCCTTCATTGTCCCCGCACGCGCCATCCGAGGCCGCCCCATCAAGCCGAAGGACAAGCTCTGTGGTCATGACTCCCCAGCCCACGCTCGAAGTGCCCGTGAAGATCGCCGCTGGCATCGCTGCGGGTGTCTTTCGGCGAGATGGCGGTGTGATCCGGTGGGCCGACAGCGGACGCATCCACACCTTCCTGAAGGACGCCGTTCCCAGCACTGAGGCCACCGAGCGGGCGCCGAGCCTTGCGGCCTCGCTGCTGAAGTCACGCTTCGCGCTTGTCGTCGGTGTGATGGTGGCCGGGGCGGCCGCCGGCACGGCAGCGTACGCGTACCTGACGCGGCGGGCAGGCGAGAATGATGTTCCCGAGGCCGTGGCGCACCTCAACGCCTCCCTCCGGGGATACATGGACGCCGCCCGGGACGGTAGCTTGGACGCCACTGTCATCGACAGGCTCATCGCCGATCTTGACGCCGTCACGGAGCGCCGAGACACGGATGGCCTACCCGTCGACTTCTCCTCGGAGCTGTGGGAGTTGTTGGTTGCCCTGATCGTCGACCACACCCAGAAGCTCGCTGACGCCGTCGGTGTGGAGGTCACCGAAGTGGAGCAGGACGCTCAGGCCCGGGGCGACGCGACCGTCATCCACTTGCGACGCCACCTCGAGGCACAGCGTCGGATCTTGAACGGTGCAGGATGACGTTGCCGTGAACTGGCGCAGTGCTTTCACGTCGGTAAAGGCCTGCTCGCGAAGGCCTTCAATCTCCGCAAGTCGGCCGGGCGGCTACACGTCTCAACCGCTCCGGTGCCCCAGGGCACATGCTGAAGGCTGCGGGAACTGACTCGCGCATGGAGCAAGTTGCTGTTGCCGTAGTAGGTACATCCACCTCAGAGCACTTGCGGAGGGCCGAAAGTTTCGGTGCGGACACGTCATTCGCGTGCGGACGTGGTCAACTCCATCATCAGGCGTGCGTAGGTGTCGCCGTCGATCTCGCCATCCTGGTACTGGCGCATGAGCTCGTCGATCTGGGCCTTCAGTTCTGCCCGATCCATGTTGACCTCCTGCTGTTGTTTCGCGCGTACGGTCCGAGGGGCGACGCGCCATGACCTGACGACGGGCTAGGCAAGCTCGTCCAGCCATCCCCAAGGGGCGACGCCGCCCCTACGGCTCCATTTCGTCCTCAGCCTCGCACCAGTGATCGCCATCGTGCCCCGGCTCCAAGCGACAGAAGACGCCGCCCCCCGGCCGGCGCCCGTAGGGAAAGTACAGGGCGTTGCACCACTCCTCCGAATCGGTCACGAGGACTCCTCAGTGCGGGTGCGAGTGGGTCGATCTCATGGCACACAGGCTACTCATCGGCGTTGCTGCGCAGGCGCTTCTCGTCCCAAAGCACCGCCTCCGCGACGGTCACCAACGATGGCACGAGGTTGGTCAGAGCACCGGAGGCTGACCGCCTGGGGCCTTCTTCATTGCTCTTCGCGGCCGCGCAGGGCTCGGGTCTCTGACCGGTCCGGCTCCGCCATCGACACCCAAGATTGTCGCAGCGTGCTCGAGCCACGCCTTCGCGTCGGCTCCATGCAGGTCGTCGGTCCACATGAGAACACCGTTGGGGCCACCTCCTGACTCGAAAGGGAGGATTCCGTTGTCGGCGTACCACGCCTTCTTCAGGTCCCACTTGTGTGCGTAGTCGGGGAGGTCGAGCATGCCGGCGTGCTCCCAGAACACGGTGCGCCCGTCGTTGCCGACGATGGTGAAGTCCGGCAGGACCTGACGTCCATCCTTACCCTCGAGTGTCTGCTCGTAGCGCCACTGGCCGGGTACGAGCTGGTCGAGCAGGCCGGCGATGATGACCTCGTTCTTGCTGGCCATGGGGACACCGTTGGCGGCGATGTGCATCAGGCGGCGATCGTATCGGCGTGCCTCTCCGCGGAGCTTGAGCGTCACGGGTTGCGGTGGGGAGAAGAGGTCCGTGAGTCGCCGCGCGGTTTCGGAGTTCCATGGCTGCGCCAGGTCGCGGAGGTCGGCGATGGTCCCCTCATGCAGGATGACGACCTTGCCTCTCTGTCTCGTGAGCGCCGTATACATCAGCTCTCGGGAGGCGTTGGTCCGCGCCGGAAGCACGACGAAGGTTGTGGTGAACTCCGATCCTTGGGACTTGTGGACGGTGACCGCCCACGCCAGCTCCAGTTGGGCGTCCTCACCGGATGTCGGCCAGTAGCTGTACTGGAAGCCGGGCTGGGAGGAGAACTCCACGCTCAGGGACAGCGATCGCTTACTCCGCTTTGCCGCAGGAACGATCCGGCCGATGGCCACGCCAATCTCGCCGTTCGCCACGTAGTTCATGCTGCCAGCTTTCGGCCAGCCCTTGAGGCGCCGGTTCACGGTCTGCATGACCTTGTCACCACGAACGATCAGCTCGGGGCCCACCGGTGAGGCGATGTTGGATCTGAAGGTGCGTTGGGCGAATCGTGTGTCGCCGGACCTGTAGGTGCGCTTGATGTGGCGGTTCAGCTCGACGGTGCCGAAGGCGCGGGATCGCGTGGGCGACAGGATCTGCCAGTCCTCGGCGTGCTCGCCGGCGCCGGGCTCCCAGTTCAGGTAGGGACCGTTGACGGTGGCTCCGTACGTGAGGGCGAACGCCTTCTCGGCGTCGTCGTGCCCGTCCATCGTCAGTTCCTCGGCCATCACGTCCGTGAGGGTCTCGACCACGGTCCGGTCCCCCCATGGGACGTAGCGGACGGTTGGGCGATTCGGTTCTTGAGCCAGCTCAGTCCAGATCGCCTCGTCGGCGGCGCCGCGGGTGCCGTCGCCGAACCAGGCCGCCAGCTCGAGGTCGTGACGGTTGCCTTGAGTTCCGTCCGGCAGCTGGCGGCGTGGTACTTGGAGCTCGACATACCCCGGAGCGACATGGACGGTGTCGCCGAACGTCTCGGGTCTCAGCGTGTTGACGAGGTCGACGAAGGGCCGGCCCGGTCCGATCGGGGGTAGCTGCCGCGGGTCGCCCACGAGGACGAGCCGTTTGACTCCGGTAAAGGCGTCCAGGGTCGCCGCGAGCATCTCCTCGGTGAGCATCGAGCACTCGTCGATGACGACCAGGCCGTAGCTGCGCCGCGGCTGCTCCGATTCCCACACCCGGTAGCGGCCCGTTTCGCCGTCGTAGCGCTCGGTCGGGGTGAGGTAGCTGGCGAGGGTCTTTGCGGGCAGGCCGACCTTGGTCTCCAGCTGCACCTTTGCTTTGCCGGTCGGCGCCAGCAGAAGAACCCCGCCGTCGGCGACCCCGGGGTACTCCACGAGGGCCTTGAGCAGTGTGGTCTTGCCGGTTCCTGCGGGTCCGATCAGAACCGACAGCGCCGTCTGGTGAAGCGCGGAGAGGCCGGCCGCCTTCTCTGTGCGCGCGAGTTCCTCCAGAGGATCTCCCGAGCCCGCCGGGGTCGTGACCAGGTCGTTCCGGTCCAGGGCAGCGTCGAGGATCTCCCGGGCATCCGGCACTGCTCCCAGCTCCGGGTGTGACCGCTGCGCTTGGATCCAATCGCGGATTGCTCGGGACACGCTCTCGAAGCGGGTGAGCTTGTACGCGGCCGAGCCGTCGGCAAGGGCAGCGCCGGTCAGCGGCGACCAATCGGACCAGTCCAGGAGGGACTCATGGTCGAGATCGAGCCCATTGAGAATGGTCGTGGTCAGGCTCGGTGGTTGCGTCAAGACGACCGCGTTGGCGAGGTCGATCGCCTCCGCCTCCGGAAGGACGGTGTCGCCGCGAGTTCCTTGGCGTTCCAGGACATCGGCCAGCAGGCCCTCGATGCGCCGACGGTCCAGGTATCCCTCGAGCTGCACCTCCTGCGGGACCATCGACGGCCAGGTCACATGCGAAGGCGGGTACAGGGCGCGGTCGACGGTGCTGAACGGCACGTGCTCGCGCATTCCGTACGTGCAGGTGCTCGCGAAGTAGGGGTTTGCGAGCAGTTCCGCCGGCTCGAGTTCCACGTCCGTGGCGCCCTCCATCAACACGGAAACCTGCGAAGGACCGATGTCGAAAGTGGATAGCAGCCGCAGTGTGGCTCGCCGTTCTTCCGCCAGCTTGGACCAGATCCGTCCGATCGGCTTGGGCAGGTGAGTTCGAAGGGACTCAGGAGGCTCGGCTTGGTCGGCGAAACACCGATCCAGCAGCTCCCACGGATTGCCTTGTCCGACCGCGTCCATGACCGCCCGCGCCGCCACGTAGGGACTCTGGACGCCGATGTGAGCGAGGACCGATGCGAGACCCGGGACGGGTCCACGCAGTTGCCACAGCCGCTCCGTCTGGGTCGTCAGCCATTCAAGCGCGGACTCCGGCAGCTCCATGCCGAGGTCGAGGCAGCCTCGTGCGGCTCGTTCGAGCGACGAAAGTGCTTCGATGGCGGCGTCGTCGCTGAGGTGTTCAGTCACATAACTGAACTCGACATCACGCCCTTCCGGCGCCCACGCCAAGGCAGGGTCCACGTCGATGCCGTCATCGAGCAGCGGCACGAGCTTCTGGTAGGGCAGCAGGATCCCGTCGCTCATGTCGGGCCGGAGGCTGTGTTGGACCACGGTCTCCCACATGGATGAACTGAACGGCGGTGCGCCCGTCTGCTTCCACATCGGCGGCAAGGTGACATCGGTGATGCGCGCCGCTCCAACCAGCAGTCGGTCGGTGCGAGTTTCCTGCAGCGGGGAGTGCTTGAGGTAGATAAACACGAGCGAGCTCTGCACAACTACGGGGGCGAAGAACGCCTCCAGAACGGCCCGCTGATTGTCACCGTCCATCACCCATGCGGCACCGTCGTACGCGAGCACCGTGTCAACGTGGTCCTCGGCGGTCGGGTTGTAGTCGGGGACCCTTGAGAGGCCCACCTCGTCGTGCAGCGATGACCGGTTCAGCCAACGGAACGGGACAGCCTCAAAGGCGAAGCCCGGCAACGTGACGGCCGTAGGGTGCAGCTTGTCCTTCAGCGCACGGTTCCACGCGTACGGGTGCTCCTTGATCACCGTGTAGCCCACGGGCGACATGAAGGTCGACCGCTCGCTGAGGCACGGCAAGCGATTCTGATCCAAGGCGTCGATCGAGTTACCCGCGTGGTCGACCTCGTACTGGTCCTCCCGCTTCGGGCCGATGTTGGCCAGCAGCGTGCAGGACGAGTTGCCCAAAGGGTCATCGCAGACAAACCCGTCCCAGGGCCGGTCTCGCCAGGGGACGCGCATGGACAGATGCTGGACGCCGGTCATGACCTACCCCTATCACCAGTTGGCCCTGACGCGCCGCCGTTCCGCGGCCCGACAGGGCCTCGAAGTAGACGGATTCCCACAGATGACAGCGCCCTCGGCCACTCAGGCCCGCTATGGGTCGACGCGCACGTGGCAGTGGGTGCACCAGTAGGGCTGGGGCTCGAAGAGGTCTTGGGCCTTCATGATCGGGTGGTTGCTCTGACCGGTGCGGATGGTCAGGATCGCCGCCGTGTTCCGTTCGAGAGGCACGAGGCGATGACTCTGATCATTGGGGCAGGAGAGTTCAGGCGTCTGCATGTCCTGGATGGTAGGGACGGGCGGTTGTTGCGTCGCCCGCTCCCGCAGACCGATCTCCTGGAGATGCGCCTTGGACCATGGTCACACCCCCGGTGTCCCATGGACGATCCTCGAACCCACCGGTTGGACGTGGCCCGACCCCCAGTTGCCGGCCGCCACTTTCCTGTTCCGGGCACCGGTCAACGCGGGGTCGTGGTGAGCGCAGGGGACTGCTGAAAGTTCGGTTGTCACTTCCGGTGTGGTGTTTCAGGCCGCGTGAGCGGCACAGTTGATGGTCTCAAACTCGATCGGGGTGAGCTTGCCGAGGGCGCGTTGCCGGCGCCGGCGGTGGTAGGGTCAAACGAATCTTCAGCAGTCCCGTGCACCTGTGCGCTTGCGGCTGCGGAACCAAGACCGTGACTCCCCTTGCGGCGGACGGCTGGACGCTGAAGTTCGATGGGTCTGTGACGCTACGACCGTCGGTCGGCAACGGCCAATCGCCGTGCAAGTCGCAATACCTGATCACTAGAGACGTGATCGAGTGGCTCCCACCGATCGGTGTCGCATCTACGCGACGGGCCATCGCTCGAGACCAAGCCGCTGCAGCGGCAGTGCGCTCTCCCTCCCAACGGCCGAACCTGTGGACGAGGCTGCTCGATCGACTGCGAGGGCGGTCCTGACTGGCTGCGGTCTGACAGGTCATGCCCTCTTGGTGAAGGCGTAGCTGAGTTCGCTTTGCTGCTCGTCGTTGAGGGAGCCTGCGAACCGGCGGTAGTGGGCCCGCTGTGTGGCGTTCGGCCGCTTCCCTGCCCAGGCTGGCGAGGTGTCGATGTGCCCGTGGACTCGGTGGATCCACTGCCAGGTGAGCGCGTAGCCGCGGGACTCGCGCCGGGTGTTTGGTCGTACTTCTTTGGCCCATTCCTCGAACCAGCGGTAGGAGCCCCATCGTCGGTGCGCCTTGGCTTCGTAGGCGCGGTAGTTCCAGCGGCCGGTTGAGGAGTACGGGTCGGTGAGCCCGTCCCAGACGGCGTCGAGCAGACGCGTCCACACGGTGCTGTCGACGAGCATGGTCGCTGAGCAGGCGCGGGCGCAGTTGATGCCCAAGTTGCCTGGCATCCCCAGAATGTCCGCCGCCTTCGCCCAGGAGGTCACGTCCGGGGAGCGCCGCGCCAAGCAGAGGGAGGCGAACAGGCGGACGGTTGCCTCGCTGGCGCTTGAGGCATCAGCCAGGTGCTCGTCGTAGAGCTCGGCGGGGATGACTTGTGGAATGCCGCGAGTGTCGATGTTCATACGGTCGCCTTCCTGGTTGTCGAGGTGGTGGGACAGGCGCCGCTGTGGTGCTCGCGCTCTCATCACGAGGCGGGTCAGGGTGGGGGTCATCACGGTGCGGTCAGCGAGCCAGCCGAGCACACCGTCTGGGGTGTTGGGGGTGAGCTCCACCCAGGGCTGGAACGCTTCGACCGCGGCGTCGAGGTCGGATGCCGCGAGCATCGCGTCCGCGGTGGCCAGGGTCTGCGCGCGCAGCCCGGCAGAGGTGGGTGGGCGTAGTCCCCACCGTGGGCCGCGTTGTCCGCCCCGGTCACGGGTGGATGCCGTCAGGAGGGGTGCCCAGGGGGCGAGCTTGTCCGCGCCGGGTTGGTGGCCCAGGTGCAGCAGCAGCGTGGTGAGGTGACGCAGGTCCTTGAGGTAGGTGGCCGGCTCGCTCTGCACGCCGAGGGTGGTGACGCGTTCTCCGGCGAGGGCTGCGTCGACGCGCACTTGGGTGGCCACCCCTGCCGTGTCGGCGGGATGGCTGGTGATGGTGGTCAGGTCGCGCTGGCACTGCCGGGTGGGGCCGGCGCCCAGCGGGTTGCCGCACAGGGTCGCGGCACCGACAGCGCGCAGGTGGGAGTGGCGTTGGTCGCGCAGTGCTCGCTGACATGCCGGGCACGCGGTCACGAGCAAGGAGGCGTGGCGGGTGCAGGTGGTGACGATGAGGAGTCGCCAGGCGCTGCGCCAGGTCCCGGTCTCGGCGAGGCAGGCCGGGCAGGCTTGGGTGCCGTGGGCGGGTGTCCAGCCACGGGCGGCGACCTGCCGGTAGGAGTGCCGATCGTCGGGGTCGAGACCGGCGAGGTCGAGGGCGGTGCCGTCGTACGCGGCCAGCGTCGTGGCGCGAACCTCGTGCTCGCTCACACGCGCAAGGCCGGCCAGGGCGCGGATCGTGTCCGGTCCAGGCGCCAGGGTCAGGTACCGGGTGCTGACTCCTCGCCGGCGAAGCGCGGCCAGGAGCGCGGCCGTGGTCAGGCCGTTGGCGTCGGCGAGGTGCTCGAGCCAAGACTCGATCGATTCCCCGGCGCGGGGTGCGACCGAGACCGGCAGGGCAGGTGCCGCACTCACGCCGAGTTTGCCCGGGTCTGGTGCGGGTCACGGAGCCGGTAGGTGTCGGGTCGGCCGTTGCGGTGGCCGATGCCGGCGGCGATGCCGGTGTACCCGGACAGCTGCGCGAGGTCGGCGCACTCGGCAACGATCGGGCACAGGCAGCAGACCTGCGCCGGTGCGAGCAGGGCCCGGGCGCGGTCGTCGACGGCGTCGACTGCCAGGTAGGTGCGTTCCCAGGCACCCCACCGAGATGCCATGCCTTTGCAGTTCCCGTCCGCCAGCGTCCACGCGGCGTCGCGGGCGAGGGCTTCGCGGCTGATGCCTCTCACCGGTGGTGTCGATCCGCGTCGTGGTTCGTGGCCGGGTTGTCTGCCGCGGCGACCGTGAACTCCTCGACCAGCATCCGAAGTTCTTCCGCGTAGTGGGCGTAGAAGGTGGCGTCCATGGCGGGGATGGGGGTGTCGTCCATCGCCTTCAGGATTCGGGCGGCGCGGGCTCGCAGCTCTTCGTGGTCCGGCTCGAGGTGGTTCATCCGTACCTCCGGGTGACCCTGTCGACCGCGCCACGGCTGGCGGAGATGGTCACGAGGTCGGCGTCGGCGAGCAGTTGTTGCCCGGCCTCGTGCAGGACGAGCCGGGTTTCGGGGTCGATGCGGGTGTCGAAGGTGTGGATGTCGCGGTCGGGGATGTGCGGCCACGGGCTGGAGCGCATCGGCCCGTGGGTGAATCGGGTCCAGATCCAGCCCAGGGCGAGGACGTCGAGACCGGCACGGTCGCCGCCCGGTGGGAGTTGCCTGGTGGTGCTCGAGGGCAGGTGGGTGACGGCGCGCAGGGTGTCGCGTCGTCGCTGGTAGTCGATGAGCCCGGCTGCGAGCAGCGCGTCGAGGGATCGGCCGAGCAGCTCGGCGTCCTGCTCTCGCAGGCCGGTGCCGGTGTGGATGCCGTCGATGAGGGCGTTGGTGGGTATGCCGGTCACGCCGAGGGCGGCAGTCGACTCCTGCGGGCTCGGGTCGCCGTCGTGGGCCTGGGTGATGAGCATGTGCAGGGCGGTGGCGGCGCGGGTGAGCGAGAGCCACTGCCCGGGTCGTCTGGCCGGAGCGTCGTCACTGAGCGGCAGGGGCAGCAGGGCGGGGACGTGGCTGGGGTGCATTCCGTCTTTGGTGACGTGGTGGCGCACGCGGGTGAGGAACCAGTCGAGGCGGGTCCGGTCATCGGGGGTGAACTGCGCGGCCTGGTGCGCCCTGGCGTGGGCGGGTCGTTGCGGTCTGTCACGCACCAGGCGCCGCCCGCACATTACGAGCAGGGCA
>Ga0075158_10003298_pt1 | contig 11395 bp, 11 predicted proteins | sample JI91814BDNA_FD_70968 | JGI IMG/M metagenome (GOLD analysis project Ga0075158, IMG submission 70968) | Wastewater effluent complex algal communities from Wisconsin, to seasonally profile nutrient transformation and Carbon sequestration -... | ecosystem: Engineered > WWTP > Effluent > Algae... | reverse complement strand
CCGGATAAAAAATAACGCCCCCTGTCTGTATCAGGCATCCGTAACATTCCCATCAGCAATATTTTATTTGCATAGTATCCGTTTTTCCGTAAAATAAAATATTCATCATGTAGCTTTTGTGCAGAATCGGCTTCCAGTATTCTTTTTGAACAGGACAAACTGAAAACTATCACTACAAATAATAATAAGATCAATACTTTCCTGTACATGGAAATTGTTAATTGTCTTTCTTCAGCGGCTTAAAAACCGGTTCAGGCTTTTCAACCGGAGGAAGGATGAAATCTTTCGGATGTCGTAAAAAATACCATCCGATGGTTTTGATTAAGCGGGGGTATTGCGACAAATGAATGCCCCTTGATTTTACAGCCATGATAAAGGCCAGAGAAAAACTCACCACGAAATTCATCAGACCTATACCTAATACGCCGGTAAATACAGCCAGCATAAACCAGGAAGGAATGTTATCCAGTCCAAGTCCATAAACTCCAATCGCTGTATTCCCCGCTGCAATGGTAATATGCCTGATATCGAAAGGTATTCCGAAAATTTTTCCAAGTACGCCTGAAAATCCGAGAAAGAAACCCAGCGCGATGCTGCCCATCAGGGAGCCAAAATGTTTTTCAACATAAGTGGCCAAACGATTCAGCCTTTTGGGGGAAATGGTTCTCTTCAGGGCTGGATGCCGGATCAGTCGCTCCCGGATCCGGCCATATTGAATTTTATTTTGCCAGTAACCGGCAATAATTCCACTTACAAACAGAAAAAAACCGGTAAAGCAGGCATAGAGCAGTGAAGCGCTTCTCCAGGGATGCTGATCTACCAGCATCTTAAGTGCAGCCCCTCCACTCACGATTTGCCGGTTAAAAATTTCGTGATAGCCCCAGGCTAATAAAAAGGTCAATGGAAAGACGATGATCAGGTTGCCAAAAAAGGAAGCGATCTGACTTCTGAGTACCCGGGCCACAGTAACAGCAAGCCCGTCCAGGTCAGGTTCTCCTTCTGTTTTTTTGGAATCGAGTGAACTGGCTACGGCACTGGCCGTAAAAGCCGGTTGTTTGGTAGCAAGGGTGGATCCGGTTTCTTCGATCAGGATAAAACCGGCACTGTAATTCATACTGAATAAAAACCCGGCCGGAAAAGGAGCCAGCTGCAGTTTATTGATCAGGTTTTTAAAAATAGCAATGAAGGAAATGATAAAGCCGCCCCACATGGCGCTGGCAATCATTTTAAAATATTCCTTTCGGGAAACGGCAATATATTTACTTCCCTTGTTTCCTTTGTGTTCGGCTATCTGGTAGGCCAGGTATCCTACGCCCTGCGACAAAAATTCACGGATGGAGTTTTTTCTTTTTTCATTCCGGATCAGCATACGAAAGAGGTCCACAAACCGACCTGTATCAAACTGATCATCTGCATCAAGCGCATCCAGGATCAGCTGCATTCGCTGTAACCGGTTTGAGAGGATCAACAGGATATATGTTTGCTGTATACTCGCTCCCTTCTCGGTATGGCTTTCCCGGATATGATCAATCAGATCATAAGCATGCTGCATGTCATCTTTTAACTGACCTGAAATGACGGCCAGTTCATGGGGTCCGGCATTTTGTTCCAGCAGGTTTTCCAGCTCATGTACTTTGTAATTCTGGATCACAAAGGGTGTGTCATGATGCTGATCTTCTTTAGGGAGGTATTCCAGTACTACTTTTTCGAGACCCAGCTGTGCCACCTGGTAAGAAAGAATTTTCATGGCCTGCATCAGTTCTTTCTTGAATTCAATTCCGGCCATTCCGAAATTAAAAGAGGCGGTTGTAAAAAAATCGATCCAGATTTTTCTTGGAATCGCTTCTACCCAAACAAAATCATTCTTCAGGTAAAACACAGTTTGTATGACATAAAGAAAGTCATCCTCATCCAGCAGGGGAGGTAAAATTTTATGTTTTAATCGGTTGGATAATTCCTGCCAGAACCCCCGGGCAAGTGGTATCCCGCTTTCAGTAATGGCGGACGTCAAATCCGTGCTGCTGAGTTGGGAAAGCAGGGCATGCTGCAGGTTGGCCAGTAAAACCCGGTTGTTCCTTATTTGCGCAATGGCTTGTTGCAGGTTTTTGGCGGCATCTTTTCTTTTACCGCCACCGGGTCTGATTTCCCCGATAAAATCGACCAGGAATTGGAGTCCTTTTTTGCGGTCGGTTGCGGGCATGATCTGATTGCCTGCAATAACCTGCTCAAAAAATCCTGGTTTTCTTTTTTTCAGCCGGATCATGTGTATCGAAAATACAACATCCGTTTAGTAATCAGCTAAAACAACTGTTATATAAATGGAAAGACTCAGGCCCATTCGCCGGCAATCATGACCCGGTCAATATTCATAGCGCCGAATGCATAAGGCAGGTAGGCCAGTGAAGGAATAGGTTTTGTAAGAATGAGATTGGCTTTTTTTCCGGCGCTGATACTACCTAATGAATCCTCCAACCCCATGGCGAAGGCCCCGTTTATTGTGGCCGCATTGATGGCTTCTTCCGGAAGCATTTTCATTTGAATACAGCTCATGGCAATGACCAGGTTCATATTTCCCGAGGGCGATGAACCCGGATTAAAATCAGAAGCCAGGGCAATGGCGCAACCGGCATCGATCAGTTGTCTTGCCGGTTGAAATGGCATCCTTAGAAAAAAAGCAGCCGTAGGTAATAAAGTGCCAATGGTATCAGAAGCTGCCAGTAATCTGATTGCAGCATCATCCATCGTCTCAAGATGATCTACGGAGAGGGCACCAAGGGTCACTCCAGCCTGCACCCCGCCGGAAAGATTCAACTGGTTTGCATGTATTTTGGGGATCAGTCCGTATGCCATACCTGCCCGGCAGATATCAATTGTTTCTTCTTCAGAAAAGAAACCTGTTTCACAAAAAACATCAATATAATCTGCAAGCTCCTCTGCTGCAATCACGGGCAGCATTTCATTTTTAATCAGGTCAATATAACCGGAATGATTTTCCCGGTAGGCAGGCGGATAACTATGTGCGCCAAGAAATGTTGCTTTGACCGGGATGGGTGAAGTTTCTTTCAGTCTTTTAATAACCCGCAGCATTTTTAATTCTCCTTCCACTGATAAGCCATATCCGCTTTTTATTTCAACAGCTCCGGTACCCATTCGAATTAAATCCTGAATCCGGATCCAGGCCATGCGTATTAATTCAGATTCGCTGGCCTCATTAAGTTTTTGTGCGGAATTGAGGATCCCCCCTCCTTTTGCAGCAATCTCAGCATAACTAAGTCCCTTGATCTTATCTACAAATTCTTCTTCCCGGCTGGCAGCAAATACAAGATGCGTATGACTGTCGCACCAGCAGGGCAAAATCATTTGGCCTTTTGCATCCACTATTTCTTCTACTACCGTGAATGATTCAGGCATTGCGTCCATTTCACCGTAAGCAGCGATAATGCCATCCTCTACGAGCAGGTAGGCATTTTTTATTACCGGAAGATGAGCAAGGGCTTCCCCTCTCAGTAGCTGATTGTCTTCCCTGGTATTGACAAGAAGTCTTATGTTGGTAAACAGAGTTGCTGCCATTCCCCGCAATTTACTGGTAAAACCGATGCAGAAAAAACAAAGCCGCCCGGGTATTCCCTGGCGGCTTTATCATCAATGTTCAGTGTTTATTAATAAGGTAAGATGGCTGAACGGGTATTACCACCCGGTCCGGTCCATACAATTTTCATGTAATAACTGTTTGCACCCGGACAGGCTGTTGGGTTGCCACTGGCATCAAGTCCAAAGGTAGCTGCCGCGTTAAAATAAGCGGTACGGTGTTCCACTTTGCCGCTACCAAGACGGAAGCTGCAATCCTGCCGGAATACCAGGGGTTGTGTAATAGCGGAGGTAAAAGTATTTCCAAAACGGTTGGTTCCCCATTCAGCAACACCGCTGATTCCATTTTCAGTATGCATACCGGTGACCGTTATGGTACCACCATTGCTGTAATTAAATACCCTTTGACGGGCTACCTGCCAAACACGCTGAGTATTATTATCAAATGTAACAGACATATTACTGCTGGTGATTGTATGGGTGATTGTGTTCATTATGGGGAGATTGATCAACAATCCACCGCTGACATTGGTATGGGTTTGTGTACCATTAATCAGGATACTTTTATTATCACTCACCCGCGTGATCCGCAGATTCTGGAAGCTGACATTGATCTGAGCTCCGGCATTTTTCCATCTGACTCCCTGGGCCATTGAAATGACTACTACTCCGGTACGGGTGCGGTTACCTATACAGTTCGTTCCATTATAGGTAATGGTAATGGTACGGGGATTACTCATTGTGTCCACGGCAACAGTCGCATCACAAATCAGAGATTGTACCTCCTGTCCTCTTCCGGCAAAACCGGCGGTGGCATCCAATGTAAATGCAACATCATTAGCCGCTGCATCAACCTCTCCGGAAAAGCGGTTCTGGTCATCCGAATGAGCCGCAGTTTCGGCAGAATAATCGGCAGATTCGGTATCCTTCTGACAGGAACTGAAGGCAAACAAAACGGTTGCCAGCAGCAGGGTATAAAGGGAAAAAAGGGTTTTCATAATGGTGATTTAAGTTTTAAATATGCGGGGCATAGCATAGACCTGACCTGGTTTATGAGGTTTAATAGGTCTGCCAAATTATTCCCGGTTCGCAGAATAATCAATAAAAACGAAGGAAAACCCTGTTTAGTACAGGGAAAATACGGTTGGGGTCCTGAAAATATACGGTGAGGGAGAATTAGTCATCCTCCCATTCAATTTTCAGCTTGCGACGGAGGAGTTCGCCTTTCGGCTGACCATTTTCATCATATTCAGAAACAGCTACAATAAAGAGGTAAAGGGGGGTATTCACATCACGGAGTTTCACCACTTTACCTTCTCCTACATTATAGAGCTGGCGAATCGCTTTGGTGCAGATCACTCTTCCGCTATCAAGTCTGGTTACCTTCCTGTTAAAGGGATGTTCAGTGGAATCACGTTTATAGAACCAGTAAGACCAACCGGTTTCACTGATATTCAATTCCCGGTTTGTGTTGAATTTATCTTCATCCCGCAGTTCCAGGAGTTTAAGATAGGAGAAGTCGCGGATAATGCTTGTTTCAGTAAAACGGTAAACAGAGTCACGGATACTGGCAAAAACATAGACCCCTTCCACTCCTTTAAGCATTACCTGGAATTTGAAAGGCTTTCTTTCGAGCCGGAGATTGGTTTGAAAATCGCCAAGCATGGTGGATTCGCTCTGGATCACACGAATCATGACTTGTTTTTGCTGGGCCCATAATCCAGCGGAGAAAAGAACCATGAAAATGAAAACAGTTAACCTGCGTTGCAACATTATTTTAAATTATATCGTAAAGGTATATAATATTTAATCCTCATCCCTCCAATCAATTTTTATCCTTCTTCGGTATAATTCCTGCATTGGCTTCCCGTTGGCATCTGCCTTTTCTGCTGCCACAAAAAAAAGATACAGGGGTTTGTTATTTTCTTTGAGTTTAACGGACTCCTGTGCTGCAACCAAATAAAGCTGTTTTATCGTTTTGGTGCCTACTACCCTACCACTATCGAGAAAAACCATTTTTTTATTGAAGCGGTGCCAGTCCAGCGACGGATCAAAAAACCAATAGCTCCACCCGTCATCCGCTACCAGCAGTTCCTTATCCTTATTAAAGGCTTCTTCAGCCATGACTAAATCCGTAAGTGTAGTAAAACCGGGAACTGGGTCCGGTCCGGGAAGATTATAAAGGCTATCCTGGAAACTGGCGAATACATAGACCCCCTCCAGATGCTGAAGCAATACCTGAATTTTGAAAGTCTTTTGCTGCAATGTAATTGTAGATGTTCCGGGCTCGGGAAGATGTACCGCATCTTCCTGTACTATCCGGATGGAAAAACCTTTCTGCTGTGCTTCAGGATATTTGGATAAGCAGAAGCTGAATATAAAAAGAAAGATGATTTCCCTGTACCATTTCATGAAAGCAAATTAATCAATTTGATGCTGAACCTGCCATTCATTTTGATACAAGTTCCCTGTACATCAGCCAATCCGTTTGCGGATCATTACCCAGCATAAAAACATGGGTATTGAATTTTTTGAATCCCCACCGGGTATAAAACTGAATGGCTCTTTCATTTTTCTCCCAAACACCCAGCCAGATGAATTGGTAGGACTGCGAGATGGCAAAATCTATTGCTGTCTGCATGAGCAGGTTTCCAACTCCTTTTCCGATTTGCCGGGCTGTAACATAGATCCTGGCTATTTCTAATGTAAGTCTTTCCCCGAGTTCAGGAACTGGTTCGCTCTCCCGGAGTTTCAGGTAGCCCGCTGTTTCATGATCATCAAAAGCGATAAAGAAATGATTTGTGTTAACCGTCACTTCCGCTATTAATTTTTCACGGCTGAATTGTTCAGTCATGAACTTCTCCATATTCTCTTTGCTGTTTTGGGCAGCAAAGGTCTCCGCAAAAGTCTGCCGGCTTAAGTCAGCAATTAAGGATGCATCTGATGCTTCGGCTTTGCGAATATGCAGCATAAAGGCCTGTTGAAAAATGGATGAAATGGGAATGAAGCCGGATATTAGTTCATATCCATATTCTCGATTACCATGGCAGAAGCACCACCTCCCCCATTACAAATGCCGGCTGCACCATACCTGGCTTTATTTGCCTTAAGTATATGGATCAGCGTTACTATAATTCTCGCACCACTGGCACCCAGGGGATGTCCCAGAGAAACGGCTCCGCCATGTACATTCACACGGGCCGGGTCGAGCTTCATGCGCTTTGTATTTTCAATTCCTACTACGGCAAAAGCCTCATTTAACTCCCAGTACTGAATATCATCCATACTGAGTCCGGCTTTCGCTACTGCTTTAGGTACAGCCAACGCCGGTGTGGTAGTAAACCATTCGGGCGCCTGTTCTGCATCGGCATAAGATACAATTCTGGCGATGGGTTTCAGGCCCAGTTCTTCAGCTTTTTCACGGCTCATGAGCACCAGTGCGGCTGCTCCATCATTCATGGTACTGGCATTTGCGGCTGTAACAGTCCCGTCTTTCTGAAATGCGGGGTTTAGTCCCGGAATTTTATCAAACTTTACGTTCCAGGGTTCTTCATCCTTTGCAATGATGACGGGATCCCCTTTGCGTTGCGGAATCTCAACTGGTATTACTTCCTCATTAAAGAGGCCTTTTTCCCAGGCCGCCTGGCTTCTTTTATAACTCTCAATAGCAAAAGAGTCCTGGTCTTCCCTGCTGATCCCGCATTCTTTCGCGCATAATTCAGCAGCATTACCCATGGCTTTACCATCATATACATCCGTAAGGCCATCTTTTGCAAGGCCATCATTCATTGATACATTTCCGTATTTATTTCCCCAGCGCATGTTGTCGCTGTAAAAAGGAACATTACTCATGCTTTCCATTCCACCGGCCACTACGATCTCTGCATCACCGAGAAGAATGCTCTGGGCCGCCTGTGCAATGGCCTTCATACCGGAAGCACATACTTTATTGATGGTAGTACAATTCACTTCATTGGGCAATCCGGCAAATTTTGCAGCCTGTCTGGCCGGCGCCTGACCAAGGTTGGCCTGCAATACACAACCCATCAGCAGATCCTGTACCTGGGCAGGCTGGATACCGGATTTGGCTACAGCAGCTTTTACGGCTGCTGCACCCAGTTGGGTAGCTGAAATAGATTTAAGCGCGCCGCCAAAACTTCCCATGGGGGTCCGCACAGCGGAGATAATGTATACTTCTTTCATATAGCAATCTGATTAAGCAGACAAAGTTAACGAATCAGGGTAATTGTGCCCTTGCGTATCCTGTTAAAGCGGGCCAGGCTGAGCAGGTAGGTATAAACACCCGCAGACATTTCAACACCACGAAACCGCCCATCCCAACTGATGCCCGGTCCATTTGCCTGGTAAACCAGCTGACCGGCCCTGTCAAATACTTTAACAACCGGTTGCCAGTCGGGATCTAAAAAAGGAATCCTCCAGCTATCATTGAGTCCGTCATTATTGGGAGTAAAGGCCGTGGGAATATAGATATCATTGATCACATTCACTGTTACCTGGTCTTCATTGATACAGCCTTCTGCTGATATTACTTCCAGCTGATAAGTGGTGAGAAATAGCGGCGCTGCTTTAGGCTGGAGCACCAATGGATTTGAAAGAGAAAATGAAGGTGACCACTGGTAAGAAGCCCCTGCTGAAGCGATTCCCGATAAAACAACTGAATCACCTTTAAGTAGTACTCTGTCGGGACCTGCATTGACCAAAGGTTTGGGCCAGATATCAAATTGGAGGATATTGGAATTGATTCGGCATTGTGCCGGGGATCCCGTTTCTGCTACATTAAACCTATACCAGAAATGCCCGGCCGCGGTGGCTGTCCTGGTATATGTTGTCTGGTTAGCTCCGGATATATTGATCCAGTTACTGCCCGAATCTGTACTCAGCTGCCATTGTATATCCGGGGCTAAATAATAACCGGAAGGATCCGCATCCAAAGCAACTGGTAACTGGTCATAAACACAGGCACTGATATTACCCGTTGTACCGCTGATAGTTGCAGTTACTGCGGGTCCGCAGGGGCGAAATGTAATATCATCAAGTGCCAGGTCATTCCCATTTCCTCCGGGTGCATTGTTCGTAATTCGCAACAGGATGGCCGGATTATCCGGAGGCGTGGTAAAGAAAAAACCATATTGCAACCATCTGGGATTGGTTTCACCGGCAATGGGGCCAGTGGCGTATTGTCCCAGAATGGTACCATCAGGTTTTTCTATTCTGAATGTAAGATCAGGCATGATGCCGTTTGATTTAAGTACATTCATGATCCAGGCAGCGAATTCGTACGTTGTATTGGGACAAAGATTATTGACTGTGCTGCTAAAGAAATCACCTGGTGTATAAGAGGCATTGACCAGCATAAAATTGCCGTTCCCTGTATGATCTGCTCCTACTGAATGCCAGTTGCCCCCAAAACATGAGGAAGTACTGCCGGTAATGGTATAAGAGCCGTCGTTGGGACAGGTAGAAGATGTATAGGTATATGCTGCGGGTGGAACAAAATTGCTTCCGCTGCTATTGCCGGTTCCAAAAGTGATATTTACAACCGGATCTCCCAGACTGCCTGTACAAAGCTGTGCACCCAGCTGACTGCTGTACAAACAGATTAAAAAAAGCAGCGATACACGGGTAACGATATACATAAAGTTTGAGAACCAAAAAGGTCTGTAAAATTAGTTCAATTGGGGTTCAAATCGATTGTTAAATCGCCTTAGTTTATGTCGAATACCCTCTACCGGGTAGCGCTTGCCGGATCCGATTGTTTATTTTACAGCAAAAGTCAGTACTGCTATGCGTATTGTAATATTCCTGCTTTCTTTTTTACTGATACAAAGGCCAGTCAATGCCCAGCTACCCGGTTACCCAGTCCCTGAAAAGGTGAAGCTGAGGGATTCAATTGATTGTACTAATGTCAAGGACCAGGGCCTGAGTCCTACCTGCTGGGTTTTTGGCACTAATTCCGTTATGGAAAGTGACCTGATCCGACTGACCGGTACGCGACTGAATATATCCGAAATGTTTGTAGCCCGTTATGCTTATATAGATAAAGCTCAACAGTTCCTCGCATCCGGAGGCACCACCTATTTTGAAGGAGGCGGTCAGTTTCATGATGTGATCCGGGTAATCAGGCAACATGGAATTGTTCCGGAAGAAGTTTACAGTGGCAGGCAGGGGGAAAAGTTTACCCATGACCACCGGCTGCTTGATACGGCTATGAAAAAACTGGTACATGGATGGTGGAGAAGCGGAAAGAAAAGCATGACAGACCGGGATAAGGCAGAAATTAACGATACCCTCAATAAATTTCTTGGCAAGGTCCCCATAAAGTTTAACTGGAGGGGCAAGCAGTATACCCCACTATCTTTTGCAAGGGAACAGGTGAACTTAAGCGATGAGTATGCTGAACTGGTTTCCTTTTCCGACAAACCACTTTACCGGCAATTTGTGTTAGCGGACAAATACAATTGGGCCAATGATAGTTTTTGGAATATTTCTCTGGCAGATATGCAGGAAGTAGTGGACACAGCATTAGCTAAAGGCTGGTCTGTTGGATGGGAAGGAGATGTTACGGAACCGGGATTCAATTATTATGGAGGCTATGCCTCCATCCCGGATTCTGCTTTTCAATTTGATCAGCAAAGACTGGAAAATTATAAAACGGAAGTAACTGAGCGGGATCATATGCTGCATCTGACCGCTGTGGGAACGGATACTGGCGGAAAGAAATGGTATTACCTTAAAAACTCCTGGGGCACCTGGCTCAGCCGGTATAAAGGGTTCCTGTATATGGAAGAAAATTACTTCAGGATGAAAACCGTGATCCTTTTTGTCAATAAAAGAGCCTTGCCAGCCTCGTTACGTAAAAAGATGAAATTATAAGCTCAAGAATTTCCTGAACTCCCGTCCACTAAAAAAAATTGACTGCCCTGTAGGATTCCGTTTCAGTGAAGCGGGAGCTGCAGGACAGTCAAAACTTTGAGAGAAAAACTTACTTATAGTGGTAATTCATCAGGATGATTTCTCGAATTTCAACAAAGCACCTGTCGCTGAAAAAGTAGCTTCATATTTCACGGTACCACGCATGATATGGGCTTTCCAGCTACCATCGTTTCTTAAATTCCACTCATACACCATATCACCGGTATAAAGCTGACGGAATGCATCCAGGACTACCTGAGGTACTGCAGCGGAAAGACTGATCACTGAATGAGATGACCTGTGTCCGTTATCATCATACCCTGCACTATGCCGCTGGCTGCTTTGATTAAACTGTACAGTAAAACTGTTATTACTGCTGCGCATCCATTCAACACTACCTGCACCGCTGAATTCTGACGTAAAGGCGGTAACGGTGGAAGCAGGTACAGAAGTAGCAGCGACAACTGTTACAGCTGTATTACTTCCCTTATTATCAACGGCTTCTTTAGAACAGGATACAAGGCTAATGGCGGCGATAAATGCCGGGATGATTTTGTTTTTCATGAGCTGAACATTTTTTAATCTGATAAATAATTTCATATAGATATGGGTACGCCCTGCAGGAGGGAATGTAACCGGGCTTCCGATTTATTTTAAAAATCCGTAACGAAGAATGGCGGAAAACAAGGTTACCAAATGCTGGAAACCAGGCCCAGAGCGGGTTTGGGCGGAAATGGCCTCTTATATTATATCAGACTGCAAAAAACGAAAAAGCCCCGACGGTATCGTCGGGGCTGTACTTAAACCCAATTGAATTAAGATTTAGAAGATATTGTAGCCGTAGCTGATATAATACAATCCACCAACAGCAGGG
>Ga0075158_10003294_pt1 | contig 11401 bp, 11 predicted proteins | sample JI91814BDNA_FD_70968 | JGI IMG/M metagenome (GOLD analysis project Ga0075158, IMG submission 70968) | Wastewater effluent complex algal communities from Wisconsin, to seasonally profile nutrient transformation and Carbon sequestration -... | ecosystem: Engineered > WWTP > Effluent > Algae... | reverse complement strand
CCGGCCACGAAGGCCCGTATGCCGCGAAGTACGGCACCGACGGCGCCGCCGGGCTCTCGAACCTCGATTACGCGCCGGTGGCCGAGCAGATGGGCCGCAGCTTCATCGCGCCGCTGATCTTCAACTCCAATGCGCCGGACACCGGCAATATGGAGGTCATCCTCAAGTACGGCAGCCAGGCCCAGAAGGACCGGTGGCTGGATCCGTTGCTGGACGGGCGGATTCGCAGCGCCTTCTTGATGACCGAGCCGGGTGTCGCCTCCTCCGACGCGACCAATATGGCCGCCACCGCGCGGATCGAGGGCGACGAGGTCGTCCTCAACGGCCGCAAGTGGTGGTCCTCCGGCGCCGGCCACCCGGACTGCAAGGTCGGGATCTATATGGCGCTCACCGACGAGAGCGCCGACCGGCACCACCAGCACTCGATGGTGCTCGTCCCGATGGACGCCCCCGGGGTCAAGGTCGAGCGGCTGCTGACGACGCTCGGTCAGTACGACGAGCCGCTCGGCCACGGGGAGGTCTCGCTGACCGATGTGCGCCTGCCGGTCGAGTCGATCATCGGCGGCCCCGGGATGGCGTTCGCCATCGCCCAGGGCCGGCTCGGCCCTGGCCGGGTGCATCACTGCATGCGCCTGATCGGGTTGTCCGAGAAGGCACTCGAGCTCGCCTGCGAGCGGGCCACGAGTCGGGTCGCCTTCGGCAAGCCGCTTGTCAACCTCGGCGGCAACCGCGAGCGCTTGGCCAAGGCGCGGATCGCGATCAACCAGGCCCGGCTGCACGTCCTGCACGCCGCGTGGAAGCTCGACACCTTCGGCACCGCCGGAGCGCTGTCGGAGGTCTCGGAGATCAAGGCCGCGGTGCCCCAGATGGCCTGCGACGTCATCGATCTCGCGATCCAGTTGCACGGCGGCGGCGGCACCGGGCCGGACTTCCCGCTCGCCGCGGCGTATGCCGGGGCGCGCTCGCTGCGCCTTGCCGACGGCCCCGACGAGGTCCACCTCGTCGTCGTCGCCCGGCACCTGCTCAAGCCGTATGCCGCTCGCTCCTCGGCGCCGAACGCATGAGCTCCGCTGTGCCGCAGTCGCGTTCGGGCCACCGGGTGCTCGTTACGGGGGGTGCGTCCGGGCTTGGGCTGGCGCTCGTCAAGGCCTACTGCGCGCGGGGAGCGCGGGTGCTCGCGGTGGATCTCGCTGACGAGCGGCCGACCGCGGTCCCGGACGCCGCGGCATACCGGCGGCTTGACGTTCGGGCACAACAGGATTGGGACGCGGCGCTCGCCTGGGTGCGCGAGGAGTGGGGTGGGCTGGACCTGCTCTACAACAACGCTGGTGTGGCGACCGGCGGCCGGATCGACGTCGAGTCGATGGCCGACTGGGAGCGCGTCATCGATGTCAATCTGCTCGGCGTGGTGCGCGGCTGCCAGACCTTCACGCCACTGCTGAAGCAGCAGGGGAGCGGGCACATCGTCAACACGGCCTCTCTTGCCGGGCTGATCCACGGGCCGGGGATGTCGAGCTACAACGCGACCAAGGCGGGTGTGGTGGCGCTGTCGGAGACCCTGCATTTCGAGTTGCGCCCGTTCGGGATCCGGGTGTCGGTCGTGTGCCCGGCGTTCTTCCGGACCAACCTGCACCAGTCGTTCCAGGGCAAGGATGAAGAGTTCGAGCAGTCGGGGACTCGGCTGATCACGACCGCAAAACTGTCGGCCGACGACATCGCCGCGCGCGTGGTCAAAGGCGTCGAGGCCGGCAAGCACATCATCTTGACCGACCGGCTCGGACGCACGTCCTACTGGACCAAGCGGCTGGCCCGCCCGGTGTATGACCGGGCCGCGTCCCGAGGTGCGCACCGCATTGCCGCCCGCGCCGAGAAGGCGGCGCAGCGATGAGTGACGTCTCCACGCCCGTTGACGTGCGCGACGAAGACGCGTTCGACGTGGAGCCAATGGCGATCTGGTTGCGCGCCAACGCTTCTGACGCGGGCGGGTTGCACGAGACGCCGACGGTGCGGCAGTTCTCCGGAGGCGCATCCAACCTCACCTATCTCTTGCAGTATCCCGGCGGTCGCGAGTTGATCCTGCGCCGGCCACCGGGCGGGACCAAGGCGCGCGGAGCCCACGACATGGGCCGCGAGCACAACATCCAGGCGGCCCTGCGACCGGCCTTTCCCAAGGTGGCCCCGATGGTCGCCTACTGCGACGACGAGTCGGTGATCGGCTCGGAGTTCTATGTCATGGAGCGCATCCCTGGGACGATCCTGCGGCGTGAGATCCCAGCCGACCTCAGGCTTGACGCGGATGCCGTGGATCGGTTGTGCCGCAACGCGATCGACACCCTCGTGGAGTTGCACCGTGTCGACCCGGGTGCGGTCGGACTGGCCGGGCTCGGCAAGGGCGAGGGCTATGTCGCTCGTCAAGTCGGGGGTTGGTCGGCGCGCTATCGGGCGGCGCGCACGCCCGATGTCGGAGACTTCGAGGCGACGATGGCGTGGCTCGACGGGCACCAGCCCGACGATATTGCCCAGGTGCTGATCCACAATGACTTCCGCTTCGACAATCTCGTTCTGTCCCCGGAGGATCCGACGCGCGTGGTCGGGGTGCTCGACTGGGAGATGGCCACGATTGGCGATCCGCTCATGGATCTGGCGAGCGGCCTGGCGTATTGGGCGCAAGCCGACGACCCCGCTCCCTTCCTGGCGATGCGGCGCCAGCCGACGAATGCCCCGGGCATGTGGAGGCGCGCTCAAGTCGTCGAGCACTACTGCGCGGCAATGGGTTTCACCATGGATCCGGAGCGGTGGCGGTTCTATGATGTCTTCGGCGGCTTCCGGCTGGCGGTGATTGCCCAGCAGATCTACTACCGCTTCTTCCACGGCCAGACGACCAACCCGATGTATGGCGAGTTCGTCAGCATCGTCCGGTTCCTGGACGCCAAGTGCGCGGAATTGATTGCTGCACAGGGCGACTCATCGTTCTTGGGCGCGGACGCGGACGCGGACGCGGACGAGTCGAGTTCGGTGGGCGCCCAGGCTACCGACGAGAACGGTGCCAACGCCGAAGCCGATGCCACGGGCGAGGGCGGGACCGAGGCGTGAGCGTCACCCTGATCACCGGCGCCAGCTCCGGCATCGGCGCCGAGCTCGCCCGTCAGCTCGCCGCGGCCGGCGAAGACCTGGCCCTCTGCGCCCGGCGCACCGACCATCTGGACGACCTGCGCACGGAAATCCTTGCCGCGCAACCCGGCCGGCGGGTCGAGGTCCGCGCCCTCGACGTCACGGACGACGCCGCGGTGTTCGCGGTCTTCCGCGCCTTCGCCGCCGACTTCGGCACCATCGACCGGGTCGTCGTCAACGCTGGTCTCGGCAAGGGCGCCCCCGTCGGGACGGGACGGTTCGACGCGAACCGGGCCACGGCATACACCAATGTCATCGGCGCGCTCGCCCAGACCGAGGCGGCGATGGAGCTCTTTCGCGCCCAGAAGCGCGGGCATCTGGTGCTGATTTCCTCGATGTCGGCCATGCGCGGCATGCCCAAGACGGTCACCGTGTATGCCGCGACGAAGGCCTTCGTTGCCCACCTCGGCGAGGGGATCCGGGGCGAACTGCTCGGCGAGCCCGGCCTCGATATCGACGTCTCGGTGATCCTGCCCGGGTACATCCGCTCGGAGATGAACGACAAGGTGAAGAAGCCGATGCCGTTCATGGTCGACACGGTGACCGGCACCAGGGCCATCGCCGCCGCGATCCAAGCCCGCAAGCCGTATGCCCGCGTCCCCGCCTGGCCCTGGCGTCCGATGGGCACCGCCATGCGTCATCTGCCGCTCAAGGTCATAAGACGATTGACGTAGCGCGCGTCCGCGGGGTGCCGAGGTGGCGGCCACCTCCATCCGCACTCCGTCGCTGGCGCTCCCTCGTGCTCCCGCCAGTCCCATCCAGTGGCCGCCGCACCCTCCGACCCCCGGCGACTTTCGTGTGGCCCAGGGAGTTTTGAGAACGAGCCTGAAGGTTCGGCGTCGCAAGCACTCAGCCGAATCCCAGCCTTGCGTGCATTCGGCCGTTCCCGTCGCTTGTCGGCAGGCTGGTTTCAGCGCACCAGGTCGGCCGGGCAGATGGTGACGGGATAGGGAACGTCGAGGACCAGGACGTCGGTGCCCTCCGCGCGGCCCGCATCGGCATACCGCCCGTCCACGAGGTGCCACGACATGATGCTCGGCACGTCCGGGTCAACGACCCAGTAGGAGGCGCACCCGGCCTCCTCGAGACGCGAACGCTTGAGCAGCAAGTCGACTCGCCGGGTGCTGGGCGAGAGGATCTCGACGGCCAGGACAGGGGCAGTGGGGAGGTTCTTCTCAGTCAGGTCCGCGCGCCGCACGACGATGACGTCCGGCTGAAGGACAGTGTCGTCGGCGAGGACGACGTCGAAGGGCGCGTGCAAGATCTCCAGGCCGGGCGACAGGCTTCGATGCAGGGCCAGACCGAGTTGGAACGACGCCCGCTGGTGGCGTGTCACCGGTGCCGGGGTCACGAGCAACACCCCGTCGATGAGTTCATACCTGTGGCCGTCGTCCGGCATGGCGTCCAGGTCGGCCCGCGTCAGGGGCCGGCTCCTGGGCAGGGTCGTCATACGGCTCATGGTCCCTCACTTCCGGCCGCGATGTCACGCCGTCGATCCTGACAGCGGATCACGCTCACTGCGGAAACTCATCCACAGGCTCGCCCGGCGCGCGCGCCGAAGAGCCCGGGTGCCGTGCGGCACCCGGGCTCTCGGTTGGCGTCACGAGGTCAGATCAGCGGATCAGATCTCGCTGTCCTCCGGAGAGTCGCTGGGCTCGGCGGGGGCGTCGCTCGGGGCCTGGTCGGCGGCGAGCAGGCGGTAGAGCGCCTTCTTGGTCTCCTCCAGCAGGCCGGTGGCCTGCCTGACCATCGCTTCGTCGCCGGCCTGGGTGACCGCGTGCGCGGCCATACCGACCTGGGCCAGGCTGGCCCACATCGAGCCGCCGGTCGGGCCGCCGAAAGCCTGCGCGGCATCCTGGGCCGCCTCCTCCCACGGACGGGGTCGGTCGCCGGCTTCGGCGACCGCCGTCATGCCTGCTTCGGTGAGGCGGTAGGCCTTGCGACCCTCGTTGTCGAAGGCCTCGATCAGGCCCTCGTCCTCAAGCTGCGCGAGCGCCGGGTAGACCGCACCCGAGCTGGGGCGCCAGTGGCCGCCCGTGCGTGCTGCGAGCTCCTCGATGATCTGGTAGCCATTGCGCGGCTCCTCGGCAATGAGGAAGAGAGCGGCCGAGCGGACATCGCCGCGACGTCGGCGGCCACGACCACCCGGGCCACGGCCTTCGCCGCGTCGTTCACCGTGCGGGCCACGGGGTCCGCGGCCGCGTGGGACGGAGCCCGGGCCGCTCTCGCCCCACGGTCCGCGACGCGAATCGGTGGCGTTGGCCCAGACCCCTTGGCTGTCCTGCGGGCCGAAGCTCGCGCCCGGGGCGTCGAACCCGCGAGCCCGCTCGGGACCGAAGTCTCCGCGCTTGCCGTGACCGTGGCTCCCGCCCCGGCCCTGCTCGGCACGCCCGCGGGGGCCGTCTTCGCCTCGACCCTGTCCACCGCGGCCGCGCGGTCCGCGCTCGCCACGCCCCCGGGGACCGCGCTGGCCGTGCGGCCCGCGGACCTCGAACTCCTCGGTGAAGGCGCTGGCCTCGTCGCTCGGCCAAGAGAAGCCGCGTCCTCGGCGCGGTCCGCCCTTGCCGAAGGGGCCGCCCGGTCCGAACGGCCCGCCGGGACCGAACGCCCCGTCATTGCCGAAGGGGCCGCCGGGCCCGAAGACCCCGCCCTTGCCGAAAGGCCCGTCCTCGCTGAGCAGGTGGGCGATCGGGCCGTTCTGATCGAAAAGCCCGCGCGGTCGGTCCTCGGCGCGGAAGTCGCGTCGACCGAAGTCGCGGTCGTCCTCGACCCATTCCTCGGCCTCGACGAACTCCTCGTCGCCGAATTCGTCATCGCGTGGGTGGTCGTTGGTGATGTTGTTCATTGCTGGACTCCTTGTCCGGGTGTCGGTGTGGTTGTGGGCCACCCACCGGGGAGCATCGGCGTGCGCCGGCTCGTTGAGCCCGTGGATGGCGGCGAAGCCCTGTGGTGATCCCCCTGAGGCGTTCGCTCTGGTACCACTATGCAAGGCATATCGGCGATATGTCAAAGATATATCTATAACGTGTAAAGTGACATGGGTCACATTAGACAATGCGCAACGCCGGGGGCGCGCGGCCACCGACTCGTGCCGGGCTTCCCCCCCAGCCGCGCAGACATTGCGCCACGTGTCCCGCCTCGGCGAAGGTCAACTCGACCATCCTCCCGCGGCCTCGCGCACGACGCGACCGCCGCGCAATCTCGCATCCGAGACGGTATGCCGTTGCCTCCGGTCCGCTCGCCGCGTTGCCGCACGCTTTCATGGACGGATGACTGACGTGCTCATCGGCGAGACCCCCCTGACCCTGGACCACGTGGTCACCGTGGCGCGCGGCCGCGCCGGCGCGGACCACGCGGACTACCTCGGCGACCGCGTGCGCGTCATCGTCAGTGACGGTGCCTGGGAGAGGGTGCGCGCGAGCCGCACGATCATCGAGGACCTCGCGCATGACACCGTCGCGCACTACGGGGTGTCGACGGGCTTCGGCGCACTGGCCACTCGCCACATCCCGCTTGAGAAGCGGAAGGAGTTGCAGCGCAGCCTGATTCGTTCGCATGCGGCCGGATCGGGCCCGGAGGTGGAGCGTGAAGTCGTGCGCGCGCTCATGCTCCTACGCATCCAGACGCTCGCGTCCGGTCGCACCGGAGTGCGCGAGACGACCCTGCGGGCCTACGTCGGGATTCTCAACGCGGGCATCACGCCGGTGGTGCACGAGTACGGCTCGCTCGGCTGCTCGGGGGATCTCGCGCCCCTGGCGCACTGCGCGCTGGCGCTGATGGGGGAGGGTCCGGTTCGAGACGCATCCGGCGAACTCACCACTGCCGCAGCGGCGTTGGCGTCGGCCGGCATCGAGCCGGCGGAACTCGCGGCGAAGGAGGGTCTGGCTCTCATCAACGGCACCGATGGCATGCTCGGGATGCTGTGTATGGCGATCGCCGACCTCCGCGCCCTCGTCACCACCGCGGACATCGCCGCTGCGATGAGCGTCGAGGGACTGCTCGGCACGGACGACGTCTTCGCTGCAGATCTGCAGGCGCTCCGACCCCAACCGGGCCAGGCAAAGAGCGCGGAGAACATGCGAAAGGTGCTGGCGGACAGCCCGATCCGCGACTCCCACCGCGACCCCGGGGCCTGCACGCGCGTTCAGGACGCCTATTCGTTGCGGTGCGCGCCGCAAGTCGCGGGAGCCGTGCGCGACACCATCGACCACGCTGCTCGGGTGGCCGGCTGGGAGTTGGCGAGCGCGATCGACAACCCCGTCGTCACGCGGGACGGCCGGGTGGAGTCCAATGGCAACTTCCACGGCGCACCGGTCGCGTATGTCCTCGACTTCCTGGCGATCGCCGCGGCCGACCTGGCGAGCATCAGCGAGCGGCGCACCGACCGCTTCCTCGACAAGGCGCGCAGCCACGGGCTGCCGCCGTTCCTTGCCGACGACCCCGGCGTCGACTCGGGCCTGATGATCGCGCAGTACACCGCGGCTGGGCTGGTTTCCGAGATGAAGCGGCTCGCCGCCCCCGCGAGCGTCGACTCGATCCCGAGCAGCGCGATGCAGGAGGACCACGTCTCGATGGGGTGGGGTGCTGCGCGCAAGCTGCGCCGCTCGGTGGCCGCGCTGCGGCAGGTGCTCGCCATTGAGTTGCTCACCGCCGCAAGGGGAATCCAGTTGCGCGCACCGCTGGAGTCCTCACCGGTCAGCGGCGCGGTCATCGTTGCCCTGAACGACCTGGCTGACACCGCTCCCGGCCCGGACCGCTTCCTTGCGGTCGATATCGCCGGCGCCTGCCAGGCCGTCGCCGACGGCTCTGTCGTCGTTGCCGCCGAGCGCGTGGCTGGTCAATTGCACTGAGAATGTCGTCGGCACGCTTCCGGCCCGGTGCCGGCGTTCAGAGGTGTTCAGAAACGTGTCGTGTTCAGAAGATCTGAACACCACTTTGCTGTCACAACTAGGTGGACATATGCGACCACTTCTGCTCATGGACGTCGACGGGCCTCTGAACCCTTTCCAGGCCAGGTGGTTTCGTCATTCCCCCAGGCATGGATATGCCGTGTACCAACTGACGCCGGCGGGTGGCATGACCTACCGTGTGGTCCTGAACCCCGCACACGGCCGCGACCTCGACGACCTCTCGAACGCCTTCGATCTCGCCTGGGCGACCACGTGGCAGCACGATGCCAACCGGCTCATCTCGCCCTTGCTCGGGCTCCCCGACGACCTCCCGGTTGTGCCGCTTCGCATGCCGGCCCACCACGTCGGTCGCTGGTGTTGGAAGACCGACCAGATCGCCGACTGGGTCGGCGACCGTCCGTTTGCCTGGTTCGATGACGAGATCAACCGGGCAACGCGCGACCGTCTGGCATACGCTCCCGGAATGGGTGAGCATCTGGCTCTGCGCATCGAACCGCACATCGGGCTGCGCCCGACCGACATCGAGCGGCTCCGGGTGTTCGCGGATGGGCTTGCGGCCTGAACCGCAGGACCGTGGGTCAGTTCACGAGATCAGACGGAACGACCCGAATCGCGAAGGGCGCGGTGAGCGCGAGCACGTCCGACCCGCTCGCGCGACCGGCCTCGGCATACGTGCCGTCGCGCAATTCCCAGGCGATGATGCTCGGCTCATCGGGATCAACGACCCAGTAGGCCGGGCATCCGGCAGCTTCATAGCGAGAACGCTTGAGCAGCAGGTCGATTCGGCGGGTGCTCGGGGACAGGATCTCAATGGCCAGCCTGGGCGCTGCCGGCAAATTGCGTGCAGTCAACTCGGCCACGCGGGCAACCAAGAGGTCGGGCTGAAGCACGGTGTCATCGGCCAGGACGACATCGAGCGGGGCAGGGAAGAGTTCGAACTCTCCGCCTACAAGCGGGTCGAGCACTCTCATCAGGCGAGCAATACAACGCTGATGCAAGGGAACTGGCGCCGGTGTCACGAGCAGCGTTCCGTCCAGCAGTTCATACCGATGTCCGTCGTCGGGCATGGTGGCGAGGTCGGCCTGGGTCAGCGGCCGACTCCACGGCAGCGTCGTCATGACAGTCATAGTCCCTCACTTCGTCGACGGAATCCATGGCAACAGTCTCGACAAGATGCGCCTCGGCGGCGCGGCGTCATCCACAGGTAGCCGACGATGCGCGACCTCAGGATCCTGGTGGCATCCGGAGCAATAGCTGCGATCAGCCGGCCAGCGCGTTGGCGATCATCCCGTGGCCCTGGGCCTCGAACTCCTCGTCGCCCACCTGGCAGGCCCACGCTGCGGTGCCGATGGCATCGCGGATCCGCATCCGGCGCCACGCTGCCGGCTCACGTGGATCGGTGCCATAGCCCTCCATGAACGCCTGCTCCAGTCGCGGATCTCGACGGAAGTCCTGCACGGCGAGCCGGCCGAAATCCGTTGCTGCTGGGCGCAGATCCGCACGTCCGAAGTCGATGATCGATACCACATCGTCGTGGATGATCCAGTTCCGCGGCTGCCAGTCTCCATGCGTTGGGACCAGGTAAGCCGGCGGGGTCGGCCAACTCATCACCTCACCACGCAGCCGCCCGACCACGTCCGCGGCGATCCGATGCCGGCCGTCCAGCCACGCGAGCGAGCGGGTATTCGCGCGCGCCTCCCAGCCATCGTCCCGGACCCGGAGCTGGCCGTGCAGAAGCGCCAGCAACGCCCCGGCCTGACGGTGGACATCCGGGTCATCCGCCCATGTGGAACGGAGCGCGAGTGATCCCGGAAGGTACTGCGTGACAACGATTTTTGCCTCGCTATCGTGGAAGACAAGCATGGGCGCGCGCCCGATCGCCGTCCATGGCGCGAGCCAGTTCAGGTGCGCCCGGATTTCGCGCGCCAGGTGGTGATCCCCGGGACCGCCAGCCTTGACAACATAAGTCCGGCCACCCGACGCAACCCGCAGCACGGTCGCCTCGGTCAGCCCCCAGCTCAAGTCCGCTTCGACCACGGCGCCCGGCAACCACCCGTCGACGAGGGCTCGTTGCGCTGCGCTCAGCGAACCGAGATCGCGCGTCGACGTCGCGCCCTCCGTGCCACTCACAGGGCGGCTTCGCCGGCCGGTGTCATCAGCCCGGCCGCTCGCAACTCGGCCACCAAGCGGGTATTCCGCGCCGACGTCGTGCCGCGGGAGCGCCGGGGCGCGAATCGCTGCAAATAGGTGAACTCGTCTCCGGCGTGCCGGGTGGACTCGCTCCACCCGAAGCACAGGCCCTCCTCCAGGACGTCGTGGAAGGTCACGCTCGGTATGCTACTCCTCGCCTTCGCGATGCGCACCCAAACTCCAGGGCTCGTGTCGTACGACGCGATCAGCCACTGCCGCAAAGACTCTCGCGTCTCGAACGCGACGATCGCGAGCTCGTCGTGCAGATCAGCCATGCCCAAACTCAGCCGCGTAACTGCTGATCGAAGAAGGCCAGCACGGCATCCACGGCCCGTTCCTGGCGCTGCTCGGTCAGCGTCGAATGACCCTTCCCCTCGAGTTCCACCGACGTGAATCGGTCGCCCAACTCACGTTCCAGGGTCGCAAAGCGCGTTCCGACCGAGGAGTCGCTGGCATACCGAACTCCCAGCACCTCGCAGCCGGCCGCCGCGCGACGACGCACGGTGTCGAGATCGGTCGCACTGAGGCCGAGATCCGCGGCGCGTTTGGACCCGATCGGCATTGGGGCGGCCGGCTGCGCAAGCACCGGAGCGATCACGGGCGCATCGACCATCATCGCCAGGGCGAAGCCGCCGGTAAAGCACATGCCGAGCGCGCCCACGCCGGGCCCGCCCACGTCGGCGTGCAACTCCCGCGCCAAGGCCCGCAACCAGCCCGCGATGCGGCCGGTCTTGCCCACCGCGAGGATCGTGAACTCTCGGCTGATACAGATGCCCGGGATCGCGGCGACCACCCTCGGGATCGAGAACGCGACATCGCGCGGCCCGAAGAGATGAGGCAGGAGCACGGTGTAGCCCGCCGCGACGACCTCCTCGCCGAAGCCGATCACCCCGGTCGTGAGCCCGGGCATCTCGTGACAGATGATCACGCCCGGCCCACTGCCCTTCCGGTAGACATCGTGGGCGATGCCCTCGGATTCGAATCTGCTGCGTTGCCACCCATCCAGCCCGCTCATGACTCAAGTCTTGCCTACACCCCAGCCGACCACCGGCACGTCCCCATGAAGATGCTGACGCGACTGGGCTGACCGGCCACTCGACGGGGCTGAACCGGCCACTCGACGGGGCTGA
>Ga0075158_10003293_pt1 | contig 11405 bp, 11 predicted proteins | sample JI91814BDNA_FD_70968 | JGI IMG/M metagenome (GOLD analysis project Ga0075158, IMG submission 70968) | Wastewater effluent complex algal communities from Wisconsin, to seasonally profile nutrient transformation and Carbon sequestration -... | ecosystem: Engineered > WWTP > Effluent > Algae... | reverse complement strand
TAGGAGATCGGGCTGGTGATCCCGAGGTCGCGGCGCTGCGTGGCGGTCAGGCTGACGAGCAGGTCCGCGATCCGGGTTCGGTACATGTTGGTCGGTTCGACTCGGGCGTGCAGGCAGCAGGCGATGAGGAGCGCACGAAAGGGGATGTTCCTCGGCCGACCCGTTCGGGCGGTGAGGGCGTCGGCAATGGCGAGGAGTTCGGGTGAATTGTCGACGGCGGCGGTGGCGTAGCGCAGCTGGTCGGCCACGGTCCGGTTCCGTGGCCGCCATCGCGGCTCTCGCGTCGTCTCCGCCTTCACGATCGTCGTGTCACTCCAGGTCCGCCAAGTGCCGGTTGGCGGTCGCCTCCGGCGGCTCGGTGAGGAATGGCATGAGGAGCGTGAAAGCACGCGTGGTCTTGAGCCCGGCGTTCCGGGCCAGCACGGTCAGGTGGACGCCGCGGTCCAAGTGGTGCACCAGCCACGTGCTGCGGAGCTGCTCGGTTTCCAGTCGCAGATCGGTGGGTGTGTCGATGGCGCGGATGGCGTTCCACGTCCGGGAGCGGTCCCACTCGCTGGCCCGGAAGCCAACGAAGTCTCCTTGGGGTGCTCTGCGGCGATCCGGCGAAGCGTGTCCGCGTCGTCAGCCCGGACGACGACGTGCCGGGACCGGGTGCCGTGGACCGACTGCAACACCTACTGCAACAGAGAACCGCGCGAAATGTTGCAGTAGATGTTGCAGTAGGCGGCGGCGGCGGCGAGGAGCGATGTGACCAGCAACTTCGACTTCGTGCCGGCGGATTGGGGGGAGACCCGTGCGGATGCGGTGCGCGCCGAGACCTACGGCCGCAGCGATCCGCGATCGTGCGTCTTCTATGCGCGGCGCGTTGTCGAGCAGGTCGTGATCAGGATCTTCGATCTGGAGCGGCTGGCGGCCCCCTACAAGACGGACTTGGCGGCTCGAATCGGTGACAGCGGCTTCCGAGCCGCGGTGGGTTCCGAGATTGCAGCGAAGGCTGATGCGGTCCGAAAAGTGGGCAATGTCGCCGTTCATGAGAGCCGTGGGATCACTGCCCAGACCGCGCTGAACGTGCTTCGTCAACTCCATGACGTCCTCAAGTGGGCTGCCTTCACGTACTCAGCGGCGCCGGACGACGTGCCCACAGCCGCGGCATACGATCCCTCGCTGATTCCTGCCCCACCGCAGGAGGGAGGTCAGCAGCCCCTGTCCACGGCCGAGTTGAACCAGCTCCTTGCGAAATTCGAGGAGAAGGACGCCGCCCTCGCTGCGGCAAAGGAGAGCAGCGCTGCGCTCCAGGCTGAGCTTGAGAAGGTCCGGGCCGCGGTGGCGGCTGCCCAAGCGGCCAAGGCCCACCAGGCCACGCAGGTCGACTGGGACGAGGCGTCAACGCGCGAGCTGTTCATCGACGCCGACCTCTTGGAGGCTGGCTGGTCGTTGACCGACGCGCGCGACCGCGAGTATCCGGTGACAGGAATGCCCACTGCGCAGGGGCAAGGCTTTGTCGACTACGTGCTGTGGGGCGACGACGGGTTGCCGCTCGCCGTGGTCGAGGCCAAGCGGTCTCGCAAGGACCCGGCAGTCGGTCAGCAGCAGGCGAAGCTGTATGCCGACAGCCTGGAAGCAATGACGGGTCGTCGTCCGGTGATCTTCTGGTCCAACGGGTATCAGCATTGGATCTGGGACGACGCAGGGGGCTATCCGCCACGGCGGCTCTCCGGGTTCCTCACCAAGGACGAGTTGGAGTTGATGGTCCAGCGGCGGCAGACGCGGCTGCCGCTCAAGGACGCCACCATCGACAAGGCGATCGTCGAGCGGCACTACCAGACGCGTGCAATCCGGGCGGTCGGGGAGTCGTTCGAAGCCAAGCGGCGCGAGGCGCTGCTGGTCATGGCGACCGGCTCGGGCAAGACCCGCACGGTGATCTCGTTGGTGGACCAGCTCATGAAGCGTGGCTGGGTCAAGCGTGTGCTCTTCCTCGCCGACCGGGTGGCGCTCGTCAACCAGGCCGTCGCGGCGTTCAAGGCGCATTTGCCTGCGGCGACGACGATCAACCTCGTGGACGAGAAGGTCCCCGACGGCCGCGTCTTCGTCTCGACGTACCCCACGATGATGGGCCTGATCAACGCGACCGACGCGGTGGGAGGCCGGCCCCGGGCGCCCCGAGGCGGCGCTATTCCATTCCCGCCGGGAGCGCGCCGCTACTCCCAGTGGAGGCGCATCGCGGTGCGAAGCTGCTCGATGCAGTCCTTGTCTTGGTCCCCCGAACCTGTCCCGATGCGATGCCAGTACCACGTGTGGGCCTTGACCGGCCGTCGCAGCACCCTGTTCCGCTCCTTCTTCGTAGGAGCGCTGATCTCGACGGAGATGTCCAAGATGCCTCTACCGAATACTTCCGCCACCGGACCACCGACAGGGTCTCCCCCTAGCCACGGAGTCATCGGGATGTACAGGTTGGTCCACCGAGTAGTCGCGAACGGTGAAGCCTCATGCGCACGGAGGGGCCCGGACTCATTGTTGCCGCGGTTGAACGCGACCCGTCCCTCGCCATCCGCGCCAGCCGCGAGCTGAGTCGGACGCCCCCCGCGCTTCCACACCTCCTCCCGGTGCTGCTGTTCGCCGCGGGGTGGGCAGGAGGGCAGCTCGTTCTCGGACATGCGGCACTCGAGAGTGACATCCTTTCCGCCTAGCAGGTCGAGCGCGTGGGTCAAGGGGGACCCAAGGGTGATGAAGTCGGTGACCCGCCAAGGAACGCCCAGGCCCCTCTGTTCTTCGTCCAGTGCCTCTTGAACCTGGTGGTACCGCTCCGCCGTGGCCCGCACGTCCACGCGGGCGATGTCGTCCGCCTGGCCGTTCGGACTCGATAGAAGAGTGGGGCTCCCAGTGAGGAAGTTCCATGCGCACGGCTGCCGCTGGTCCGGCGGCCCCACCAGAGGCGGGTCTTCCACCCCTTGCGGCTTGGGGTCACGCAGTTCGTCGAAGGCCAGACGAATGGCGTCGTAGGTGATCACAGCCCCCAGGCTGTGCCCGACGACGATGATGCGCTCATAGCGGGGCCTGTTATTGGCGTCCACTCGATGAAGACCCTGAGTAGCTCGACGCCTTGCAGGCGCACCTTGTCGCGCCCCTCGATGTCCCCAGGCCCAGGCGCAAACCAGCGGCTGGCATCTGAGACCACATTGGCTAGGACGTTGCATCGGCCTCGAGTGCGCGGAGCCGGGCGAGGTTATGGCCGAAACAGCTGAACGCGGGAATGTACAAACCAGCGCTTTCGCCCTATCGTCGTGTACATGAGCGAAATGACCGTGAGCGACGCGCGAGCCCGGCTGGCCGACGTCGTCGATGCTGCGCGAGTTGGGCACAGCCCTGTGTATCTCACGCGGCGCGGGCATCGGGTAGCTGCAGTCATCGACGCCGATGACCTAGACCGACTCATTGCAGCGGCCGAGGACCTCGCGGACCTCGAGAACGCCGCGGCCGCGCGGGCCGAGATGGCAAACGGACGTGCCGCCATCCCGTGGGAGTTGGTCAAGGCCGACCTCGGCCTGACATGACGTATCGGGTCGAGGTCGCGCCAGCAGTCGTGCGTCAGATGCGCAAACTGGATCCCGCGGCTCGGCGCAGGATCCAGGCCGCCATCGAGTTGCTGGCGGAGAACCCTCGACCCCAAGGCGCCCGAAAGCTGGTCGGCGGCGATGTCGAGTGGCGAGTCCGCACCGGCGACTACCGCGTCGTCTACGAAATCTACGACGACGTCCTGTTGGTTCTTGTCATCGCCGTCGGCCATCGCCGCGACATCTATATGCGTCGGTGACTTGCAAGGAGCTACCTGTCCGATTGACGTGCTGGAAACGCCGTTGCCGCCCAACCGGCGCGGAGGGGGGCCTCGGCATACTGAGTTCCATGGCGCAGCAGACCCCCGAGGCCGAGGCGATGGCCAGGATCGTTGCGGATCATGCACCGGCGCTCAAAAAAGCCGGCTTTCGCAAGCGACGACACCGGGAGCGCCAACTCGCCGCCATCGCGGCGACATCGGTGGACCTGGACGACGACGACCTGGATACGACCGAGGTGCGGGCTCTGACGAAGGAAGCGCGACGCGCCAACGCGTTGCGCCGCTCCGCCGGAAGCTGACCGGGAAGCATGATCGAGCGCCGGCCGCCAGGACGAGCCCATGCTGGCAGCGGTGCTCGACACCTGCGCTACGCCCCTGCCATCGGCGGGGGCCCGCCATCCACGACCTGGCTCTTTGACTGAACCGCCGCGCGCCGGCGGGCGAGGATGGGGTCGTGGCGGAGCGCGGCATACTCCTGCTCGTGTCTCTTGAGGGTGGCAAGAGCGGAAAGGGTTGTGGCGTAGTCGATTCCGTGTCTTGCGTGCCAAAAGCGGCTGAGGTTCCGGAAGACGGTGGGGCCACGGTCATACTGATCCGTGGCTGGGTCGAGGACCATCGGCAGGTACCACGTCATCATCCAGTGGACCGTGAGCGACTCCCACACCGGGCAGATCGGATCGAGATAACGCAGCGCCGCCGAAAGCAGTGTTTCGACGGCGAAGATTTCGTCCGGGTCGAGTGCCTCGATACTCGGCAGGTTGCGCGAGAGGAAGTACTGAATCACCCACTCCTGGATCAGCTCATCCTCGCGATCCTCGTCCAGGGTCAGACCATTCGCCTCGGGGGCGCGCACGCGCTCGGGATATCCCTGGCCGCCCTCGGGGAGTGAGCGCAGCAGCATCTCCACGAGATCGCGCTGTCCGGGCCAGTTCGGCGCGGGCCTGATCTCGTCGCGGTATGCGTCATACAGCGCCAACGCGTGTCGACATATAGCACCTGTCTCATCGAGTGGCACCTCCTCAAGCTCTGTGGCAGCCAAGGCCGGTATGGCGAGTTCCGCCATGGTGCTCTCCGCGGACTGGGTCAGGATGACGGCGATCTTGACGCGTCGGCGAGCCGGTGATCGACATACAGACTCAGGGCGTGCTCGCGGAATCCCGGCCCGCGCAGCTCCAGAACCCACTGCTCGCCGATGCCGTCAGGGTCTGGCTTCATCCACGCCCTAGTGATCCGCAACTCTGCGAGCGCGGTGACGGCGGGCGGCAGACCAACCGCGTCTCGACTCGCGAGCTCGTGCCGAATGTATTGCGCCAGAGCAGTATCCGAGGTCATCGCGGCGATGCCTCTATCCACACCCCTGTGGATAACCCCTTCTATCGGCCGCGCCACCTCATGAGCGCACGGTCGATTCCCCAGAACAGCAGGGAGATCAGGGTCCCGAACACCAGGATTTTGCCGATCGTCGCCAACACCGCCGGATAGCCGTAGGTCGTCGGGTCCACGAAGTCGTAGGGATACGCGCCCACGGCCACCCCGCGCACCAACATCCACACCACCCACGCGGCCGGAATCAGTAGAGACCCCGCGATCACCCGCCACGAGAACCAACCGCGCGGCCCCCAAACGAGAAAGACCACGACCGTCACCATGGGTACGACGATGTGCTGCAAAGGATTGGTGAACACCGACCACCCGGTGACGCGCTGAGTCGGGGCGAGGAGCACGGCATACACGAGCGCCGTCACCGTAATCATCATGAGGGAGTCGGCGCGCAGCACCCGCCGCCAGTAGGTGTCCCGGGTCGGCTCGCGCCACAGCATCAGCAGCGCGATGGCGACGACGACATTGGACCATTCCGTGAAGTAGCTGACCGTGTCCGCGGCCCGCCCACGCGCCCGCCATCCCGATTGCGTTGCCACCGTAGACATTTCCGGCGACCTGAGTGCCGTCATACTGTCCCAGCGTGGACAGGGCCAGGACGAGCAGGAACCCCAGGCCCGCGAGCAAGCCATTCCCGAGGTATGCCGCGCGCGCCCCCCTCGCGACGCCCTCACCTTGGGCAGTGAGCGACTGACTCCGGTTGCATGCTCGTCAGCCCGCACGACGTCTCCTGTTGCTTCTGGACGATCACCCGATGTGACCGGCGCGAGGTTACCAAGGGCCCCATGAACGACGTGGGGACGTGTCCTCGAATCGGAGGGCTATCCGGAGGAACGTGGGGTCCGTTAACTGACCCGGTGACGTGCGCCCGGTGTGGAGGACCCCTGGCCCCGGCTGCGACCATGTGCCCGCGATGCGGCTCCCCCCAGGCGCCCCTAGACGACCAGACCGTGGGGCGACCCATGGGCGGCGCCGTTGCACAACGACCAAACTGCCAGCAGTCAGGTGTTTGGGAGGCGGATCGAATTCCAGTGCGCCCCGGGACGGATCCGACCCCACGACCTTCGCGCTGGACCAGGGCGTTCGGCGTCGGCCTTGCCTTGTTCACGATCGTCGCGGCGGGGGCCGTGGGCGGTTACGTCCTGCTGAACCGAGACTCAGATCCCGGGTCCTCCGGCTCCTCCACATCGGTCTCCAGTGCTTCCGCGGCTCCGGATCAGTCGAACAAGGATGCGGCGGCGGCCGCGTCCGCTATCGCCCGGCTCCCGAAGGACCCTGCCTCCGTTCTCGCCGGCGCGGCGAAGCAGCTCGTCCCCGACCCTCGGGCGGCCTTCCCGTCCGGGACGTCGGTCACGGCGCAGCCCGCTTCGTGGGCACCAGACGGCACCGGCACGGGCGGCACGATGATGCTCGAGGTGACCTATCCGGGGAAGGGGGCCACGACATACATAGCGGTCATGGTCAAGGAAGGAAACGACTGGAAGGTTCTGGCCACCATGGAGATGCCCCGGTGAACCGGCCAACCTCACGCAGGCGTATGCCGCGCCCGCCCCGAATCGGGGCCCTCGCCGCCGTCCTCGCTGTGCTCGTCCTCGGCTTCGGGGCAGCCCTGGCGGGGGTGCCCGCGGCATACGGCGCGTCGGGACCGACGCAATGGCACTGCGACGCAAAGACTCTCGGCCTGGACAAAGTCACCGTCCAACTGGCTCCGGTTGAGAAGAAGGAGCGATTCTCCGACGGTCACCGCATCACGAGCGAGCCCGATCCGCGGGGTCGATGGGTGCCGGTGATCCTGGTGCACGGGTGGACGAGTCAATCGACCCATCCCAAGGCCAACGGGCATACGGGCTCCTTCTCGGCCCCGATCGATCTCTCCCCCAACAAGTTCAGCACGGTTGACGGCGGCCACTCGCTCGTCGGTCAGGTCCAGGACATCCCGGGGGCGGCGGTTTTCACCTATGACTACCACCCCTACTCCGGGCGGTGGGTCACCGACGAGCATCTCGGCCCCGGCCTTGGCAAGGTCGTCGACTGCCTCGCGAAGGCATCAGGCGAAAAGGTCATCATCGTCGGGCACTCGATGGGAGGCCTCATCGCCCGGTATGCCGCGTCCGCGCCGGGTCCGAGCGGCGCCAAGGATCGCAGCGGCGTCATCAGCTCGATCGTGACGCTGGGGACGCCGAACACAGGCTCCGTCGCGGCCGCCATCGTGGCCAATGTGATTGACGCCGTCACCGTGGGCGACGGCGACTATGCCCAGATAGCCGCGACGTTGCGGCTCATCCTGTCTGCTTGCGGCGAGGCGACAACGAAGGACATGGATGCGTCGCTGTGCTCGATCGCCCCACCGATTGCGGCGTTCTACGGTGATGCCGGGAAGGCGTTGCGTGCCGGGTCCAGTGAACTCGCGGCCTTGAAGCCAGTGCCCAAGGCCATCCCGGTCGACGCGCTCGCGGGGTCCACTCGGTTCACGGTGCCGAAGCTGGGTTGGTTCGCCATGGTGTGGGACACGACGGATGTCCCCATGGGTGACCTCATCGTGACCGAGAAGTCCGCGGAGTCGGGGTCGGCCACGACCAGGCAGATTGCCTGTCGGTACCAACTCAACCCGGTTCGCGCCCAGACGGACAAGTGGGGCTTGTTCTGGGGACTCACCAGCAAGAACGACGTAGCGGATTCCCCACTCACCGCTGGCTCGGGACCCTGCTTCCACGTGTCTCTCATGCGTGCCCAAGAACTCGCGGTCGAGGTGGCCGGCGCCGTGGGCGATGACATCCGTGACCGGTACCTCTCGCGCGAAGATCTGCTCACCGCGCCCGTGCCGTCGCTGCGTGGAAACCATGCCGGGAACCTTGTGGATGGAGTCCTACCCAACACCGGGGGCGGGTACGTCGGGCTCGAAAGACGCGGAGGTGCCGCGCCTGCGCTTGGAGATCTGAACGGGGATGGCCGCGGTGATGCCGTAGCCGTGATCACGTCGTCGGCTGGGGCGGGTGGGACCGACGCCATGGTCTTCGCGTTTACGAAGCGTCGGGGGGTGCTGACCAGGGCGGCAGCATTCGACCCAGCCCGAGCCACAAGGGGCGCCTATCACGCCTACGTTAAGGGGATGGTGATCGATGACGGGCTCGTTCGACTGAAGTGGGCAACCTCATTGCCCGCGAACCTCACCGGCCCAGACATGGCCGCCACCCTGCGGCTGGAGGGCGACCACTTCGTCGTCTCGAACCTCCATGAGGACGACGGCGCCACCGCCGCCGCCCTTCCCGCCTATCCCAACACCGAGGCCGGTGGGCAGGAGATGCAACAGTTCCTGACCCACAACGGACTTGAGGTCGTCACGATCCCGATCGAGTCCGGCTGCCAGATCCTTCAGGTGTATGGCGCAAATCTCGCCTCCGGTGACGTCGACGTCATCCAGGGCTCGAGTCTGTGTGATGGTGACCCCGTGTTGGATTTCTACTCCATCCGTGGGGGGCGGGTGGCGAGCAAAGGGTGGTACGTCCCAGAAAACGAGATGGGCGACTCCGTCGGGTGGGAGGCCTTTGTGACGCCCTACGGCAGGCGACGTCCCGCGACCTTCGACGTCGCACCGGGGGAGTCCAGCTATTACCTCTGGCCGGCCACCTAGGAGGTGCCTCGGGAGAATCTGACGCGCTCGAGCGAGGTAGCGTGAAGCCTCATGACCGGTGCGCGGGGACGGCTGGACAGGGAACGCCGGGAGGCGGCGCAGCGGCTGGTCGAACTCACCGGCAGCTTCGAGGATTTCGTGGCGGCGTCACGGGATTCGAATGCCGATGACGAGCACGATCCCGAAGGCGCCACCATCGCGTATGAACGCGCCCAAGTCGTGGCGCTCGCCCATCAGGTGCGCGAGCACCTCGATCAGATCGACGCGGCACTCGAGCGATTGGACGCGGGGACCTACGGACGGTGCGAGACCTGCGGCGGCACCATTGGCGAGGCTCGCCTGGAGGCGCGGCCAACCGCGGTGCGGTGCATCACCTGTGCGCAGAAGTCGCGCCGGGCGTGACTCGGCTCTGAGGCCGACAATCCGACCCGTTAGCCCGAAACCCTGGACATCCTTGCCGACGCTGACCTCGTCCGCGACATTCACCCGTCCCTACGGGAGTCGGCGCTGGGGGACGTTCTCACAACCGCCGATGTCCTGGCGGCCCTCGCGCGCGAAGGCCGCGGCCGCGCATGACGTATGCCGTCGAATGGTCTCGACAGTCCGCCTGGGCCTGGCTATCGATCTCCCCGAAACCGTTGCCGCCGCGTGCCTTGAATTCATCCTCGGGCCGCTTGCCGAAAACCCCCATCGCGTGGGAAAGGCTCTGCGGGAGCCGTTTTCAGGATTGCACAGCGCTTGTCGAGGTGAGTTCCGGGTGACCTATCGGATTGACGACGGCCGCATCATCATTCACATCGTGGCGATTCGGCATCGCCGGGATGCCTACCGATAGCCCTGGCCACGGCGGCCGCATCCCGGCTTGGGCCCTAAGAACCCGGGAAGATCGCGAGGTGAGCGAGGGCGGGGGCGGCGGGATCGGCATACGCATCGGAACCGGCGGCGCGGGACGGCCGCGTGTGAGTCAGCCAGCGCTGGACTCGGGACGAGCCCTCCACGCCATATCTAAAGCCAAACGGACTCGAGGTTTGCCAACCCAACTCGGTTAGGAGGCGCGCAACCTCCGCCGTCTTGTCCTGGCTGCCCTCGCCGGTCGGCGTCCAACCCGAGGCGGCGAGCAGCAGCGTGAGGGCGGCGGATTCCTGGTCGAAGTCGTCGCCAGCCTCAATGAGGTAACGCGCGACGCACCCGCGCAGGATACGAGGATCACGAACGGCCTTGCGTCCCAACGGAGTCAGCATCAGACGGCCCTTGATCCGACGGACCAGGCGGGTCACCATGGCGGTTTCGCGCAGGCGATAGATTGGGGTGTTTTGCTCCCGGTTACCTTTGCCGGCAGTCAACTTGAGACCGCTGTTCTGCAAGATCCGCTCGCACGCAGCCGGCGTGATCCAACTCGCCGCGGTCAGCGGTATGCCGTCAGGATCGGCCTCATCGAGCAGCGCCTGCCACGGCCGCAGCAGCGTCGCCCATTCCTCGTCCGAGACCCGGGAAATCTCGCACTGGGCGGCGGCGACCAGCATGCCCGTGAGTTCGCCGCGAAGTTCCGGCCCGCTGCGGTCCAACATCTCCTGGAGCACGGGATGAACCAACGGCAGGTTCAACGCCGCCTCGAGCGTCGCGAGTTGGCTGTTGACTGCGCTGAGGTCGAAGGCATCGGGGTGCAGCCCCGGCGGCAACCAGTCCGCATAATCCGCCAGCTCGTCCGGCAGGTGGGCTGGGTCCGGATCCGCCCGCAGAGCGGCGGCGAGTTCGTTCCAGGTCGGTATGCCGCCCACGTCCTCCGGCGGGCACGCCCCGACACCGGCGAGGCAGCGCGCCGGTGGGTCACCCTCGTCCGCAGCCCGCACGTCCTCCACCTCAACTCGGTGCACCCAGTCGTCGCCGAAGTCGTAGGTGTAGACCAGCCAGTCGCCGACCGCCTGCAGGACCTGATCCAGGCGAACCTCGGACTCCGGCGTCCCCTCCTCGTCGAACTCCTCCTCGTCGTAGGTGCTCACGAACCACGGCGGACTCCACGGGTCGACCCCGGCCGCGCCGAAGCGGTGCAGGTGGCTGTTGGTCCAGCCCAGCACGGTCTGTAGGCAGGTGTGCACTCGGTCAAGCGTGAGGTCGCCCCGGATCTGTACCCGACGCCAGATCGCCGGCTCCGAGCCATCGATCGCCACGTGCAACGTGAGCACGGTCGGCTCCCCGGGCGCGGGCAGATCCACGCGTCGGTTCCGGCGCGCGGCGATCTGCTCGGCGATCGACGGGTTGAGGGCATCTCCGAGGTAGGGGACGGGTCGGGCGGGAGGCTCGGCATACACCCAAGTCAATCAGCACTAGCCTTTGGGAGATGGCCGACCTCGCCACGCCGAACCTCCCATCCAGCGACTACGACACCACGGTCGCGTTCTATGGACGCCTCGGTTTCGAGGTGCGCTACCGAGATGACGGGTGGCTCATCTTGGTGCGCGGCGATTTGGTGCTGGAATTCTTCCTCTGGCGCGACGTCGATCCCGCGACGAGCGGCTTCAGTTGCTGCCTTCGGCTCGACGACGTCGACGCCTTCTATGCCGT
>Ga0075158_10003290_pt1 | contig 11408 bp, 9 predicted proteins | sample JI91814BDNA_FD_70968 | JGI IMG/M metagenome (GOLD analysis project Ga0075158, IMG submission 70968) | Wastewater effluent complex algal communities from Wisconsin, to seasonally profile nutrient transformation and Carbon sequestration -... | ecosystem: Engineered > WWTP > Effluent > Algae... | reverse complement strand
TCAACAATTGCCTGTTGCGCGCCGATCAGCTGCATCACGCCGAAGGCAATGACAGCATCGACTGGCTGCAACCGATCGTTGCCGATGCCGAAGCCGGTTTCGGCGGCGTATTGAATGCCTTCGAATTGATGAAATCGATGATCGAAGCCGGTGCCGCTGGCGTGCATTTTGAAGATCAACTCGCTTCGGTAAAAAAATGCGGCCACATGGGCGGTAAAGTTCTTGTGCCTACTCGCGAAGCCGTTGAAAAATTGATCGCCGCACGTTTGGCGGCCGACGTAATGGGCGTGCCGACCTTGATCGTCGCCCGTACGGATGCCGAAGCGGCCGATTTGCTGACCTCCGATGTCGATGAAAACGACAAGGCATTCTGCACCGGCGAGCGTACCGTCGAAGGTTTCTATAAAACCATTCCAGGCTTGAATCAGGCAATCTCACGCGGCCTGGCTTACGCGCCGTATGCCGATCTGGTCTGGTGCGAAACCGGCAAACCCGATCTGGCCTATGCAAAAGCCTTCGCCGATGCGATCCATGCAAAATATCCGGGCAAGATGCTGGCCTACAACTGCTCGCCTTCCTTCAACTGGAAGAAGAATCTCGACGACGCCACCATCGCGAAATTCCAGAAAGAACTGGCGGCCATGGGTTACAAATTCCAGTTCATCACCCTGGCCGGTTTCCATGCCCTGAACTACTCGATGTTCAACCTGGCCTACGGCTATGCCCGCAACCAGATGAGCGCCTTCGTCGAATTGCAGGAAGCCGAGTTCGCGGCGGCCGATCGCGGCTTTACGGCCGTGAAACACCAGCGCGAAGTCGGTACCGGCTACTTCGACTCAGTCACCCAGACCATCCAGGGCGGCCAAAGCTCGACCACGGCACTGAAGGGCTCGACTGAAGAAGAACAGTTCCACCACTGAGCCATATCGACAGCTTCCTTAAACAAAAGCCAAGGCGCCGCCTTGGCTTTTTTTATGGCTGACATCTGTGAACCAATCCACGCCCACCATCTTTCCTTCACATGCCCTAGCCACAGCCCGCCAAAATTTGGTTACACTCAAGCACTTATCCGATTGGTTTAATGCTGTGATTGAACTGGTGCGATCAAAATCCCGCAAACCCGCCGCGTCACAAACCTCCCATCTTCCCTCGATGTTGTCCGATGAAGAGATGCAGGTGTTGTGTTCTGTAGCGGTTAGCCGCGCGATGCTGCCGGGTGAAGAATTGTTCCGCCGCGGCGATGACGCCCACAGCATGTACGTGATCGATACCGGCGAAGTTCGCCTGAGTTTCGATGACGGTATTGTTGACAAATTGCTGGGCTCAGGACACTTCTTCGGCGAGCTTTCGGTATTTATCGGACAACACCAGCGCTTCGCCCATGCCATCGCCGAAGCGCCCGGAATGCTCTATGAAATCACGACAGAAGCCTTTCAACGCTTGCTGACAAGCCACCCGGCGATCGTAGCCAAATTCATGCAACGCAGCTTCACCTATCTGGTCGCGGGCGAACACCAGATGATGCAAAGCCTGCGTCGCCGCAATGAAGACCTGATGCAAACCCTTGATACGCTTCGCCAGACGCGCAGTGAATTATCTGTCGCGCAACAACTCGTGCGTACCGACGATTTGACCGGCCTTGCCAATCGTCGCGGTCTTTATCGCTACATGGATGAAGTCGGCCGACATCCGGTTACGGGAAAACGGCTGGCCTTGTTGCTTATTGACCTAGACCATTTCAAGCAAATCAATGATCGCAATGGCCATCTGGCCGGTGATGCCGCCCTGCGTGCAGTGGCCGAAGAAGTCCGCCGCATGGCGGGTCCGATGGATTTGCCCTGCCGTCTCGGCGGCGATGAATTCGCGCTCGTGCTGCAAGTTGCCGATAGCGGTGAATTGAGCAACCGCGCGCTTGAACTGATAGCCGCCGTTCGCGGCCTGCGTTTACCCAGCCTGCGCGAACACACGCTCAGCATTTGCGTCGGCGGCGCCTTCTGCCATGACCCTGGCGGCTGGTCGCATTGGTACAGCCTTGCCGATACCGCCTTGTACGAGGCCAAAAAACGCGGTGTCGGCACCTGGCGCGTCGCCGAATAGTGGCCGTAAAACGCCATTTTTCGCGTTCCACGATTAAGCGCCCCATGAAATAAATTGATGGCCACCAATCCCTACACGTCCGCCAATCCACCAGACAGACCCACGGTCTCGTCGGTGTTGCGCACGGTACTGCTTTGCGATTGGGCCGACTCGACGCATTTGATTGAAACCCTGGGGGATGCTCGCGCCGTCGGACTGATGCAAAAACACGATCAGTTTGTCCGCGAGACCCTGTTGCACACCCATGGCCGCCTGATCGACAAATCCGATGGCATTCTTGCCCTGTTCGAACGTCCCATCCAGGCGCTCGATTTTGCATTGCGCTACCAACAACAGATGCGCGTATGGGGTGCCGAATACCAGCAAGCAATTCAGGCACGCATCGTCATCCATGTCGGCGATGTGATGACCTGGGAAAACGCGCCCGACCAGATCGCCGCCGGCGCCAAGCCACTTGAAGTGGAAGGTTTTGCAAAACCGGTTGCGGCGCGCCTGATGAGTCTGGCGATGCCGGGGCAAATTCTGTTATCGGGCATGGCACAAAGTCTGGCGCTACGCGCGCAACTTGAACTGGGCGAACGCGGACAGAAATTACGCTGGCTGCTGCACGGACGCTACACCTTCAAAGGGGTGCCGGCACCCATGCTGGTTCACGAAGTCGGCGATCCGGAATTCTCCCCACTGCGTGCGCCGCCTTCCACCCAAAAAGCCTGGCGCGAAATTCCACTCTGGCGGCGTCCGCCCATCCTGGCGCTGGAAATCCTGCTGACCACAGGCCTGATCGGCGGTTTCATCTGGAGCACCTTCCAGAGTCCGCCCGCCATCGCGTTTTACGAACGCGACTGGATCGTAATGGGTGATTTGCAAAACCTGACCCGCGAAAAAATGTTCGATGATTCGCTCGATACCGCATTGCGTATCGGGCTGGAACAATCGGCATATGTGAATGTGATATCCGACACGCAGGAGCAGGAAGCGCTCAAGCGCATGCAGCGTGACGGCCAAAGCATTGATCGGCAAACCGGCGCCGAACTGGCTTTACGCGAAGGCGCCAAAGCACTCGTGCTGCCTACGCTAACCGAAGTCGGCGGCCATTTACGCATTACCGCCGAAGTCATCGATCCGAATTCCGGCGTCACTGTTTACACCGAAAGCGCAGAAGCACCGAACAGTAAAAATGTGCTCCCGGCGCTTGATGTGGTTCTCGAAAAGCTTCGCACGCGGCTGGGCGAGCCTCTTAAGCTGGTGGATCAAAGCAAGCCGCTTCAGCAAGTCACGACCCCGAGTTTGGAAGCATTGAGGGCCTACACGCTCGGCCAAGAAGCTAAAAAGGATGGCCGCCTTATCGAGGCGCGCAACTTGAATACCACTGCCCTGAGCCTAGATAAAGATTTTGCACTTGCGTATATCGCACTTGGCTCGCTGGATTATATCGACAACGATCTTGTTGGCGCTCAAAAAAACTGGGCTATTGCAGAATCAAAACGCGCTCGATTGAGTTTGCGGGAAGTAATGTGGCTAGATGCTACCAGTAGTGTTTTTTCGCCGCCAAAAACAATGCTCCCGAAATGGAAGGCTTTGGCTGCGATGTATCCAGACGAATATCTCGCCTACTATAACTACGCATATTTTTCGCTTTCCGACAATCTCGATTATCAGCGCGGCCTGGACTTCCTGACACCTGCATACGCTAGCCAAAACCCCAATCGCTCCGCTGCATATTATTTGAAAGGCGTGCTGAGTCTGGCTTTGAATAAATCCAGCGAAGCAAAGAAAGCTTTCGAACAATCGCAGACTCTAAGTGCATCTGGTTACAATATCGACCATGCCGCGGTCTATGCTGTCGATAGAAATTATGGCGAAGCCTTGAAGATACTTAATCAACAAGATAGTAGCGGCACGAAGGCGCCGAGCCTTTATAAGCAACAAGCAAGACTGATGTACGCATTGGACCAAGGTCGTTTGCAAGAAGCGCTCGCTCAAGTTAATCAAGTCAAAAAAATAGCGGCGACGGAATCTCCGGAACTGCTGCCGAACTTCAGTCGCATGGAGCTAACGTTGCGTAGCTACCTTTCCGATCCAAACTTTTCTGCTGACTTAAAAGCATATATCGATGAGACAAATCGAAAACTCATACAAGATCGCTCTGCAGCAAGAGTGGACAACCTTTTTAACCTGATGGCTGCCGGTATTCTGGCAGCACGACATGGCGATACGGAAACTGCAAGTGCAATTCTCCGTCAAGTCAAAAATGAAGCGCAGCAAAGCGAACTGCCAAAATTGATCAGCATGCTTACGTGTCTTGAGGCAACGATATTCATTGAGCAGGGAAACTCCAAAATGGCGTTGCCGTTACTGAACGCCCATATTCAACAAGGCCACGAACTGTATTACGCACATGTTTTGCGATTACACGCATTAGTGGCTGGAGACCAGAATAAACCTGCTCTGCAGGAAGCCGACTGGCTGATTGCCTATCGTGGCCGCGCATATGTTGAGCTCAGCAATCAGTCGCTTTGGGATCCAGGCAACATTATCGAATCCAATCTCGCAATGCTTGAAGCCGCAAATATAGAAAAAGCACTGGGCCGACTTGATCAAGCCCAACGGCGAAATAACGCATTTTTGGCGGAATGGCCCGGGCGCGATGCGCAAAACATCGCAGCCCAGCACACAAAAACGCGCTAATTTATTCTTGCAGTTTGATTGGACTGTATTGAGCCTTGCTCGAAAGCAATTGCTTTTTCAGCTCTTCACGACTGGCTTTTATGGCTTCGGGGCTGGCGAGCTTCTCGCACTTCATGCACATCCATGCACCTTGGTCAGCGCTGCCTGCTTGCGAAGCGGGATCATGGCCCAAATAAGCCAAAGCTATACGCGGGTTTTTTTGAAACGCAGCACGAAATTCATTGTCGCTGCTTAATTTATCCAGCAATTTATCTACGAGTTCTTCAGAAAGTTGAAACGGCATGGTCGAATCCTCTGTTTATGTCGGACGTACGCTGTTCACGATGAACGTCTGGAGTCTAGCGACAATTCCGGGCATTGTCAGTCGACGGCAAGCCTTGTAATGACATTTAACAATTGCCTTTACCCGCCGGAAGACTCTTCACGGCCGGAATATGAAAGGCAAAGCCCGCACCAAAAATTAAGGGTCCGAAGACCCTTGATCAATGCTTCTTAATTCCGGCCTAGCGAGCGACTTGCAAAGCAATCGGATTGAACTGCACTCTTTCAATCAGCAATTGCACGCGCAAGGCATCACGACTTTGCCTGATGGCATCGGCGCTGGCCAGCTCTTTACATCGCTGGCAAGCCCAAATGCCCAAGTCGCTGTCGCTGGCATTCTTTGCGGCTTCGTGGCCCAGCGAAGCCAGCGCTTCACGCGAGCTCTTCCGGAACAGGGCGCGGAATTCTTCATCACTACTTAATTTATCCAGCAGCAAATGCACGATGGCTTCCGAAAGCTGGAATGCCGGGGTTGCCTTGCTCTTCTATAAAAAAAGATTTTTCTGTCGCGCGTTCCCAATGGTCAAATGTCATGATCGGATATCCCGTGTTTGTTTGAAGTGGTTGAGCAGCTTGCGCTTGCAGTCTACCCAGACTTCCGACTATTGTCGGCAGCTTCGGCCGATTGTGTTATCTCCATTTAGTCAGGGCGATAACCATGCGCTTTCGGCATCGACGCAAGCCAGTCCGGCTTCAAGATAACTACAAGGGAAATGCATGTTAATTAGGCGCTGCACGCAACTTATGATCGAACTGGACAGCGAACAGCGCTTTGCATTGCAAAGCCTGCTTTCCGGTGGTGACGGACTGGATCGCACGCCGCGCTGGATGGCTTACGCCGCCCATCTCGATTCGCCTGTGCAGGTAACCCTGGCCGAATTGAACGTGCTTGAAGCAATCAGCCCCGAGGCGCCAAACGAACGGGCCACGCTGGTCGATATGCATGGCGAACCGCTGGTTGCGGGCCTGTTGAAAAAAGGTTTGCTGCTAAGCGATGAAGCCGACCATGCATCATGGCGCGAACGCGATCAGGTGGTCAGGGATGTGGCGTGGTGGCCGCCGGCGGCGATTGCGATGACGCACGGCCGCTGGAACGAAATCGATATCGGCGCGCGCGATGAACGCGGCTTGATGATGACCAGCCAGGAAATGGTCGATGCCTTCGGTTCCGCACCGGAGGCAGAATATCGGCGCGCTGAAAATGCAGCACCTGTTGCCTTGTCACGACCGAAAAATACCGCCTTCAACGAAATCCTCGCAAGGCGAAAAACCTGCCGTAATTTCGATCCAGGCCAGGCGATTTCAGCCGAAGACCTCGCCACCATGCTGCACCGGGTCTGGGGTGCGATCGGCACGCTTGAACTGGCGCCCGGCGCTGTTGCGGTGAAGAAGAATTCCCCAGCCGGTGGCGGACTGCACGCCACCGAAGCCTATGTGCTGGTGCAGCGCGCCGAAGGATTGCAACCCGGTATTTACCATTATTTGTCGATGCGGCATGCGCTCGAGCCTTTGCATTCTTTAAGCCAGGAAGAAATGCGTACCTTGATGTACCGCTGCGTGGCGGGACAGGATTGGTTCCAGAACGTACCTGTAATGGTGGTGATGGCGGCCCGTTTTGATCGTCTGTTCTGGAAATACCGCCGGCACACCAAAGCCTGGCGCGTGGTGCATCTGGACGTCGGCCATCTTTCCCAAACCATGTATTTGTCCGCGGCCGACCTTGGGCTTGGCGCTTTCGTGACGGCTGCGATCAACGACTGCGCGATCGAACAGGCGCTGGGTTTGCAGACATTGAAAGAAGGCGCGATTGCGATCGTCGGTTTCGGACCGCGCTTGCCGAACAGTACAACGCTGGAATTGGATAATTTGACGCCGATAGAAATTAAATAGACCTTTGCAGGGGCTCTTGCTTGCTACGCCCCTACAAAAAATCAAATTCGAGGCTTTGGAAATTTTCCAGCGATGTCCACTGCCCGTTTAATTCAATCGCTTTTTGATACAGCGATTCTGGATTCAACGATCCGAATTCATGCGTCGGTTTGCCGCGTGCTTCGCATACGCCTCGAACGCCTTCGAAAAAAGCGTCGCTGTCAAAACAGCCATTCCATAATTGCGATTGCAGGGCTTCAACGACGGCCTCGACCTGCACCGTTTCCGTTTCAACCTGAAGATTGTTTTTATCGTGAACTCCCTGCATCACGAAGCCGGCGTCGGAACCCTGGGCTACCAGGCTTAAAAAACCGTGCCGCAAGGCCAGATTGGATTCCACGACATAATGGACCAGGTCATGCGGAAGAATTCCCTGTCTGGGCATTTCCGACGAGGTTTCTGAACCGTCCGCCCTGACATAACGGAGACGATCATATTTTTCGTTCTTGCCGCGCTTTTGTGCGATGAGTTTCATGATTGAAATTCGGAGAGGCAGCTTGCTGTGCCCCTAAGCCAATGAATCAGACGTCGCCGTCGTGCAGCCAGCCTTCGCCTGTGCCGCGATTGAATACCCTGTCGCTGTCAAGAACCTGACCGGCCGGCGTACTTTCACGTCCTGCCATCTGTTCATAGTAAGGAATAAAATCCGGCAGCGTGGCGTCGAAAAGTTGCTGGTAACTATCAATCACGAAATAGGTTTTTTGGTAGGTATCGATACGGTAACGCGTATTCATCACACGCAACAAATCGAAACCGATCCGATTGGGTGCGGCCGATTCGAGGCAGTGAATACTCTCGCCTTTCGAACTCAGAATACCGGCACCGTATATCCGCAGCCCTTCGCTGGTGTTGATCAGTCCGAACTCGACCGTGTACCAATACAGGCGGGTCAGTTGCGACAGGGCTTCCGGACCAAGCGAATGCGCTTTCACGCCACCCTTGCCATAGGCTTCCATGTAATCGGCAAACACCGGATCCATCAACAAAGGCACATGACCGAATAAGTCGTGGAATAAATCCGGCTCGGCCAGATAATCGAGCTGCTCTGGCTTGCGAATCCACCAGGTGACCGGAAATCTTCGATTGGCCAGATGATCAAAAAAAGCCAACTCCGGCAACAGGCCTTCTACGGCAATGATTTCCCATCCGGTTTTTGCTTTCAATTGCGCATTCAGATCCGAAAATTTCGGAATGCCCTTCTCGCCCATTCCCATTTCGTCCTGGGTTTGCAAAAACTCCTTGCTGGCACGCCCCGGCAATAATTCGCGCTGGCGTTTGAACAAGGTCGCCCAGACTTCATGATCCGTCTTGGTATAGCTATCCCAGGGCTGATCGACTACCGCAGTGGTGTAAACCGGCACATAACCTTTGTCGGTCATCTGGTGTTCAATGCGGTTGGGAGTGTTCATACGCCTAGTTTAGCGCTTCGGTGTGGCCAAAACAAAACCGAGTTCGCAGGGGCGATTCATGAACCGCCCCTGCATTCATCAGGGTTGTCCGGCAAATTTCTGGCCCAGAAAATCGCCGAGATTCCAGCGTGGCCGGTAGGGATCGTCTGCTACAAGTTGTCCGATACGTGCATTCAATGCCGCCATTTTGGCTGCCGTGGCGTAATGAATCGGCTGTTTAAGGTCATCGCTGGGCTTGTGGTAATGCGTTTTCAAAAAATTTTCCAGCAAATCCTTGCCGATGATATTCGGATCTTTCGCGATCACGCCTCCATCCAGATACACCGCCGGTATGCCCTGGCGAACGAAGGCGAATTGATCAGAACGCACGAATACCACTTCGTCCGGCGCGGGATCGGGCGAGAGCAGAAAACCGATTTCCATCGCCGCCTGCTCAACCTGTTTTTGCAGCGAACTATGATCAACACCAATGGTGACCACATCGAGCAATTCGGTCAGTACGACCGGCATGTCCATATTGATATTGGCCACGATCGAACTCTTCGGCACGGTCGGATTCTTGGCGTAATAATCGGCACCAAGCAGTCCCTTCTCTTCACCGGTGAGCGCGATGAATATCATCGAGCGTTTCGGTTTCGTGCTCAGCAGGCTGGCACTGCGGGCGGCTTCGAGCATGATGCCGACACCGAGTGCATTATCGAGTGCGCCGTTGTAAATGGCGTCGCCTTTCACCGGCATGCCGATGCCAAGATGATCAAGGTGCGCGCTAAACACCAGGTTCTCGCTCGACAGTTGCGGGCTGCTGCCCGGCAACTTCGCCACCACGTTACGGCTTTCCAATGTGCTCAATTGCGTGGTTCCGGACATGGTCAGCATGCCGGGCAAATCGAATGCCTGCAGCTTGCCGTTTTTCAACTGGTCGAAAACAACATCGGCAGAAAATTTTCCGCCATCGAGAATTTTTCGCGTTGCCGAGAGATTGACGCTGGCACTCGCCTGCAGTTGCGGAAAACTGTCGATCGGCATGCCGCTTTTGTCGACCAGACGCATGCCGGGAATCGCCCAGTTGCCGCTGTCCATCGTCCAGGGGCGCTTCTCTTCCTTCTTCGGATTGCTGATATACAGCACACCAATGGCGCCGCGTTCGCTGAGCTGCCTTAATTTTTCATTGCGCGAACTGTAAAAGGCACGCTGGGTAATCGGAAAATTTTCCGGCGCACCATCGAAAATGACGGCAATCTTGTCGCGCAATACCACACCGGCAAAATCATTGTGTTTGAACTCCGGCGCGAACACGCCCTGGCCGACAAATACCAATGGCGCAGTAACGCTATGACTGGGGGCATTGAAATTGACGCCAGGCAGGAATTCCTTTTCAAAAATGAATTCCTGTATGAAATTATCCTGCTGCAATTTCAGGCTGGCACCGGCTTGCTGACGCAAAGCCTCAAGCAGAGGAACCCGCTGGAAATACGTACCGTTGTCGCCTGCGGGCTCAAGTCCGAGATTCTTGAAACGGGTCGCGACATACTCCGCTGCCTGATCGAAGCCGGGTGATCCGGCAGCACGGCCCTCGCGTGCATCCGAGGCCAGATAGGCAACATCGGCCTGAATGCGTTGCGCCCCTTCGTTCAAGGCTTGTGCACTTGGAGCATAAACGGACACTTCCGCCACTGGCGCCTCTTGCTTGCAGGCGCATAACAAGGCACAAAACAGGAAACTGGAATAAGCTAGACGCATAGATTTCTCCTTCTGGGCGACATTAACATTGGCAACGCCGCACAACAACGGAACCCCCATGCAGATAACAACGCCCGACCCGAAAATGGCGCGAGGCTTATTGATTTTCGTCTGCCTTGCCTTGCTGGTCTCCGCCATTGGTGCACACGATGCCCTGACCTGGTTTCTCGAAGTGGTCTGGGTATTTATCGGCCTGCCGCTGATTATCCGGCAATGGAAAAATTTCCCGCTCAGCAAATTATTGTGTTTTGCACTCGTTGCCCATGCACTGGTGCTGATGTATGGCGGCCACTACACCTACGCCGAAACGCCGCTGGGTTTGTGGGCCAAGGAAACCTTCGAGTTAAGCCGAAACCATTACGATCGTCTCGGCCATTTCATGCAGGGTTTCGTGCCGGCCATTCTGGTACGCGAATTATTGCTGCGTACCAGTCCACTGCAACGCGGCAAATGGTTGGCGGTACTCACGACCTGCGCCTGTCTTGCCTTCAGTGCGTTTTTTGAAATGATCGAATGGTGGTCCGCCCTTCTATGGGGTGGTGCAGCCGATGCCTTTCTCGCTACCCAGGGCGATGTCTGGGATACGCAATGGGATATGTTTCTATGCCTTTGCGGCGCGATCGTTTCGCTATCGATTCTGCCGCACTTGCACGACCGGCAGTTGGGCCTGAAGTAACCAGCACTTCCGAATAGTCACATCGTGCCGATGCTTTTATCCAGCTGCATGCGGTTTCGTCCCAATACTTTTGCGGTGTACATCGCGTCATCCGCACGTCGCAGCATATCGTCGAAAATATGATCGCTGGCCGACAATAGAGTAATGCCGCCGGATAACGTGATCGAGCGATGCTGTTCCAGCAACAGCATCGGATGGCTCGCAAATTCTTCCCTGATTCGCTGCGCCAGTATCTGTGCTTGCTGGATATCGGTGTCGGGCAACAAAATCAGGAATTCCTCTCCGCCCATGCGCCCTAGATAATCCTCGCTGCGGAGGTTTTTTTGCAGGCGCCGCACGGTTTCAATCAAGGCCAGATCACCGGCAGCATGACCAAGTTCGTCGTTGATTTTCTTGAAGTAGTCGATGTCAATCAGGATCACCGACAAGGGGATACCATGCCTGCGTGCGCGCGCCATTTCCCGCATGCCGAATTCTGCCAGTGCGCGGCGATTGTAGGCCCCGGTCAGCGGATCTTCGCTGGCCATGCGTTCAAGATCTTTCTGGCT
>Ga0075158_10003289_pt1 | contig 11410 bp, 6 predicted proteins | sample JI91814BDNA_FD_70968 | JGI IMG/M metagenome (GOLD analysis project Ga0075158, IMG submission 70968) | Wastewater effluent complex algal communities from Wisconsin, to seasonally profile nutrient transformation and Carbon sequestration -... | ecosystem: Engineered > WWTP > Effluent > Algae... | reverse complement strand
CTATCTTCATTAAACTTACAGCAACTGTTTTTAAGGCACCATGTGCTTCCACAAAAGCATCATGTGCGGCCAGGGCTTCAAATTTATTTTCAGCAGTTTTAAATGGCAGTTTGGTTAGTTTGGCAATATGCTTTGCAACATTCACATCGTATTTGGGTGGCGTGTTAATTCCGGTGCCAACTGCAGTGCCGCCTAAAGCCAGTTCGCTTAAATGTGCAAGTGTATTTTTAATGGCTCTTAATCCATGATCGAGTTGGGAAACATAGCCACTAAATTCCTGCCCCACTGTCAAAGGTGTTGCATCCATAAAATGTGTACGTCCAATCTTCACTACTTTCATGTACGCCTTTGCTTTTTTATCCAGGGTGTTGCGTAGTTTGGTAATGCCGGGAATGGTGGTTTCTATTAAAATTTTATAAGCCGCAATATGCATGGCCGTAGGAAAAGTATCATTACTGCTCTGGCTTTTATTTACATCGTCATTGGGGTGCAGGTATTTTTCTTTATCACTTAAATTACCACCGTTTAAAACATGTCCGCGGTAAGCCACCACTTCATTTACATTCATGTTGCTTTGTGTACCACTGCCTGTTTGCCAAACTACCAGCGGAAAGTAAGCATCCAGTTTTCCATCCAGAATTTCTTTACAAACCTTGCCAATCAGGTCAGCCTTTTTCTTTGTTAAAACACCTGCCTCATTGTTTGTAATGGCTGCGGCATGTTTTAAATAAGCAAACGCCCTGATGATCTCTTTGGGCATCCTGTTAATGTCCTGTGCTATTTTAAAATTATCAATGCTGCGTTGTGTTTGTGCGCCATAGTATGCGTCAACTGGTACTTTAACTTCACCCATGGTGTCTTTTTCAATTCTGTATTCCATAATATTGTGTTTTAACTTTTAATGTTCAGCATAAAGGTACGATGCAGCGATAAAATAGTAATACTTCGGTTTTCTTTTATATTGAGACAGTAAGTATAGGATAAGGAGTTTACCTCAGTAGTTTTACTATTGTATTTTATTTTTAATCATCCTACATTTACTTTTCAGGGTATTTAATAAAAAATCAATATCTTGAAATTAATAACAATCATTTTCGGTTAAAAGATTCTTCCCCGTAACCCATATTACCCGGTTACTGTAAAATGGTTTTTATTTTGTTTGTTGGAAAAATAAATACTTCATTGTAAACAAAATTAATGAACATGAAAAAAAATCTATTTTTAACCTGTCTGTTAACGCTTACCTGTACGCTGGGTTTTTCGCAGGCAGACAATTTCTGGTCGGTTAACACTGAAAACCGCAGCAGCATTAGCACTGATAAAGCGGTGGCAAGGTTGTCTTATCCCAAGGAGTTTAAATTATTTAATTTAAATACCGCCTCCTTAAAGCAACTGCTATTTGCTATTGTTGACAAAAGAAACTCCCTGGCTCATTCCACCGTTATTACATTGCCAAATGCAGATGGCGGGCTGGAAAAATTTGAAGTTTTTGAGGCTTCCAATTTTGAACCCGAACTGCAGGATAAATTCCCGGAGATAAGAGCCTATTCAGGCAGGGGTATTACGGATAAGTACGCTACATTAAAACTGAGCATTTCCCCGCAGGGAATACAAACCATGGTTTTCAGAACCGAAAAAGAGAATGAATTTATTGAGCCTTATTCAAAAGATCATGCTGTTTATTCTGTTTATAAATCTCATAGAAATAAAGGCCAGTTGCCATGGACCTGTTCCACTGACGAAAAAAATACATTTTTTGATATTAATTCAAAAATTGAAAATACAAGCAGCTTAACCGGCAGCTCGACAGGGCAGTTAAAAACCATGCGCCTGGCTCAGTCATGCAATGGTGAATATGCAAACTATTTTGGAGCTACCAGTGCAGCACAGGTTGGTTTGGTTTTAGCTGCTTTTAATGCAACGCTTACACGTTGCAACGGTGTGTATGAAAAAGACCTTGCATTGCATTTAAATCTTATTGCAAACACCACAGCAGTTATTTATTATAATCCTGCAACCGATCCTTATTCCACAACATTAAGCCAGTGGAACGCACAATTGCAATCTACTTTAACAGCAAATATAGGAGAAGCTAATTATGATATTGGCCATATGTTTGGCGCATCCGGCGGTGGTGGAAACGCAGGCTGTATCGGTTGTGTTTGTGTAAATGGCTCAAAAGGAAGCGGCATCACATCACCCAATGACGGTATTCCACAGGGTGATAATTTTGATATAGATTATGTGGCGCATGAAGTAGGTCATCAATTGGGCGGTAATCATACTTTCTCTATGTCGCTTGAAGGTACAGGGGTAAACAAAGAAGTGGGTTCAGGTATTACTATTATGGGGTATGCAGGTATTACAGCACAGGACGTAGCGCCACACTCAATTGATATATTTCATGAAGCATCAATTGCCCAGATACAAGCTAACCTGGCAACAAAAACCTGCCCTGTATCAGTTACAATGACGGCTAATCATGCTCCCGTTATTGCAGCCGTAAGTAACTATACAATTCCAATCAGCACACCGTTTGCATTAACAGGTTCTGCAACCGATGCAGAAAATGATCCTTTGACTTATTGCTGGGAGCAAAATGATAATTCAACTGTATCAGGCACAAGCAGTGTGGCATCACCAACCAAGGCATCAGGTCCAAACTGGTTATCATTTCCGGCTACGGTATCCGGCACAAGAACATTTCCCAAATTATCAACCATTTTGTCTGGTTTAAATGTTACACCACCATTACCAGGTGGCGATGCAGGAGCAAATATCGAAGCCTTAAGTTCTGTTTCAAGAACATTAAATTTCAGGGTAACTGTAAGAGACAACAATCCTTATGTTGCCGGTTCTACAATCGGCCAAACAGCATTTACCGATGCAGTAGTAACAGTTACAAATACGGCAGGCCCGTTCGCTGTTACTTCACCCAACACAGCAATAAACTGGAGTGCAGGTGGTACAGCTACTGTTACCTGGAGCGTAAATGGTACCAATGCAGGATCAGTAAATTGTGCTTCGGTTAATATTTTATTATCTACAGACGGTGGACAGACATTCCCCACTGTACTGGCTGCTGCAACTGCAAATGACGGCTCGGAAGTTATTACAGTTCCTTCTACCCAAGGCACAACAAACCGTGTAAAAGTAGAAGCAGTAGGTAATATATTCTTTGATATTTCCAACACAAACTTCATCATTGGCCCTCCAGCACTTTGTGGTGATGCCGGTGGTTTAACAACTTCGGCAATTACACAAACCGGTGCAAGTGTTAGCTGGACGGCCGTAAGCGGCGCTACCAGTTATGATGTAGATTATAAAACTAATGCATCATCAACCTGGACAAATGCTGCAACAGCTACAACAGCAACATCAGTAAATTTAACTGGCTTAACGGCAGGTACATTGTACGACTGGAGAGTAAGGGCTACCTGCCCTGCTGGTGCAGGTAATTATGTTCAGGCACAGTTTACAACTACCGCTCCGCCTGTAACCTGCCCCGGTATTTATGATGTAAGTACCAACGGATCAACATCGGGTGCAGCTTTAATACCTTTCAATACTGATATTAAAGGCAGGCTGAGCCCATCTGGCGATAATGATTATTACCGCTTTGTAATTACAACCGGCGGAACAATCACGATGACACTAACCACATTGCCTGCCAATTATCATTTGAGATTGCTGAACAGCTCCGGAACCACTTTGCAAACATCAAGCAATAGCGGCACAACCAGTGAAACTATCAGTAGAACTGTTACAGCCGGTACTTATTATGCAAGGGTATATCCTCAGGGAAATGCAAACAATGCTACCAGCTGCTATACTTTAAGGGTGCAATTAGGAACTGCAAGCAGGGGCTTATCTGAAGAGCAATATGTAAGTAATGATTTCTCAGTATCTCCAAACCCGGCCCGCAATACAGCAAACCTGTCATTCAATGCTGAAGAAACAGGGATTGCAAACATCAGTGTTACCGACAGGACAGGAAATGTCGTATTTCAAAATACAATAGCGGTAAAACCAGGTGAAAACAGAAAAAACCTTGACCTAAGCCGGTTATCAAACGGAATGTATTATGTTAAAATACAAATCGGCAATGATACACAGGTAAGCAAGATTGTAGTTATGAAATAAACACAATGTAGTGCTTACAAAAAAGAGGGTTGCAGTTTTGCAGCCCTCTTTTTTGTAATTTACGGAACGATCATAAATAAGCAGTCTAATGCAGGTAATTAAAAAAAATGGGTTGAGAGCCCTGACAATAATAATTTTTGTCTTCTGTAATCTAGAAAATTCAGCCCAGCAACAGGCATATTTCCCCGACCCCGATACCGCCATTCAATACAGACTTGAAGAATGGAAGGATTTGAAATTCGGCCTGCTTATGCATTGGGGAACCTACAGCCAGTGGGGCATTGTAGAAAGCTGGAGTATTTGTCCCGAAGACTTGAGTTGGGCCACCGGAGCCAGGAAAGCAGGCGTGGCAGATAATTATGCCGGTTATGTAAAGGCATATGAAAATCTGAAGACAACTTTTAATCCTGTAAAATTCGATCCTGAGAAATGGGCTGCAGCTGCTGAGGAAGCGGGGATGAAATATGTTGTATTCACTACCAAACATCATGATGGGTTTTGTATGTTTGATAGTAGGTTTACCGATTACAAGATCACCGATAAAAATTGCCCTTTTTCAACAAATCCCAAAGCAAATGTTACCAAGGAAATTTTTTCTGCATTCAGAAAAGAAAATTTCTGGATCGGGGCATATTTTTCCAAGCCCGATTGGCACTCGGATAATTATTGGTGGAAGCAATTTCCGGTAAGTGACCGCAATGCCAATTACGCTATTCAGAAATACCCGGAGCAATGGAAAAAATTCACCGACTACACCCATAACCAGGTGAATGAACTGGTTAGCGACTATGGAAAGATTGATATACTCTGGCTGGATGGCGGATGGGTACGTAAAAAAACAGATGATGAAGTTAAAAGTGAACTGCTGGAAACCTATGAAGGCAGCCGTTGGGCACGCAACCCGCAAAGCCAGGATATTGACATGCGCCGTTTGGTAAAAGAAGTAAGGACAAAACAGCCAAAACTGATCGTAGTTGACAGAGCTGTATCTGGTGAGCAACAAAATTATCTTACACCCGAACAACATATACCTGATAATGGATTGCCATATCCCTGGGAAACCTGCATGACCATGGCTACCAGTTGGAGCCATGTGCCCAATGATGTATATAAACCAACCAATGAGATCATTGAAAAACTAGTTGACATTGTGAGTAAAGGTGGCAACTATTTACTAAACATTGGTCCCGGGCCCGATGGTGAACTGGATGCTGTTGCTTACCAGCGTTTAAAAGAGATTGGCAGCTGGATGAAAATAAACGGGGAAGCTATTTACAGCAGCAGGATGTTTACTGTTTTTAGTGAAGGAGAGAAAATCAGATTCACGCAATCGAAAGACGGGAGGATCCGTTATATTTTTCTTTTCGATTTTCCTGAAGAAAAAATAGTACTTACAAAAATTCCATTTTCCAAAACTGACAAACTGCAGTTGTTGGGAAGCAATAAACAACTTGTATGGAAACAAACTACAGCGGGCGTTGAGATAGTAATTCCTGCGGCATTAAAAACAACCACTGGTCATGTGTGGGTTTTAAAAGTTAAAAATTAGTGTCATTTTGAAAAAGCATTTTATTTTTTGTTCCTTCTTATTTTTTACAGTGAGGTTACTGGCACAGTTGCCTGCTTATCTTAACAATACCTTGCCATTGGAAACCCGTGTTCAGGATCTGCTGAAAAGAATGACGTTGGAAGAAAAAGCATCGCAAATAAACAATGCCTCACCTGCAATTGAACGGTTAAAAATCCCGGCTTACAACTGGTGGAATGAAGCCCTGCATGGCGTTGCCCGTGCCGGACTTGCTACTTCTTTTCCGCAACCCATTGGCCTGGCAGCAACATTTAATGATAAAGCCATTTTTAAAATGGGCATGATGATCAGTGATGAAGCAAGGGCAAAGTACAACCAGTTTCAGCGGGAAGGAAAGCATGGTTTGTATGAGGGGCTGACTTTTTATTCGCCCAACATCAATATTTTTCGGGACCCCCGCTGGGGCCGGGGCCACGAAACTTATGGTGAAGATCCATACCTCACCGGCACTATGGGTGTGGCATTTGTAAAAGCCATGCAGGGCGATGACCCCAATTATTTTAAAACCATTTGTACAGCCAAACATTTTGCTATTCACAGCGGCCCCGAACCTACAAGGCATGAGTTTGATGTTAAACCACTCAAAAAAGATTTGTGGGAAACATATTTGCCTGCATTTAAAATGCTGGCGCAGGAAGGCGAAGTGTATTCTTTTATGTGTGCTTATAACAGGCTGTACGGAGAGCCTTGCTGCAGCGATCCATTTTTATTGACAGAGATACTGCGAAAAAAATGGGGTTTCAGAGGATTTGTTGCAACTGATTGTGGTGCAGTGTGGGATATGTTCATGTATCATCACACTTCTAAAGATTCGGTTGAGGGTATGGCAAAAGCCATCAGGGCAGGGGTTGATAATCATTGTATGGGTTATGTGGGCGCTGTTATTCCGGCGATAAACCAAGGGCTTCTCAATGAACCGGAACTGGATACGGCAGTAGCAAGATTATTAAGAGCAAGATTTAAGCTGGGTATGTTCGATAAGGCTTCTGCGAATCCCTACTCAGGCATTCCATACAGTGTTGTTAATAATGATGAACATAGAAAATATGCATTGGAACTGGCAGAGCAATCAATTGTATTGCTGAAAAACAAAAACAATATTCTCCCTTTATCAAAAAGAATAAAAAGAATTGCTGTTATCGGACCCAATGCAAATGATACAGAAGTTTCGTTAGGGAATTATAATGGTGAGCCGGCACATATGACAACAGTACTTGAAGGGATAAAAAATGTGTTAGGGGCAAAAGCAGAAGTTCAATATCAGAAAGGCTGTTATATTGTTGATACAATAAACTATAACCGTGAAAAAGATTTTAAACCGGCAATAAAAGCTGCTGCCGGTGCTGATGTAATTGTTTTTGTTGGAGGTATTTCGCCCAGGCTGGAAGGTGAGGCATTGCAGGTTAAGATTGATGGGTTTGATGGAGGTGATAAAACAAATCTTGATCTGCCCGCTGTACAAACAGCGTTATTAAAAGAGTTAAAGAAAACAGGGAAACCAATTGTGCTGGTGTTAATGAATGGCAGTGCACTTTCCATTAACTGGGAAAATGAAAATATAGACGGCATTATGGAAGCCTGGTATGGTGGCGAAGCCGCCGGGCAGGCTGTTGCCAATGTGTTGTTTGGGGATTATAATCCTTCGGGAAGGTTGCCTGTTACATTTTATAAATCTATTAATGATATACCTGCGTTTGATGATTATGCCATGAAAGGAAAAACATACCGTTATTGCGAAAAACCGGTTTTGTATCCTTTTGGATATGGATTGAGCTATTCAAAATTTACGTACACCAAATTGCAGTTTTCATCGCCCATATTGAATAAAAAAATAGCTATAACAGCAACGCTGAAAAATACCGGCAACCGGGATGGAGATGAGGTCGTGCAGTTATATATTCATCAGCAGGGGCAAGAAGCCATTAAAGAACTGAAAGGGTATCAGCGGGTACATTTAAAGAAAGGCGAGACAAAGGACGTACTGTTTTTTTTGAACCCGGATGATGTGTTACATTATGATACTGGTAAAGATCAACTGGGTGTTCTGCCAGGAAAAGTAGACCTGATGATCGGATCTTCTTCACAGGATATAAGACTGAAGTTTTATGTTATGCTAAAAAATAACTGATGAAAAAAGTGTTGATTTTGATAACATGCCTGGCCCCTTTTTTTTTGCTGGCGCAAAAGGAGGTTCCCAGACCAACCAAAGCGCAGCTTGGGTGGCATGAGATGGAATTTTACCTGTTCATGCATTTTGGTCCCAATACTTTTACTGACCTGGAATGGGGGCATGGGAATGAAAAAGAGGAAGTTTTCAACCCTACAAATTTAGATTGTGAACAATGGTGCCGCATTGCCAAAACTTCTGGTGCAAAGGGAATCATCATCACAGCCAAACACCATGATGGGTTTTGTTTGTGGCCCAGTAAATTTTCGAAACATACTGTTCGGGAAAGCAAATGGAAAGATGGCAAAGGAGATGTCTTGAAGGAATTATCGGCTGCCTGTAAAAAGTATGGATTAAAATTCGGGGTATATATTTCTCCCTGGGATCGCAATCACCCTGATTATGGAACTGAGAAGTACAATGATGTTTTTGTCAACATGATGAAGGAGATATTTACAAACTATGGACCCATTTGGGAGCTTTGGTGGGATGGTGCTAATGGCGAAGGTCCGAATGGGAAAAAGCAGTTGTATGACTGGCAAAGATTTGAAGAAACCGTTCGTGAACTTTCTCCGAACACGGTTGTGTTCAGCGATATTGGCCCAGATGTGCGCTGGTGCGGTAATGAAGATGGTATTGCCGGAGTGACCAACTGGAATATGTTGGATACAGCAGGTTTCACCAGGGGAGCAGGCGCTCCAAAGCAGGATGTACTGAATGGAGGGAACGAAAACGGCAAAAACTGGATACCGGCAGAATGTGATGTTAGCATAAGGCCGGGATGGTTTTATCACAAGGCTGAAGACAGTAAGGTAAAAACACCCAAACAATTATTCGATCTGTATTTAAAAAGTGTTGGGCGTGGTGCTAATTTATTATTGAATGTGCCGCCTGATGGGAGGGGGTTGATTACAGCATATGATTCGGTAGCATTGGTTGGGTTTAATAAATTGCGATCAAAAAACCTGGTTAAAAACCTTTTCAAAAATGCAGCTACCTATCATCTTTTTCATGGTATATTAAAAAAGGCACCGGCATTAAGCGATGGCAATTATAAAACAGTTGAACCTGTTACTGAAGCTGTTCAGGAATCGGTAGGAGTTGAGCTTAAATTAAAGAAAAACACAAAGGTTAATTGTATTGTGCTAAAAGAAGACCTCTTAAATGGTCAGCATTGCAGCAAGTTTAAATTGCTGCTGTTTAACAGCAAAGATAAATTGATTAAAGAAATATATGGAACTACTATTGGTAAAAAACGCATCATCACATTTCCGGCAGTTTACATCAATACAATTGAATTGACCATTGAAGAACAAAGCGGTTCAACCGGGATAAGTGAGATCGAAGCTTACTTAATTGATGAAAAGCTAATTGAAAAATAGTTTTTTGTAAACCCCATCGGCGTTTAAATAACAATAAAATAAAAAGCCGTTCCGCCTGAGTGGAACGGCTTTTTGAAAATGGGTATGATTTATTTGTAAGGAAGATTCGTAAATGAACCTCCTGTGATAGTAACCGCGCCGGCAGTAACACCGGTAAATGTTCCGGATATTTTTCTGTTAGTCATATCATAAGTGCCGATGGATAAAGAACCGGCTGTGCCCACATAAGCTGCTGCGCTGTTTAAAAAGGTAAAAGCATTGGCAGGTATGGCATAGGTGGTTGCAGTTTGTGCATTTAAGTTTATCTCAAAATACTCCTGAGATGCACCCGCGCCTTTTACTGCAAAAATGTTGGTGCCACCTGCATTGAAATTATTGTACCAGGCAGAGTCGGCAACAAATGGTACACCGTTGATGGTGCAGCTAAATGAACGGGGTGCAGAGCTGTTGTTATTTGAAGTGTTGTCATCTTTTTTACAAGATGTAAATACACAAACCAGCAAGGTAAGGACTGTAAATTTTTTCATGATAATTTTTTGTTTAAAAATATTTTCACGAAAGTCATCTATTTACCGTGCCCTCATATACCCACCAAAGGGTATATTATTTTCCCTGGAAATTTGCTTTTCTTTTTTCCAAAAAGGCAGTGGTGCCTTCTTTCATATCTTCAGTTATAAAACAATCGCCAAAAGCTTCTACTTCTTTATCATAACCGCTTTTACCATTGGTATAGGCACTGTCGCTTACTACGGCAACATTTACACAATCAATTATTTTACCAATGGCGATGGGAGCTTTGCTCATGATAACGTTCAGAATATCTTTTGTTCTTTCCAATAAACTATCAGCAGTACAAACATGATTAACAAGGCCTAATTGTAGAGCTTCATTCGCATCAATCAAATGAGCAGTCATCTGCAGTTCCATGCTTTTTCCTTTGCCCACCAATTGTGTAAGACGTTGAGTACCGCCATAGCCGGGTATCAATCCTAAATTAACTTCGGGTTGGCCAAATTTTGCATTCTCGCTGCACAGCCTGAAATGGCACGCCATCGCAAGTTCGCAACCACCACCCAGTGCAAAACCATTTACAGCAGCAACAATGGGCTTTTTGCTATTCTCTATTTTAAAGAAAACATCCTGCCCTCTTTTGGCTAATGCCATGGCTTCGTCTTTATTCAATCCGCCAAACTCGGTAATGTCTGCCCCGGCAACAAATGCTTTGGGGCCGGCGCCGGTTATGATCGCAGTTTTAATTTCAGGATTGTTGTAGACTTCATCAATGGCAGCATCCAGATCGGTGAATACCTGTTTGTTTAGAGCGTTTAATTTATCCGGACGGTTAATAGTGATGGTAAATATTCCATTTTCCAACTCAGCAAGCAGCGTTTGATAAGACATAGTGTATTTTTTGTAAAAATAATAATAAGACCTGAAGACGCACCATGCTTTTTTACTGCTGCTGTTGCTGCATCTCGAGGAAACGCTGGTACGAGTTATTGGTAACAGCAGGATTTTTGGAAGTGTAAGTAAAAGTTGGTGCAGCTTCCTTTTCTTCAGTTTCTTTTTGACCACCATTATTGATCACAACAGATACCTCGAGGGTGTGTTCAGACGAGCCTTTATAAGTTCCTTTAACAGGGGTGCAATCAGAAAAATTACGGCCTATTGCCAGTCGTACATGACGGTCACTTACAATGCAGTTATTGGTTGGGTCTAGTCCCAGCCAGCCAAAGAAAGGGATATAAGCTTCTACCCACGCATGCGTTGCTCCCTCACCACGTAGCTCATGGTCTTTAGGGCAAATATATCCGCTCACGTATCTTGCCGGAATACCAATCATGTGCAGCATTACTAATAGTACATGAGCAAAATCCTGGCAAACACCGGCTTTTAGTTTTAGAATCTCATCCACTTTGGTTTCTATACCGGTAACGCCTTTTTTATATTCGAAATTATTGTACACGTATTCGGATAAAATATTTGCATTCACCAGCGGAGACCTGGAAGTATCAACAATACCCGACAATAGCTTTTGAATCTCTTCATCCGCTGCAAATTTTTCCCGATGCATAAAATCCATATAAGGGAAAATACCGCACATTTTGCTAAGTTCTTCCCATTGTTCTA
>Ga0075158_10003288_pt1 | contig 11410 bp, 9 predicted proteins | sample JI91814BDNA_FD_70968 | JGI IMG/M metagenome (GOLD analysis project Ga0075158, IMG submission 70968) | Wastewater effluent complex algal communities from Wisconsin, to seasonally profile nutrient transformation and Carbon sequestration -... | ecosystem: Engineered > WWTP > Effluent > Algae... | reverse complement strand
CTGCTTCAGCGCTTCGCCGAACCCGGTGACGGAATGACCTACCGCCGCCCGCAACGCCTCAGAAGCGTCGCCCTGCGCCTTGGCGAAAGCGTCCATGCGCGCATCGACCCGGTCGCGCGTCGCATTCAGACCTTGCGACAGCGAGCCGCCGAGCGTCACCACCTGCCCTGTCAGTTCCGACCGAAGGCTCACGCCGCGATCATCGGCCTCGCGCCGTATCGTGGCCGTTTCATCCCGAATTGTCCGGTCGGCGCGTTGGATCTCAGCGGCCAGCGTTCCGACCTGCGTCTTCAGATCTTCCTGTCCGCCACGCCTCCAGGCCAGAAAGGCGAACAGCGCGCCCAGTGCAGCAAGCCCAAGCGCCGTGCCGGCCAGCACCGCGAGAAGCGTGAAATCCGGCTGGGCCGCCGGCGTGGCAGCGGGCGCAGCGGCAGGAACGCCGGTGGCCGCGACGACCGGGGTTGGAACGGGCGTCGCAGAGGCAGGCTCCGCATCCTGGCGCGATGGCAGGTCGTAGGCGGGAGGCGGATCGGCGGTGATGGCGGGCGGTTTGGCTTTCGCCATTCAGGGTTCCGCAGACGAATCGAGTTTCACAGGTCCAGTCTAGGCGGTTGCGGCACGAAGATCGCCTTTGGTGCGTTTCTGCTGTATGATCGGATCAGGTTTCTCGAAAGCATGGCTGATCATCTGGAAGGAACTCGTCATGACAATCGCCCGCAAGTGCCTCGCCTTCGCCTCCGCGATCTGCGCGACTGCCGGTGTCGCCGCCGCTGCCGACGCGGCGCCGCCGCAAACGCCGGCCGGCTATGTCCGCTCCGGCGAGACCGAAACCTGCCTCCGCACCATGCGCATCGACTCGATGCAGATCATCAACGCCGAGCAAATCCTCGTGAAGATGAGCAACGGCGAAACCTGGCTTCAGCAGCCGCGCAATTGCTCGAAGCTGCGCAAGGACTACGCCTTCGTTTACAGCACCGTGGGCGGCGAGCTCTGCGACACGACCAGCATCACGCTGCGCCATACGACGGCTGACTTCGGCTTCGCAGGCGTCTGCATCTTTGACAGGTTCGAGAAGCTGGAAAAGCAGACGGCAGCGGCCAACTAGGCCGCCGCGATCTTTTTCTGCGACCGGATGAGCGCCAGAACCTCCGCTGCGGCGGACGGAATGTTGGTGCCCGGACCAAAGATAGCGGACGCGCCCGCCTTGTAGAGTGCGTCATAGTCCTGAGCAGGGATGACGCCGCCGCAAACGATGAGGATGTCCGCCGCACCCTGCTTGCGCAGCGCCTCAGCCAGCAAGGGCACGAGCGTCTTGTGACCTGCCGCCAGCGATGACACGCCGATGACATGGACGTCGGCATCGATGGCGTCCTGCGCCACTTCTTCCGGCGTCTGAAACAGCGTGCCCACGTCGACATCGAAGCCGATATCCGCAAACGCCGTCGCGATCACCTTTGCGCCACGATCGTGGCCGTCCTGGCCCATCTTGGCGACCAGCATGCGCGGCCGGCGGCCTTCTTCCTTCGCGAACGCGGCAACGTCTTCCTGAATTTTCGCGTAGCCCTCGTCACCCTCATACGCCGCGCCATAGACACCGCTGATGGTGCGGATATCGGCGCGGTGACGGCCAAACGCCGCTTCCATCGCATCGGAGATCTCGCCGACTGTCGCACGCGCCCGCGCTGCGTTCACCGCCAGCGTCAGCAGATTCGCTTCACCCTTTGCGCCTTCGGTCAGCGCCTTCAGCGCCGCGTCGCAGGCCGCCTGATCGCGCGTGCCCTTCACATGCTGCAGCCGCGCGATCTGCGAGATGCGCACCGCATCGTTGTCGATGTCGCGCACCTCGATCGGGTCTTCTTCCTTCAGGCGGAATTTGTTGACGCCGACGATGACTTCCTCGCCGCGATCGACCCGTGCCTGGCGGCGCGCCGCTGCTTCCTCGATGCGCAGCTTGGGCATACCGGCCTCGACCGCCTTGGTCATGCCGCCCATGTCCTCGACTTCCTTGATGAGCGCACGCGCCGCTGCGGCGAGAGACTGCGTCAGATGCTCGACGTAGTAGGAACCGCCCAGCGGATCGACCACCTTCGTCACGCCCGTCTCGTTCTGGATGACGAGCTGCGTGTTGCGCGCAACGCGGGCCGACGTATCGGTCGGCAGCGCGATCGCCTCATCGTAGGCATTGGTGTGGAGCGACTGGGTACCGCCCAGCACAGCGGCCAGAGCCTCCAGCGTCGTGCGGATCACGTTGTTCAGCGGGTCCTGCTCGGTCAGCGACACGCCGCTCGTCTGGCAATGCGTGCGCAGCATCAGGCTCTCGGCCTTCTTGGCGCCGAAGCCCGTCATGATCTCGCCCCAGATCAACCGCGCGGCGCGCAGCTTGGCGACCTCCATGAAGAAGTTCATGCCGATGGCAAAGAAGAACGACAGGCGACCCGCGAACGCGTCGACATCCATGCCCTTGGCAAGCGCCGCACGAACGTATTCAGCGCCATCGGCGAGCGTGAACGCCAGCTCCTGCACCTGGTTCGCACCGGCTTCCTGCATGTGATAGCCGGAGATCGAGATCGAGTTGAACTTCGGCATGTTCTTCGCCGTGTACTCGATGATGTCCGCGATGATCCGCATCGAGGGCGCGGGCGGATAGATATACGTGTTCCGCACCATGAACTCTTTGAGGATGTCGTTCTGGATCGTGCCGGCCAGCTTGTCAGGCGTCACGCCCTGCTCTTCGGCGGCCACGATGTAGTTCGCGAGAATGGGGATCACCGCCCCGTTCATCGTCATCGAGACCGACATCTTGTCGAGCGGAATGCCGTCGAACAGGATCTTCATGTCCTCGACGCTGTCGATCGCAACACCGGCCTTGCCGACATCGCCCGCCACGCGCGGATGGTCGCTGTCATAGCCGCGATGCGTCGCAAGATCGAAGGCGACCGAAACGCCCTGCTGCCCTGCCGCCAGGTTCTTGCGGTAGAAGGCGTTGGATTCTTCTGCCGTGGAGAAGCCCGCATACTGGCGCACCGTCCATGGCCGGCCGGCATACATCGTGGCGCGCACGCCGCGCGTGAAGGGCAGGAAGCCCGGCATGGTGTCCGTGTCCTGCAAGCCTTCCAAGTCCGCCGCCGTATAGAGCGGCTTGATGTCGATGCCTTCCGGCGTCTTCCACACCAGCGTGTCGGGAGACGCCTTCAGTTCCTTCTCCGCGAGTTTCTTCCAGTCCTCGATCGTCTTGCCGGTCATGGCGAACTCCGTGCGGGGCGGTCGGCCCCCTCAGTCGAATGGCGATATGGGGTGACTTAATCCCGCTGGCCGGAAGGGGTCAAACGGCGCGGGTTGCCGCTTAGGGAAGGCAATTCCGCCTTTATACCGCCGCATCCGGGCGCTCTCTTGCGGACGATCAGTCCGCGTTCTCAGGTTCGGAGTTTCGATGTTCCGCGCTGCCCGTTGCCTTGTTGCCTGCGCCCTGATGGCCGGCTCAGCCACACCCGCCCTCCCTAACGACTTCGACCAGGCTGCCCATACAGCCGCGATGAACGACATTGCCGCGACGCCGCCCTGGGTGGACGAAGAATACTACGACGACGAGGACTATTACGGTTACGACGAACCGCCGAGCTACACCGGCGCCGACTGGGCGTTGTGGTCGCAGGAGATGCAGCTCGCCGAAGTGAAGCGCCAGCATGACCGCGATAGCGATCCCGCCTATCGCGCCTTCATGGACGGCGAATGGATGTTCAAGACCCCGCTCACGGGCGAGCAGGACCAGACCTGCTCGGCGATGCATTTGCGCCAGGGCGTCGGCACGCTCGTCATTGCAACCGGCGGCAAGGACGATCCGGTCCTGCTCGGCTTCTTCAGCCTGACGACGCCGAAACCCGCCTCACCCGGCGTCGTGAAGGCGAGCCTCCTGCAGACGGGCGACAGCGCCGCCGCGACCGTCGATGTCTACAACGCCGCCCTGCCCTGGGCGCCGGAGTTCGGCCTCGTCTTCTTCGCCGTCCCGAGCGCCAGCCTGCTGATCGACAACATGCTCGACACGCACGCCTTCGCGATTGCGATCGGCGGTGCCGAGGTGGCGGCGATCGAATGGACCGGAGGCTTTGCCGCACGCGACAAACTCAACGCGTGCATTGCGGGCCGCACCTGATCTTCAACAGGCGTTAACGCGGTAGAGCCGTGCATGGCACAAGAGGTAAACGCGTCATGCACCTGGCGCCTCCGGCGCACCACATCTCGTGCGTGAACGAATCGCGGCAATCACCAGGTCAGTGATTCGGACACCGTCCGTTCCGATCCGGTTCTCATCGGAAACCTTGATGGCTTGGTGACGCATTAAGACATGCGGGCCAGATCGTCCGTGAACGGACATGGTTAACAGCGCAGCAACTCATTCTGCCGCAACAGCGCCAGCAGACCACACGCGTCAGGCTGACCTTTCGTCACCTGTTAATGCCATCGTCCACACGCGTTGCGACACCCACATGTCGGCAGCGTGACGCATCCACCATATCTCGTGCGTGAACGAATCGCTTTTCCGGGCCGGTCAGCGATTCGGACATGCTCCGTTCCGCCGAGGTTCCGCGCTTTAACCACGCGGTCACGATTGGCGTTAACGGCTGAATTTCGCTAGGGAGTGCCCTCAGTTCGTGAATACTCATGGTTAACGGCCGGGTAAGCGCCCCGCCGCGCAAGGCAGAATGACCCAGTCTTTTGAAATGCCGGCTTCAGAACGCGTCATCGGCGTGCTCGGGCCGACCAATACCGGCAAGACCCACTACGCGATCGAGCGCATGCTCGCCCATCGCACAGGCATGATCGGCCTGCCGCTGCGCTTGCTGGCGCGCGAGCTCTACGACCGCATCGTGGGTGTAAAGGGCATTGACGCCGTCGCGCTGATCACGGGCGAAGAGAAGATCGTCCCGAGGAACGCGCAGTACTGGGTCTGCACGGTCGAATCGATGCCGCTCGGCGTCGGCTTCGAATTCCTAGCCGTCGACGAAATCCAGATGTGCGCCGATTACGAACGTGGCCACATCTTCACCGATCGCCTGCTCCATGCCCGCGGGACGCACGAGACACTGTTCCTTGGCGCCGAGACGATGCGCGGACTCATCCAGCGTCTCGTACCCCACGCTCAATTCATCACCCGGCCGCGTCTGTCTGATCTCGCCTATACCGGCTCGAAGAAACTGACCCGCCTGCCCCGCCGCAGCGCCATCGTCGCCTTCAGCGCGAACGACGTCTACGCGATCGCCGAACTCATCCGCCGCCAGCGCGGCGGCGCGGCCGTCGTCATGGGGGCGCTCAGCCCCCGCACCCGCAATGCGCAGGTCGCGCTCTATCAGTCGGGCGAGGTCGACTTCATCGTCGCGACTGACGCCATCGGCATGGGCCTCAACATGGATATCGACCATGTGGCCTTCGCATCCTTGGAAAAATTCGACGGCGAGGCCACCCGCAACCTGCGCCCGCAGGAGCTGGCCCAGATTGCCGGTCGTGCCGGCCGCTACATGAATGACGGCACGTTTGGCGTCACCAATGACGCCGGCGAAATAGAACCCGCCACCGTCGAAGCCATTGAAAGCCATCGCTTCGACCCCGTCCGCGTCGCGCAATGGCGCAATTCCAACCTCGACTTCGGCACACTCGATCGTTTGCTCGCCAGTCTCGACGCGCTGCCGACGCAGAAGGGACTTCAGCGGATTCGCCCCTCCACCGACCTCATTGCGCTGCGCATCATGAAGGACGTGGTCGAGATCAAGGCCGCCGCGTCGACGCCCGACAAGGTCCGACTGCTGTGGGACGTCTGCCAGGTCCCTGACTTCCGCAAGATCACCATCGACGAACACACCCGCCTTCTGGTGAAGCTCTACTACTTCCTCACCGATGGTCCGGCCCGCATCCCTGATGACTGGATGGCCTCGCAGATCGAAACGCTCGACAATGCCGAAGGCGAGATCGACACGATCCAGGCCCGTCTCACACACATTCGCACCTTCGCCTATGTCGCCAACCGCGCCGACTGGCTGGTTGATGGCACGAAATGGCAGCAGCGCACGCGCGAGATCGAAGACAAGCTCTCCGACGCGCTGCATGAAAAACTGACCGAGCGCTTCATCGACCGACGCACATCGAAACTCATGCGCCGCCTGCGCGAGGACGAGGAGTTCGCCGCCACGGTCAACGAGAACGGCGACGTCCTGGTCGACGACGAATATATGGGCCGCCTCGAAGGCCTCCGCTTCGCGGCCGACCCGCGCGCCCTTGGCGAACACGGACGCGCCCTCAAGGCCGCCGCGTTTCGCGGCCTGCAGGGCGAACTCGCCAGCCGCGCCTTCCGCATCGCCAATGCCGACGACAAGGAATTCAGCCTCACCGAGCATGGCCGCGTGTGGTGGGACGGCGCCATCGTCGCCCAGCTCGAACCCGGACCGACGGCGCTCAAGCCGCGCATCGTCCTGCTCGCCGACGAACAGATCACACCGACCGCCTGGGCCCGCGCGGAATCGCGTCTCAGCGAATGGATAGAGACGCGCATCGCCCATGTACTGAAGCCGCTGTTCGAACTTCAGGCGGCGCAGACCGCCGAGGGCGAAGCGGCCCTCCCTTCTCAGGCGCGCGGCTTCGCGTTTCGCCTCAGCGAAACGATGGGCGCCCTCGACCGCGAGAGCGTCCGCACCGAAGCCGAGAAGCTGCCACCCGCCGACCGCGCCGCGCTGCGCAAGCTGGGTGTCAAGTTCGCCCGCTTCTCCATCTTCATGCCGGCGCTGCTGAAGCCCGAGGCTGCCCGTCTCATGGGCCTGCTGACGGCCGTCAAATCCGGGCTGCAGCCGCTGCCCCGCCTGCCCAATGCCGGCCTCACCTCGGTCGTCGCTGATCCCGCCGTTCCGGTGCCGATCTATGGCGCCGCCGGCTACCGCGTACTTGGACCGCGCGCCGTTCGTCTCGACATGCTCGAACGCCTCGGCGACACGATCGAGGCCAAGCGCGGCGAAGACAAGAAACTGCCGCCTTTCGCCATCTCGCCCGACATGCTCTCGCTGCTCGGCTGCTCGGTCGACGAGATGACCGGCGTGCTCAAGGCGCTGAACTTCAAACCCGAAGGCGCGAAATCCGAAACCGGCGCCGACATCCTGCTTTGGCGTCCGCGCCGCCGGCACGAAGGCGAGCGGACACAGCACGCGCCGCGCCGCCCTGTTGCCGCCACCGAAGGCGCGGCTGACAATGCTGACGGCCAGCAGCGGCGCGATCGCGACCGCCGTCCCCGCCGCGGCAAGCCGTCCCATAGGCGCCCCGAAGGCGCCGCCACACCTGCTGCTGAAGGCGCAGCGCCGCCCGCCACCGAGGGCGCGCCGCGTCCCGACCGCGGCCCGCGCCCACCCCGTGGCGACCGCCCGGATCGCGGTCCCCGCCCGCACCGCGAGGGTGAACGGTCGCGCGACGGCGACAAGACGCGCGAAGGCGGCAAGCCGCACGGCGATCATCGCCGCAAGGACGCCAAGCGCGATGACCGCCGTCCGCCGCAGACCTATACCGCGCGCCCCGAGCGGCGCGAGAAACCGGCCGATCCGAATTCACCCTTCGCCATTCTTGCCAAGCTGAAAGGCGAATAGCGGCGCATGAGTTCAGAAGGCGGCAAGCGGCAGGGCCGCACCCCTAAATCGCCCACCCAATGGCGCGCCGAGCCGCGTGACGGCAACGCGGCGCGCGAAAAGTTTCCGGCCAGAGCCGACTTCATCGCTCACATGCGCGCGACCGGCCGCCCGACGACCAGGGATCTGCGCAAGCTGCGGGCCTTGAAGAAGACACCGGCCAAACTCGACCCGCTGCCGGAATAGGCCTCCATGCGTCTCGACAAATGGCTCTGGTGCGCACGCTTCTACAAGACGCGCGGACTTGCAGCCGAAATCTGCGCCGCCGGCCGTATCCGCGTGAACGGCCAGGCGACCGACAAGGCGCACTATACCGTGAAGATCGGCGATCTCCTCACGCTGCCGCAGGGCAGCCGCGTGCGTGTCATCGAGGTCCTCGCACACCCCGAACGGCGCGGTCCTGCCACCGAAGCCGCCACGCTCTACGCCGAACGCGAGGCTTAGCCCCGCCTTAACCCGGCGCGCGCCATACCGGCCGCGATGCGCGCTCCTGCCGCCCCGCTTCCGCCGTTTCGGCATATCGCGCTCCTTGTCGCCGCCGTCTGGCTCGCCTTTGCCGTCGGCAGCCTGTTGATGCGCGGCACATCCCTCTCCGCATGGCCCGACCCCGACGACGCCATGCGCGCCGTCGAGGTTCGCGATCTTATCGCCGGACAGGACTGGCACGATCCGCACCAGACGCGCCTGGATCCGGCAGCCGGCAACGGCACCGGCGTCGCCATGCACTGGTCGCGCCTCGTCGACGCCCCCATCGCCGCCATCATCGTCGCGCTCACACCGCTCGTCGGCGGCCAGGCGGCCGAACACGTGGCCCTCCTTATGTGGCCGCTCATTCCTGCGCTACTGCTGTTCCCGGCCGCCGGCTTCATCGGCTGGCGCATCGCGGGCCGCAACGGCGCAATCCTCGCCGTTATCGGCACGGCCTTCAGCGCCGCGCTCGTCACCGTCTACGCGCCGGGCCGCATCGATCATCACAACATCCAGATCGCACTTGCGGTGACGGTCATCGCCGCCCTGACCGCCGCGTCCGCGCGCGCTGCACCCGCCATCGTCGCCGGTCTCTGTTCGGGGCTCAGCCTCGCTATCGGCATGGAGACGCTGCCCTATCTCGCCTTTGGCGGCGTCTCGGCCGCGCTGACATGGGCGTTCGACCGGGAAAGCCATCCCTATCGCTTCTCGATCTATGCCGCATCCTTCCTCACCGCCGCTGCACTCGGCATGGCGGCGTCGGGCGCCCCTGACACCTGGCTGAACCCGGTCTGCGATACGGTCTCGGCGGTCTATCTCGGGCCCCTCGCGGCCGCCGCGCTGATCGGACTGCTGCCGCTCCCGCGCCTCGCCGCCATCGGTATCGCGGCCATCGCTGCCGTCGCGCTCGTCTGGCTGCAGAACCCTGTCTGCCTCTCCGGCCCGTATGCCGCCGTCGATCCCCGTCTCTTCACCGAATGGATGGATCACATCCGCGAGGCCCGCTCCGCCGCTGCCCTCATCGACGCCAGCCCCGTCAGCTTTTTCGGCATCATCGCCGTTCCCCTGCTGGCGCTCCTCGCCGTCGCCACGGTGCAGACCACGCCAGCGCGCATCGCCGGTGTCGCCCTCGCCATCGCCGTGGCCCTCGCTTTGTGGCAGGTCCGCACCCTGCCCTTCGCCGCAGTGCTTGGCGCGCCGATCCTCGCCGCCGTGGCGGCGCGGCGCTTCGGCTCCGGCCCGCCGGCCTTGATCCTGGCTGGCTTAGTCTCGAACCCGCTCCTCATCGTGGCGCTCGCCTCGATGCTGACCTTCAGGCTCTTCCCGCTCACCCCGGCTATGGAGGCAGCGCGGACCAGCACCGCCGAAACCGCCTGCCTGAATCGCAGCGCCTACGCCCCGCTCGCGACGTTGCCGCCGGGTCTTGTCCTCGGCAACATAGCGTTTGGCCCGCTCATCCTCGCAGAGACGCCCCACACCGTCCTCGCCGCGCCCTACCACCGCAACACCGCCGGCATTCTCGATGCCGTCGCTGCGCTCACCGGCACGCCCGCCGAGGCCGAGGCCATCATCCGCCGCCGCGGCGCCTCCTATCTTGCCCTCTGCGCCCGCTCCAACGAGATGGCGGAGCGCCGCGCCGCGAACCCGGCCAACCTCTTCGACGCGCTGAAGCGCGGCGAGCGCATCGCCTGGTTGGAACAGATTGCCGTCACGATCGACGGATCGATGGTCGTTTACCGCGTGTTGCCGCCCTGACCGCTTGATCCTCGGCCCCGGCGCCCTTAGGTCCACACCCATGTTCGACAAGATCAAGGCGCTGCTGCGCGAGGGCGGCCTGAAGAGCGAAACGGCCGCCTTCCCCGAGCGCGACATCGCGGTAGCGGCTCTTCTGCTCGAAGCGGCCGACACCGACGGCGCCCATTCCGACGATGAACACAGCGCCCTGCGCGACCTTGTCGTCCGCCGCCTCGGTCACGCGCCCGACAACGCGCTCCAGCTTCTTGACGTCGCGCGGGTGCGCCAGCGCGAGGCGGTCGAGCTCTTCCGCTTCACCGATGCCGCCAAACGGTCCATGAATGAGGCCGAGCGCGGCGGTCTCGTTGAAATGCTGTGGGAGGTCGTCTATGCAGACGGCGTTCTTGACCCGTTCGAGGACCGATTGATCCGTTCCGTCGCCGCGCTGCTGCACGTGCCGGACCGCATGCGCGCCGAGGCGCGCCAGCGTGTCCTCGCCCGCAGGGCGGCTGCGGGCCAGTAGGGGACGCGCGGGGCGCGCGCGAGGCACCAGATCCAATGACCTATGTCGTCGCCGACGCTTGCATCAAGTGCAAGTACATGGACTGCATCGAAGTCTGCCCCGTCGATTGCTTCTACGAGGGCGAGAACTTCCTCGTCATCCATCCCGACGAGTGTATCGACTGCGGCGTCTGCGAACCCGAGTGCCCGGTCGAGGCGATCAAGCCGGATACAGAACCGGGGATGGAACCCTGGCTGGAACTCAACCGTAAGTTTGCCCAGACCTGGCCCAATATTACCCGCAAGGGCGAGCCGCCGGCTGATCGCGACGAGTGGGCGAAGGTCGAGGACAAGCTTGAAAAACACTTCAGCCCGAACCCGGGCAAGGGCGCTTAAGCCCTTGGCTGCGCACGGTTTTTCATTAACCTTGTGTTTACCTTCGCAGACCCGCCCTAACGCTCCGCAAATCGCTCACGGCGGATTTTAACTATTCAATCAAGGGCTTAACGAAAAAGACCCTTCACAAAACCCGTTTTTGTGCTATATTGGTGACAGATCACATCACCTGACAGCCAAGGGTTTCCTTCGGACGCCAGCAGACGGCGGCTCAGCCAAGACGCCGCCTTTTCTCGCAACTGCGAAATATCCGCCACGCGACTTCTCGGGTCGCGACGGTTTTTCGCACTGCCTGCGTCCGGCCCGCCATCAGGTGACCATGAAGTTGGGATATCCGGCACCAAGACCGGCCCCGCAGGACGACTTGAAGCGGAGAAAAGCATGAGCAAGGCAGCTGTAAAAGTGAAGAAGCCCGTCGCCAAGGCCAAGACCGCCCAAAAGCCTGCCGCCAAGCCTGCTGCCGCCCCGAAAAAGACTGTTGCCGCGGCGAAGCCCGAAGTGAAAAAGCCCGAAGTGAAGAAACCCGTCGCCAAGGTCGCCGCTGCGCCGGTGAAGGCTGCCGCGCCCGTCAAGGCGCCGGTGAAGGCCGTCGAGGCCGCGCCTGTCGTCGTGACCCGCCGCGCCGACTTCAAGGTCGGCGACCATGTCGTCTATCC
>Ga0075158_10003287_pt1 | contig 11412 bp, 10 predicted proteins | sample JI91814BDNA_FD_70968 | JGI IMG/M metagenome (GOLD analysis project Ga0075158, IMG submission 70968) | Wastewater effluent complex algal communities from Wisconsin, to seasonally profile nutrient transformation and Carbon sequestration -... | ecosystem: Engineered > WWTP > Effluent > Algae... | reverse complement strand
ATAGCATCCATACTGATAGGTTTACCTGTCTGGTTTTGCATTGGAGTTTTGATAAAATTTTCGGAAAAATTTGCCGTAACGAATCACGTAGATGGTGAAGTCAAAATTTCATTCGCCATTATGTATGCGTACATCGGGCTTTCCGTAGGAGATTTATTGAGCGGACTATTGAGTCAAATATTTCGCAGTAGAAAAAAAATTGTGTGGCTCTATTTGATCATGACATCCATCGTAACCTGTATTTTCCTTTACAGCCAAAACTTAAGTAATTCTACATACTACATAATGTGTTTTCTGATAGGAACAGCGACAGGATATTGGGCCTTGTTTGTCACAATGGCATCCGAATCTTTTGGCACCAACATTCGCGCGACAGTGACAACCACGGTGCCTAATTTTGTGCGCGGTGCCGTAGTGCCAATTACGCTTGGCTTCAAATCCCTCGAGTCGGGAGTTGGCAATACGAATTCAGCATTGATCATTGGCATCATTTGCATAGCGCTAGCGATGATCTCGTTGTTTTTTATCCCAGAATCATTTGGCAAAGACTTAGAATACACCGAAGTTTAGTCCACACCTATTTTACGGTGCCTTTTGATAAACAAAGTCGGATCAAAGTAGCCGGTAGTCATGTTGCTATAGCCCTGTCCCAAAGAATTTCCCGGAGCATCACGAATCTCTAAATGAAGATGCGCTAAATATTTACCTTCGGCATTTCCGATTGTTCCAATTGGCTGACCTTTCACAACAAAATCCCCTTTGCTCACAAAAAGTTGATCACAATGTGCATAGAGAACTTCCACAATTTCTTTTTCCTTTATTAGACAAGCCTGTCTAACTACCTTTCCCCAACCACCAAAAAATTGCACTGACTGGGTGATCATTCCATTTGAAACGGCAAAAACGGTATCACCAAAATCGGTATTGCCTCCACCTCGACCATTCCAGTCGTCACCAAGATGGTTGTTCTCTTGAAAGGCTTGTGCGTTGTAATATCCTTTCGCATCGGGTTTTCCAACCGGAAAGTCAAATCCATTCGAACAAAATTCAGGGTGATTTTCGAAGACAAATAAGAGTGAATCACCATACATCATTGCTTGAATTTTCACCTCAGTTGAATCCTTTGAAACAGGTATACGGGCATGCTGGCCATCACAAGAAGCTGTGAAGAACATAAACAACCACATGGCAATCCGACCATTCATCCAATCAAATTCCTGTTGGCAGCGTGTTTGCAAATACATTCGCACGATTTTTTTACAATTACCAAAATGCAGAAATACATATTTATTGCACTCCTTTCCTTTTTTAGTTTAGCAGCATTTGCGCAAAATGCAGCATGGCAGCAACGAGCAGAATACAAAATGGATGTTGAATTGAACACTGAAACCGACCAATTCAAAGGCAAACAACGTTTGACCTACTTCAACAATTCATCAGAAACCTTATCCAAAGTATATTTCCATTTATACTTCAATGCTTTTCAACCCGGAAGCAGCATGGATGTTCGATCACGCACTATCTCCGATCCAGATTCTCGCGTGGGTGATCGCATAGCCAATCTCAAAAAAGAAGAAGTTGGCTTTTTGCATATCAAAACGATGAAGTTGGACGGTCGCAATCAAAAATTTGTGGAAAATGAAACAATCTTAGAAGTGTTTCTCGACAAACCAATCGCCGCTGGTGCTAAAGTAGAATTCGAACTCGACTTCGAAGGACAAGTGCCACTTCAAATACGTCGTTCAGGTCGCGACAACTCGGAAGGAGTTGAGTATAGTATGAGTCAATGGTATCCAAAAATCTGTGAATTTGACACACACGGCTGGCATGCAAATCCATACATAGGTCGTGAGTTTTACGGCGTTTGGGGTGATTTTGAAGTCAATATAACATTGCCTAAAAAATACATCCTGGGTGGAACAGGTGTATTGCAAAACGCGCAAGAAATAGGATATGGATATGCCACAGACGATTCGAAAGTGAAACAACCCGCAGGTGATAAACTCACCTGGAAATTCAAAGCACAAAATGTGCATGACTTTGTGTGGGCAGCAGATCCAGACTATATCCACGACAAACTTCAAATACCCGGTGGACCCATGCTTCATTTTCTTTACCAAAACAACAAAGACCACGTTACTGCATGGAAAGACATGCAGCCACTGATGTCAAAGGCCTTTGAATTTATGAGTAAAAATTTTGGCGTTTATCCTTATCCGCAATATTCATTCATTCAAGGCGGTGATGGCGGAATGGAATACCCGATGGCAACATTGATCACTGGCCACCGCAAATTACCAAGTCTCGTTGGTGTAAGTGTTCACGAAGCAGCGCACTCCTGGTATCAAGGCGTATTGGCAACCAATGAAAGTTTGTATTGCTGGATGGACGAAGGATTTACCAGTTTTGCGACACAAGAAACTATGGATCATTTGTTCCGTGCTGGCATGCCGAACGGACATGGATCCGCTTACAATGGCTACTACGATATTGTGCGTGAAGGAAAAGAAGAAGCCATGGACACACATGCTGACCACTACGAAACAAACTACGCTTATGGGACAGCTGCATACAACAAAGGAGAAGTATATCTGGCACAATTGGAATATGTCGTAGGAACATTTCACTTCAGAACTGGACTGTTGAATTATTTCAACGCATTTAAATTCAGACATCCTGACAACTATGATTTCATTCGCGTGATGGAAAAACAAAGTGGCATGGAGCTCGATTGGTACAATGAATATTTTGTCAATTCAACAAAAACAATTGATTATTCCATTGCGGGAATTATGAGTGATGCTTCAAGCACTCAGATCATGTTGCAACGCAAAGGTGAAATGCCAATGCCTTTGGATGTAGAAGTGAAATACAAAGACGGAACACTCGAAAATTTCGTGATTGCACTAGACATCATGCGAGGAGAAAAACCTGCTGATGGCTACAATGGAAAATGGACCATACTGAAGGATTGGAATTGGGTTGAACCAACCTACACCTTAGACATCAAAAAACCATCATCACAAATAGAAAGTATAACAATTGACCCCTCAGAACTGATGGCGGATGTCGACCGGAAGAATAATTCCATCGCATTAGAGAATGCCATTCAATTCATGATTGATAATAGATAAATCAAAAAAAATTGCTCAATCGTATCATCCAATTCGGAAGTAATCCCACCATTGATTATTTCATCAAACTTGCCATCAGCATTGGACTTTTGCTAGGCCTTTGTCCATTGGTGATTGTGATGAAAGACCAACTGCCGATCACTTTGCAATCACTGATAGTTGTTTTTGTATCCATCGCGTTTGGATGGCGAATTGGCTTTCCTGCTGTGCTCATTTATCTGATAGCTGGTGCATCGGGGCTTCCCGTTTTTGCTGGTTACAAACATGGTATGGATTCATTTACAGGATTGTTTGGAGGTTTCTTTTTTGGATTTGCAGTTGCTTCGGCAATCTGTGGTTATCTCACCGAAATACCTGCCTTTCAAAAAACGATACCTGCCATTCTCAACTGGTTTATTGGCCATGCTCTTATACTTCTTTTTGGTGGGGTGTGGTTGATGCGAATGGATCCAGATGGTTGGACTAAAAAAATACTGGATGCGCTGCCCGGTGCAGTCATCAAGTCACTCGTTGGAGCTCTAATTATTCAAATCATTATGCGTTTGATGAGAAAAAATGATAAACAGGCTTTTGCGGATTGAGAATGAGATCATAAAACAATATTCCAAAGTGACCCGATCACTTCTCATTTGGTATTGAACAAAATCATCCAAATGAACCGATCACAGAATTGATTTATTTTTCGGCCTTATTACGTTTGAATATGAGTGAAACAATCAACTACGAGCAACAAGGCCAAGTTGCCATCCTGCGATTGAACAGACCGCAGGTGTTCAATAGCTTTAATCGTGAAATGGCTTTGGCCCTGCAACAAAAACTCGACGAGATGAGCGAAGATGAAAGCGTGCGCGCCATTGTTTTGACTGGCACCGGCAAAGCATTTTGTGCTGGGCAAGATCTTGCCGAAGTCACAGGTCCGGATGCTCCCGGTTTCCGCACCATACTTAGTGAACATTATAATCCCATTATTGAGAAAATCAGATCGATTGCAAAACCAGTCATTGCTGGTGTCAATGGAGTGGCAGCAGGTGCCGGGGCGAATATTGCGTTGTCATGTGACATTATCGTAGCCGCCGAATCTGCTTCTTTTATTCAAGCCTTTTCAAAAATTGGTCTTGTACCCGATAGTGGCGGCACATTTTTTCTCCCACGCCTTATTGGTTTTCAAAAAGCCTCAGCAATCATGATGACTGGAGAAAAAATTACCGCATTCGAAGCTGAAAAATGGGGAATGATCTATCGTGTTATTCCTGATGCTGAATTTTTCGACGCTACATTGAAACTCGCACATGAGCTATCTGCCATGCCTACCAAAGCATTGGGCCATATCAAAACAATGCTTAATCAATCGATGACAAACACGCTTGATGTTCAACTTGCAATGGAAGAAAAATACCAGATCGATGCCGGTCAAACAGCAGATTACAAAGAAGGTGTAGCCGCATTTATGGAAAAACGCAAACCGTTGTTTACAGGAAAATAATATGGAGAACGAACAACATATTTATCCCATCGGTCGCTTTTTAGCGCCCGAGCATGTAACTCCGCAAATGCGACTTGAATTCATTGCCCGGCTTGAGAGTTTTCCGGATCGATTAAGAAAAGTAATGGCCGCACTTTCACCTGAGCAACTTCATTTGTCTTATCGGAAAAATGGTTGGGTGGCCCAACAAATTATTCATCACCTTGCGGATAGTCACATGAATGCCTATATCCGATTTAAGCTTGCCTTCACAGAAGACACGCCCGTCATAAAACCCTACGAGGAAAATGCGTGGTCAGAATTGAAAGAAGTGTTTGAGACACCAGTGGAAGTTTCTATTTCGCTGCTAGAATCGCTGCATATTCGTTGGGTGAATTTGTTGAGATCCGTGCCCGATAATTTTTTCGAGCGGGCATACTATCATCCGCAATACCAGCGCAATACAACTATGAATTCCGCGCTAGCACTCTATGCGTGGCATGCCGACCATCATTTGGGTCAAATTGAATACATACTGAATAACAACAAAGGATGATGAAGTGGAAAGCTGTCAATGATCAACTACCGCAAGATGGGCAACGAGTTTTGGCTTTTGTACCAAATAATAAAGTCTTCCTTCCTGGAAAATCAGGTGAATTTGAAATGCGAGAAGTCATCATGATGAAATTCTGCAAAGATTTTTATCCGGAAGGTTCAGAAAGAAGGACAACCCATGGAGCGCACTTCTGGCAAGGAGAAGGCAACAGCAATCACTTTTTCAAAGATGTAACGCATTGGCAGGAATTACCTGCCCTGCCTGAATGATTCGGCAAGAATAATAGATGCTGCTATCGATGCATTCAATGACTCCGCCTTTCCATGGCCTGGAATGGTAATGGAATTTGATAATGCCTGTTTCATTTCCTCATTCAATCCATGACTTTCGCTGCCAATAACAATGGCCCTTTTCGATGGAAAATCAAATTCGTACAAATCAGTTCCATTCATTTCAGCGCCAATCAAAACATAACCTTTAGAGCGCAATGTGGAAACAAGAGATTGTACATCGAGGTATGCCGTTTCAACTCTAAAAATGCTACCCATAGTGGATTGTACCACTTTCGGATTGTAAACTTCAACACATTCTGGAGTGCAAAGTAGTTGTTTGATACCAAACCATTCGGCTGTTCGCATGATGGTTCCCATATTTCCCGGATCTGAGATGCCATCCAGAACCAGCAAAGTTGAGCCAGATATCGTTGGAATTGGCTGTGCTTTTTGATACAGCACCACAATATGTGCAGATGGAGAGCTTAGAGCAGACAACTGTTCCATTTCCTTTTCGGAAACCTTAATGCAACCGTTGTGTTTACTGCAAAAGTCATCTTGTGTGGAATACAATGAATGTACCCTAAAACTGGAGACTAAAGCCTCTTGCACCATCTTCAATCCTTCAACAAAAAACAACCCATTCAGATTTCTGAATTTCTTCTGATGAAGCGAACGAACAAGTTTAATATCTTTTTTCAACGGCAGCATTTTTGCAACTTGATAAGGAAATACAACTTTTCTGAGCAAAATTGCGCTGCAAGATAAAGCGAGCATTTCATGCCCATCCGCAAAATCATATTTTCCGTTCTTGCTGTCATGTTATTGACGGCATGCAGCAATCTCCGCCGGATACCGGAAGGCGAGGCTTTTATGCGGAAACATGAAATACTCATTGACAAGAAGCCAATCGATTTTACAGTCACCGATGAAGAATTATTGTCCTTCACCAAAACAAAACCCAATCGGCGGATTCTGTGGTTACGCATCAATCATACGGTGTATTTGCTGGTGAACAAAGAAAAACTGAAAGTGAGTGAAGAGCGCATGGCCGAAAAATGTGTCACTATTAATGAACGTCGACTTCGAAAGAAAAAACAAGCAAGGGAATGCAACAGTTGGCGAATGTTCTGGGCATACACCGTTGGCGAACCAACAGTTTTGCTCGATTCGGCAAAGATGAAAAAGGGCGCTCAGCAAATGAGTGTGTATTTGGAAAAAAAAGGTTACTTCCGAAACAAAGTAGTACCGGAAGTAAAGTACAACGACAAAAAAGATGATTGCGAAGTAACGTATCACATAGCGCTCGGTCAGCCATACCGGATACGTTCGATTAAGTATGAAATTGCTGATCCGGCAATGGCCTTGAGCGAGTCCGATATTCGATCTAATTCGTTTATTATGCTCAACTCTATATTCGAGATTGATCAGCTCGACAAAGAACGAGAACGCATTGCAAACTACTTCAACGATAAAGGTTACTACGAATTCAATAAAGAATACATCACCTACAAAGCAGATAGTTCCGCTGGTCAAAACAGTGTTGACATTACGATGAAATTATTGTTGCAAAAAGAAGGTTTGCAAGAATTTCCTGACAGCATTGTGGACGTTCCACACAAAAAATATTTCATCGGAGATATATACGTGCACACTGATTTTGACCTCGGCGATACAGACAACATTCTGCATGACACTTTGTATTTCGATGGACTTAAAATTTTAAGCAATGGCACTTCTGTCATTACACCACATTTAATCTCATGTCTGCAAGGCTACAGTCCGGGTGATTTATATCAAAAGAGCAGACTAGATAAAACTTACAAACGCTATAGTCAGCTTGGCGTATTTAGAGCTGCAAGTATTCTGTTAGTACCTCGCAAAGAATCAGCAGGTCCAGGAATTCATATACTCGACACACACATTCGCTTAACACCAGCCAAAAAACAGTCATTTACATTTTCACCTCACGTAACGAATCGAAGTGGTAACATGGGAATTTATGGAAACCTTGTGTATACACATCGCAACTTATTTCGTGGAGCAGAAGGAATGGATATACGGATCATAAGTGGATTGGAGGCATCACAAACACTGGTGCAAACTACAGAAGCGACAGATCAAGCAGGACAACAATTGAAAAGAAACTTTCGACTAAACACGTTCGAAATTGGACCAGAAATAACATATCGGGTACCACGACTTTGGCCGTTGGGATGTGATGTCACCAAACAAAGTAGTGACCCTCAAACGTCCTTGAGTGCCGCATTAAATTATCAGCGTCGTCCGGATTATGAAAGAACATTATCTCAAATCAAATTCACGTACAATTGGATTGAAAACCCGGATGTGGTGAGGCGTGTAAACCTGGATATCGTTGAATTCAGTATTATTAAAATTCAAAAATCAGAGTCGTTTCAAGACTTTCTGAACAACCTCAGAGATGCCTTTTTAATTAATAGTTATCAAGACCATCTCGTGCTTGCGACCAACTTGGGCTATACATGGAATACTCAAAAAGCGATGTATCAGCCACGATTTTATTATTTACGAATTGGTATAAGTGGCGCAGGAAACTTGCTGAATGGAGTTATGAAACTGGCCGATGCACCAAAAGATAGTGCAGGTATTTACCTCATTGAAGGAATTCGTTTCGCTCAATACTTTCGAGGAGAGTCGGATTTCAGGTATTATTTCAATGTCAATGAAAAAAATACGTTTGTATGCCGCGCTTATGGTGGAATTGGAGCACCTCGGAAAAATGCGATAGCACTTCCGTTTGAAAAAAGTTTTTATAGCGGAGGCTCGAATGGATTGCGAGCATGGCAAGCGAGAACGCTTGGTCCGGGATCTTATCGAAATCCGGATTTCCCACAATCGTTTAATAATATTGGTGAGATCAAATTGGAAGGCAATCTTGAATACCGATTCAAGTTCACGAAAATGTTCAATCTCGGATTGTTTATCGATGCAGGTAATATTTGGTTGATTCATTCGGATGCAATTCGTCCTGGCTCGGACTTTACCTCAGAACGGTTCATGAGTGAAATTGCGATAGGCAGTGGCGCGGGAATTCGATTGGACTTTGATTTTTTCCTTGTTCGATTGGATCTTGGAATTCAACTAAAAGACCCAGCTAAAAAACAAGGAGAACGTTGGCTATGGCAACCAAAAGACGAATACAAAATGTATCTCGCTTCTACTGGAAATCCTACGGACAGAATTCCGTTGCGATCAAACACAGTGCTAAATCTTGGAATTGGATTTCCTTTTTAAAGGCAAACCCTCCAAACTCAAAAAGATTCTTCGTTGCGTAACAATATAACATTCGAAAAACAGCGCCTCGACACTCAAAAAGATTCTTCGCTGCGCAGAAGGACAGCACGACTTTTAAATTATAGGGCAGCTTCGCCGCATGGTCCATGCGGCGAAGCCGCCTTGTTCATGCCCAACGGCCTGTCATTCTGAACGAGCGCAGCGACGTGAAGAATCTGTTTCTGCGTTGCCTCCGTTATGCAATTCTCCCCCGATGAGCAGCGATGTGAAGAATATGTTTGTGCGTTGCCTCCGTTATGTAATTCCCCCGATGAGTAGCGAAGTGAAGCGAAAGAGCTTTAACCGCATCGGTATTCAACCGATCACTAATAGCCAATTGCAAAAAAAATACGCGGAACATTTCTGAATGATCAGCCATGTTCCGCGTATCAGGCGATGTCTTTACGCATTTTATTTCTTCACCAGTCTTTCAGTAAAATTACCTTTATCTGTATTCACTGTCACCATATAAATGCCCGATGCCCAAGTCGAAGTATTGAGAAGAATACTGCGATTTCCAGCAACAATATCTTTGGTATTCGAAGTGGCAATGATTTCGCCCAACGCATTCACAACGGTAAAAGCAACAACATCATTGATACTTTCACTCAAGCTTATGCGCACAACATCGGATGCCGGATTCGGATAAAGCGTCATTTCACTCTTTTGACTCTTCGTTTCAGAAACACTGATCACAACAGCCGAAGGTAAAATGATGTCGTCAACCCAACATGCGTCTGAACCATCAGAAACAATTTGATCCTTTTCGTAAATCCAATACAAAGTATGTGTTCCGGCAGAAATAGGATAGGAAACCTCTGTCCAATTAATTTCACCACTCCAGCTGCTTTGTTCAACGTTGTCAATTCTGAATTTTAAGAAATCGTAAGAAGCTTCTGTGCTTGTTTTAAAGTTAAACGATACCTCATCAGTTTGTCCAACGAGAACTTCCACTTGCAGCGTTGTGATTTCATTGCCGCCGATGTTACCGCTTTCCATGCTGTAATCTCCTTCAAAGACCACCTGATCCGTAACAAACCAATCCGCGTCACCCGCGTAAGCCCAGTCAAAAGAAGTGTCGTCGCCGGTTTCCCAATCTTCTATCAACAAATTGACAAACTTCGGATAGCTGCAATTACTTCCATAAAAATCACTTGAAGAAACAAAGTCAAAATTTACCTCTTCCGCCTCAGGAGTGTTCGCTGCAATGGTGATCTCAAAAACTGCATTCACAGTCTCGCCAGCTTGAATCGGACCAAGATTGAGCGATGAATTGGAGACAGTCACATAAGTAGAATTTTCGTTTAGAATGGCGTTCACATCCACAGCAGTAGCTGCATGCCCGTTATTGGTCACAGCAACGATGATGCTCGCTGTCTCGCCACTTTCTAATCTTCCATTGTTGTTTCCTTCGCTATCATTCACACTCAAAAGTTCAGCACAAACAAAATTCGGTGCATGTATCACCACCGGAAATTCATTGCTCCAGATATTGCCCTCAGCATCGGTATACGTCACGAGAAACATAACTGTAGTCATATCTTCGATTGCGCCATCAACGTGGAAAGTAAATGCATTCAATCCATCTACTGTACTTCCGGCAGCTAAATCTCCATAGTTATATGTGCCGTTATCGATGATGATAGCGTCATTTAAACATGTCACTACACCGACTACTTGCGAAGCTGTTTCAATACCCACATTTTCAGCACTCGCATTTAGCGAAATAGTTTCGTTGTAATCAGCCTGTCCGTTGTTGTTTCCTTCAACATCATTCAATCCGGTAATTTCACCTTGAATAAAAGGACCATCTGCAGGCACCACTTCAATCGTGTTTTGGTATGGAATTGTATTAAAATTTGTCACCGTCACCAATAACTCACCAATCGCTGCAATAGCATCAAAAGTGAGAATGACTTGTCCACCCTGGATGTATCCTGTAGCGAGCAATTCACCATTGAAAGTCAGTCCGACCATGGCATCTTCAGTAGTACAAGAAATAGTAATTTGACTTGCTCCTAAAAATATTGAAGTTGGATGCGTGGCAGTCAACTGTGTCGGCATCGCTGTGCGCAACTGCATGGTAGGATCAGCCATTAAAATCCAGGTATCGGTCATTTCGTCGCCAGCATTTCCATATGCATCATTCATACTTGCGCAACCGTGGTAGTGAATACTGCCAAGGGTATGTCTGGTATTAATTCCTGCTGTTTCTGCAATGATTTTATTCATAGCATCCTGACCTTCCATAGGAGGCGCCCAGCTTTGATACACCGAACTAAATGCCCCTCCAATTCCACCTGTAGGATTTGCCGTATTCTGACTTTTGATCCAGGCCTCACCGAACGTATCACCGCTGGCGTCATCGTCATCATAATCGCCGGTGCAGCATCCTACAATTATGAAGTATGGATACTTCCCATGATTGTTCAAAGCATAGATATTCGTGTTCGAATAACTTCCGGTTACAATCAAACTGTGCGCACCGTGTCCTGTATAATTTATCAAAGAACAACCACCATTGATGACCGTTGTCAGTGACGAAGCAGCCGGACTTCCATTCGCGTCGGCTGTAGTGCCTCCGGAAGGAGAACTGGCGCCGTGACTGCCATCATAACGTTCCCACACTTCCGTGTATGTATAGTCCAACAAATCAGATTTGATATTGTTTTG
>Ga0075158_10003281_pt1 | contig 11420 bp, 7 predicted proteins | sample JI91814BDNA_FD_70968 | JGI IMG/M metagenome (GOLD analysis project Ga0075158, IMG submission 70968) | Wastewater effluent complex algal communities from Wisconsin, to seasonally profile nutrient transformation and Carbon sequestration -... | ecosystem: Engineered > WWTP > Effluent > Algae... | reverse complement strand
GCCAATAGACTGAGCGCTCCCTGCGAATCAAGGCCATAACGACTAAACCGCTCACGAATATCGATTATTCTCGGATCTATTCCGCATAACTGGGCAATTCGCAGCACAATCTTGGCGAGGATCGATTGAGCGGCAGATGAAGCAAATTCCGAAGACATATTCCTCCACCAAGGCAAAATGCAGAAACTGATCCGGAATGATCCGCATGCCAAGCCGGCCGCTTGGCATGCGCAGAAGCATAACATGATTTTGCCAAATGACACGACTGCAGAGCTCGCGATATAGCATTAAAAATGATGTGGACGGATAGCTACACAAAGCACTATATCGTTCACATTGCCCACACAAATATAGGAATGTAGGGAATCAGGTTTGGCTAGAAGCAGGGACACACAAGTGGTTGTGTGGCACTTGTCACAGACGCTGAGTACTAACGCCGAAAAACTGCTCAGCCACCTTGACAAGGGTCCGATAGATAGGTCTCATGGAATGATGAGCAGTGCAAAGCAGCCGCCTCCGTTGGCGGAGCCCGGTAGCGACCTTCCGGAGCGCGTCCGACAGAGCCGGACTTATTGGGATAGCGAAGCGCCGCAGTATGTTAGCGCCGGTCGGGGCAACTACGCGCGCAGCGAACCCGTGTGGGGAGCCTACTCGATTCCGGAATCCCAGCTACATGTCTTGCCAGGTGAGGTCGCGGGCCTGGATGTCGTCGAGCTCGGATGTGGCACCGGGTACGTATCTGCCTGGCTGGCGCGCCGCGGCGCGCGTCCGATCGGAGTCGATAACTCTCCCGAGCAGCTGCGGACAGCGCGGGCCTTGCAGAAGGAATTCGGACTCGAGTTCCCGCTAATTCTTGGGAACGCGGAGTCCACCGGCCTGCCCGATGCCAGCTGCGATCTGGTGATCAGTGAGTACGGCGCGGCTATCTGGTGCGATCCGCAGCTGTGGATTCCCGAAGCGGCGCGGCTCTTACGCCCAGGCGGGAGGCTCATCTTTCTTGGCAACTCGACCCTGCTGACGCTGTGCCTGCCCGAGGAGTATGGCAAGGCAGCCGATGACACGCTGCGCCGACCCCAGGCCGGCATGCACCGCTTCGTCTGGCGGGATGCCGACATGGTCCTATTTTATCTGAGCCATGGAGACTGGATCCGCCTCCTGCGAAATAATGGATTTCTGGTCGAGGATCTCGTGGAGGTCTATCCCCCGCCAGATGCCCAGACGCGCTTTCCATTCTTCTCGCTAGAGTGGGCGCGGCGCTGGCCCTGCGAAGAGATCTGGAAGGCGCGCAAGCTCGGCTGAGCTTCCCGAAGCGTTCCCTGCGGGCAGCTTGCCCGGTTCTTCGTCGAGGATCTTGATCGCGCAAGCTGCGGTGGAATGGCACGGCGTGGAGCCAGATGTCGGCAGGGGGAGGCGTCACCCTGCGCGGCGTATATGGCACCAGCGCGACCAACGTATGGCTGGTCGGCGACAGCGGCACGCTCCTGAGATGGAGCCGAGCGTCGTCGCGCCGCGGCCGCGGCCCGTTCCCGGAGGGGGATGGGCGACGGCAGGGACGGGGAAAGTGGCCGCGCCGACGCCTCGGGTCGGGCTGCGGTAACCCGGGCCTGGGCCGCCGGGCGCGGCTGGCTCAGGGGGCGCGGACGGCGCCGCCGGGAGAGGCTCCGGAGGGCGGCGAGAGCAGCTGCCTGGCCTGGGCGAGGCACGCCTCCAGGTGGGTCCGGGTCGCCAGCGGCAGCGCGCTGTTGCCGCTGGCGGTGGTGAGCCGGCGCAGGAGCTCGGTGAGCTGCCGGCGCGCGCTCGCCTGGGCGTCATAGGCGACGGTGGGCCCGCGCAGCGCCAGCAGCTCGCCGAGCAGGTCCAGATGGACGCGCTGCAGATCTCGACGCAGCGGCGGAATCGGCCGCGGCTGCTGCCACACCTCGGCCCACAGTCCCTGAGTCAGCTGCTCGTGCAGCTCGGCCACGGTCAGGCCCTGCGCCGCTCCGAACTTGAACTCCTCATCGACCATGCGCTGCTGGCGCCGCGGCTCCAGGAGCCGCAAGAGGAGGTCCCGCTGCTCGGCGTGCAGATACTGGTAGATTGGATAGTCGATGCGGTCGCTGAACAGCGCCAGCCCGGGTCCGCCGGACAGCGCGCCCCCGAGCCGGGTCAGCACGTCCGCGCTCAGCTGCAGGGGATTGTCGCCCAGCGCGTACTCCAGCAGGGTGCCGAGCGCCGCGCGCTGCTTGGCCTTGGGGACCACCGTGAACGGCGGCCGCAGGCCCGGGTCGCCCACCCGATCGCGCAGCCGGTACTGGCCGCCGACGTACTTTACCAGCGGCGCCAGGGCCCGGAAGTAGGCGGTGAGCAGCCGCGACACCGCCAGCGACAGCTCGCCGTAGCGATCCCCCGGCTGGAGCAGGCGCCCCGGCAGCCGCGGGACGAGCGAGCGCACGAGCTCGGCGCGCTCACGCCCCCACTGCAGCGGGTCGTCGCCCAGGTCGTGCTGGTTGACCAGCGGATCGACCGCCCCGGGCGCGTCATCCTCATCATCGGTGGCAAACGAGTAGCCGCGCTCCCCGAAGGTGCGCACCGCGGCCCTGGCGTCCGCCTCGGTGAGCGCGTAGCCGTAGGTGATCGTCAGCAGATCCGCCTCGCCCAGGCCCGGGCTGTAAAACGGAAAGTCCAGGGTCAGCGCGTCCGGGCGGCGCGGCAGGTTGAGCCCCGGGTAGTCCATCACCGAGCTGGCCGCGCCGTGCTCGCGCACCCACGCCGGATCGGCCAGCCTGGCCATCGGCACATCCGCCGAGGCGCGGAAGTTGTGGCGCAGGCCCAGGGCATGCCCGACCTCGTGGGTGACCGTCTTGCGCAGCCGATCGTGAATGAGCTTGCGCGGCAGCGGCGCCAGCGTCCCGATCGTCCCGGTGCTGAGCAGCGCCACCTGCAGGAGCGCGGCCTGCTCGCCGCCGACCAGCGCCTCGTCGCAGCGGTCCGGACGGTCGGCGCGATCGGGGCGGGCAGCGGCCGGCGGCTCGGCGGGGCTCGTGGCAGGGGTCAGGGCGGGGGCGCTGCCGGGCAGGAACAGGCGCCCCTGGTCGTAGTCGCTCTTGAGCGCCGCCGCGTCGATGACCACCCGCGCCCCCAGCACCTCGCCGGTGCGCGGGTCGACGATCTGCCGCGCCTGCCCCTTGCGACTGCCGCCCACCGTCGTCACCCAGCGGATCACCGAGCGCCGGACATCCCCGATCTCGGCGTGCGCCGGCAGCGGCGCCACCGCGATCGCGTCCTGCCAGCCCGCCGCCGCGAGGGCCCGGTTCCACGCCAGCACTCCCTCGCTGACCGTCGGGATGAACTCCGGCGGGATGCTCGGATCGAGGTAGAAGGTGATCGGCTGTCGCGGGCGCCACAGGTCCCCGACCTTCTCCCCGGGTGTGAGCCGCCAGCGCTTGATGAAGTAGTCCGGCCGGTCATCATAGGGACGCGACAGATCCTTGCGCTCGATGGCGAAGAAGCCGATCCGCTCGTCGGCGAGGCGCACCGGCATCGGCTCGGTGGGCAGCGCCGTCAGGTGGTAGGCGATGCGCAGCGAGATCATGCGCGGGTCCGCCGAGCCGGGGATGCTCAGCTGCAGCTTGGAGGCGAAGACCTGCTGGGTGTAGGCGATGACGCCGTCGGGCCGGGTGACCGTGCGCTCGATGCGGCTCAGGCTCGGCTGCGGCGTCAGATCGACCTTGTCCTTGGCGCGGGCCAGCTCGCGCAGGACCGCCTCCAGGTGCTGCTCGATCGGCACCAAGCTGCCGAGCAGCAGCTTGTCCAGCGACACCGCGCTGCCCTCGGGGAGCGAGGCCACGATCGGGCACACCGCGATCACCGAGTCGCTGGTCGCCGCCTGCACGGCGCGCCGCTGCTGCTCGCCCTCCGAGGCGAACAGATCAATCTGCCGCCGCACGAGGAGCAGATCGCTGCCGCGCCGCTCGAAGGCGACCAGCAGATCGTTGAGCGCCGCGTAGCCGACCCCCGGCGACAGCTCCTTGACCGCCAGCCCCTGGGTAAGCTCGGCGTGGAGGAGGAAGTCGCGGCCGAGCCGCCCCTTGGGCACCACGACCAGGACCTTGCCCCCTTGCTCGACCGTCGGGAAGAAGCCCCGCCGCACCGTCCCCAGCGGCTCGGTAGCCGCCGCCGGCTTGGGCGGCTTGGGCGACTTGCTCGCGGACGCCCCGGCCGCGGTGGCGCACGCCGTCCCGGGCACCGCCACCGGCGCTGGCGTCGTCGCGCGGCCGGGACCGGCACAGCCGGCCGGCAGCTGAGCGCCCAGGGTCAAGACAGATCCAAGCAAGCCGGTACGGGTGGCACGGCCAAGTAGCATGTAGTTTGCTGACTCCTACGATTCGGATCGTATCACGACAGCCGGCGCACGGAGGCCCCCGTGCCATGAGCGCGACCCAGGCCGCCGCCCGGCCGCCACAGCCCACGCATCACCAGTACGCTCCCTTGCAAAAAATTCAGCATTGGTCGCACAATAGCTCTACATGCGCCGGGCAATAACGTAAAGTGCGCGCCACCTTCCAGCTTGTAGAGCCCTTATGCCTGATACGAAGCTGTTTTCCGCGTTCCCGCGTACGTTCTGGATCGTCAACGGGATGGAGCTGCTCGAGCGGGCCGCGTACTACGGACTGAACTCCGTACTCGCCGGATACCTGACGCTGGCGGTGGCCAAGGGCGGCCTTGGCTTCTCGGTCCAGGCGGTCGGCTTCTTACAGGGGATCGTGTTTGCGGTGACCTATGTGCTGCCGATCCTCGGCGGGGCGCTGGCCGATCGCTACGGCTACCGGCGCATGCTGATGCTCGCCGCGGCGCTGCTCAGCACCGGCTACTTCGCCGCCGGTCACGCCTCGACCTACGCCCTGGTCTTCCTGGGTCTTTTGGTCATGGCCACCGGGGCCGGACTGTTCAAGCCGATCGTCGCCGGCACGATCGCGCGCACCACCAACGAGCAGACCTCTTCGGTGGGCTTTGGCATCTACTACTGGATGATCAACCTGGGGGCGTTTCTCGCCCCGCTGCTGGTCACGGTGCTAAAGGGCTTCTCGTGGCGCATGGTGTTCATCGCCTCGTCCGCATACTGCGCCGCGATGCTGCTGCCGGCGGTGCTGGTGTATGAAGATCCGCCGCGCCCAGCCAGCCAGAAGAGCCTCAGGGATGTCCTGGGAGGAGCCGTCGAGGTCCTCCGCGACGCCCGCTTCATGCTGATGATCGTAATCTACTCGGGCTTCTGGATTCTGTACTTCCAGAACTTCGGCACCGTCCTTTACTACCTGCGCGACGTCGTCGACCGGGAGCCGGTCAGCATCGCGGTCACCCAGCTTCTCGCGGCGCTGGGACTGCACGTCAGCTTCCGCTTTGACATCGAGCATGTCACGGCGCTAAACGCCGGCGCGATCATCTGCCTGCAGGTCCTGGTCAGCCGCGTGGTGCAGAAGCGGGCCGCGCTCCCGACCATGGTCACCGGCATGCTGATCGGGGCCGTCGGCTACCTGCTGCTCAGCACCTCGCGCAGTCCGTGGGTGTTCTGCGCCGGCCTCATCGTGTTCGCCATCGGCGAGATGACCGCCCATCCCAAGTACTACTCGCTCGTCGGACTGATCGCTCCCGAGGATCGCAAGGCGGTGTACATGGGCTATGCCGCGCTGTACGGAGTCTTTGGCTCGCTGCTCGGCACCAATATCGGCGCCGTCCTGTGGGCCCGGCTGGTCAGCCCGGTGCTCGGCACGGCGCAGGTGCAGCAGCGCGCCTCGTGGTTTTGGCTGATCTTCATGACCCTTGATATCGCCGCCGCCGGCGCGATGATCTTCTTTCACCGCAAGCTCGGGCAGGACACCGCCAAGACGCGTCAGCAGGCCCACACGGCGATGACCGTGGTGTATGGGCTGCTCGGGCTCCTCGGCGCGCTGTTTGGCTACTCGGCGTTTTCTTCCTCCCCGCTGCAGTATAAGACGCTGACGCAAGCGGCGATCTTCCTCGCCCTGGGCATCGGCGGCCTGGCCTCCAGTCGCCGCCCGCGCGAGCCGGCGGCGACCGCCCAGGCGTAGCGCGGGACTCCCGCTCTGTTCTCGCGCGGACCCTGCTGACTTCCTCAGGTCCCTCACTCTGCCTTCAGCTCGATGGTCGACGCTTCCGGAAATTACTGCAGGAAGATTTCTTCAGCGCGCAAATCCTGCGCAGTTGACGACCAGCAGCGTCCCGATTCGCCGACAAAACCCGGAACGCACCTTGCTGTATGCCTATCCACAAGCGCTTCAACCTCAGCGTTGTCAGCAGTCCCTTTACAGGAGAATTTCATGCGAACTTTTTCGAATCTGACTTTTGCATTTGCGCTCGCCACAGCTTCCGCTGCAGCCTGCGACAGCAACGGCACCGGCAACACCAACACCAACACCGATATGAGCACTCCGGACGGCGCCGAGCCGGCCGACATGAGCTCACCCGGCGTCCCCCGGACCATCCAGTTCACCGCCTCCGGAGAGGAACTGGCGGGCGGCGGCTACAGCTTCCCGGCCGCCGCCGCCGATGACCCCGTGCTGGTCGATGGCTGGGAAGTCCGCTTCGACGAGCTGCTCGTGACCTTCGCCAACATCTCGCTTTCCGAGAGCCCGGACAAATCCGCCACCGATCAGTCCCAGACCGACGCCAAGGTCGCACAGGCCAACGGTCCGTGGGCGGTCGACCTGCATAAGGGCGGCCTGGTTACAGGCAAGGATGGCATCGCCAACGAAGCGGTCGAGATCACGACCCTGACCAACCAGAACCTCAAAGGCAACATTCAGTTCGACACGACCAAGCGCTACGCGTTCGGGTACGACGTCGTCCCGGCGGCGACCGGTGCCCAGAACGTCAACATGGACACGCAGGGCAAGAGCGATTATCAGGTCATGGTCCAAAATAAGTGGACCGTCCTGTACGTCGGCACCGCCACCTTCAAGGGGACCGCCTGCACCTCGACCGTCCCGGCCTATGACTACACCAAGCTGCCGAAGGTGGTGAAGTTCAGGATCGGACTTGCTTCACCGACTTCGTATGTGAACTGCCAAAACCCCGAGAACGATCCCGCGGCTCCGATCGGCAATGACGAGTATCAGCGCGGCATCCAGCTCAAGGACAACGCCACCACCATCGCCCAGCTGACCCTGCGCACCGAGCGCCTGTTCTGGGAGAGCTTCGCCCTGGGCTCGGCGGCCCACTTCGACCAGCTGGCCGCGCTGGCCAAAAAAGACGCCAGCAATAACTTCGTCGTCACGGAGCAAGAGCTCAAGGGAGTAAACTTCACCGCGTTCAAGGACGCCGCCGCCAGTCCCCTCCCCTGGCGCTCCTGCGTGGCTACCTACCCGCTGCCCACCGGCTCGACGACGGTGAGCTTCGACACCCAGGGCATCCCCTACAATCCGACCGGGAACCCGGCGCAGGTGATGCGTGACTACCTGGATTACGCGACCTACACGCAGAGCGCCCAGGGAATTCTGAACGATGATGGGCTCTGCTTCGTGAAGCGGGGATACGTGTCCCCTCCGTAGGGACTCCCGCCATCGGGCGCTGCCTGCTGCCTGCTGCATCCCCGCCGCATTCCCGCCGCATTCCCGCCGCATTCCCAATAGACCAGGCATCCATAACTCCTCGTCGACGCTCGGGTCAGCGCAAGCTGAGATGGAACGGCACCGCGCTGCAGACGGTGGACTCGGGGTCGATGTACTCCCTGGAGAGCGCCTGGGGGACTTCGGCTACCGACCTGTGGGCGGTCGGCTCGGGAGGGACGATTGCCCACTGGGACGGCACCACGGTCACGACCCGGACCCGGGGAAGTGCCGACCTGCACGACCTGTGGGGCATGCCCAGCGGCGCTATCTGGATCGTCGGCGACAACGGGACTCTTCTGCGCATGGACTCCTCGGGGACGATCACTACATCGTCCAGCGGCATTGCTAGCGCCCTTTATCGAATATGGGGCAGCTCGGCGAGCAATATCTGGGCGGTGGGCGATCAGGGCGCGATCATCCACTACGACGGCAAGACCTGGACGACCGGGAACAGCCAGACCAGCCGGCCGCTCTATGCGCTCGGGGCGGGCAACGCGTCCGAGGTGTGGGCCGCCGGTCTCACCGGAACCATGACCCGGTCCTACAGCAACGGCTGGACCTTGCTGTCCAGCGGCACCGCGTACTCCCTGCAGGCGATCTGGGGCACCGACGCGGCCAACATCTGGGCCGCCGCCGCCGACGGCACCATCCTGCGGCGGGACAGCTCGAGCTGGACCCCCCAGCAGAGCAACACCCGGGCCTCCCTGCGCAGCCTGTGGGGCCCCGGCACCGCCGATCTGTGGACGGTCGGAGCCGGCGGAACCATCGTCCACTTCGACGGAACGGCGTGGACCACGGTTGGCAGCGGGACCTCCAATACACTGATCAGCGTCTGGGGAAGCAGCGCGTCACAGATCTGGGCGGTGGGCGAAGGGGGCCTCATCCTCCGCTACGATGGGACTGCCTGGGCGCCCGTCAGCAGCGGCACCACCAACAACCTGCGCGCGGTGTTCAGCATTGACGCCAGCAACGCCTGGGCCGCCGGCTCGGGCGGCGAGATCCTCAGGTGGGACGGCACGGCCTGGAGCTCGTCGATGAGCAACACCGGGGCGCGCCTCAACGGGCTGTGGGGGAGCGCCGGGAACGATGTGTGGGCAGTTGGCGACACCGGCACCATCCTGCACTGGGACGGAGCCGGCTGGAGCAGCTCAGCCAGCGGCACGACCGCGGACCTGAACTCGATCTCGGGAGTCAACGCGACCACAGTGTGGGCAGGGACAGATGACGGACGGGCGCTGCGGTGGAATGGCAGCCAGTGGAGCCCGACGGACACCGGCACCGGCGCCGCGCTCCGCGGGGTCTTCGCGACCAGCCCCGCGCACGTGTATGGGGTGGGGTCGCAGGGACTTATCCTCCACCGCGCCGAATAAGCGCCGCCGGAAAGTACAATGGCTGCGCTGCCTTGCCAAGCTGCAGACTGCCGCGCGTGTCCCTTGGCCCCCACAGGGAGCCGCTATCACTTAATATTAGAGGAGATGCAGGCCGATCTGCGGGAAGGGACAGCTCCGATCGGACCGGGTACCGTGGTCGGCAAGTACCGGCTTACCGGGCACCTGGGCAACGGCGCCATGGGCGTCGTGTTTTCGGCTGTCCACGAGGCGCTCGGGCGCGAGGTCGCGATCAAGTTTCTCCGTCGCGAGTTTACGGTCAGCGCCGAGCTCGTGATGCGCTTTCAGCGCGAGGCCGAGCTGGTCTCGCGCATCGGTCACCCCAACATCGTGGCGGTCTACGACGCGGGGACGACTGAAGACGGCAGCTTGTACTACGTCATGGAGCGGCTGCAGGGGGAAGCGCTGGCCGAGCGGCTGGCGCGCGCCCCGCTGCAGGACGCCGAGATCGGCGAGGTGTTCGGCGCCCTCGCCTCGGCCGTGAAGGCGGCCCATGCCATCGGGGTCGTGCACCGGGATTTAAGGGCGCAGAAATCGGCTGGAGATTCAGCAAGATGGCGGGCGCGGGGAAACGCGGGGAACGCCAGGGCGGCAGGGAGCGCGCCCGAGGCGGTCCGGCTAGCGCGACTCGGTGAGCGCCTTGAGCAGCTCGGCGCGGAGCTCGGCGGGTAGCCGCTGCACGGCGCGGCGCAGGGCGGCGGGGTCGGCGCTGGCGAGCGCGGTGACTTCGCGGTCGGGGCCGCCGCCGCCGAGCGCCTGCTCGACGACCTGGCTGCGGACGCGCTCGATGGTGCCGGGGGCGGCGTAGTGCTTGGCGGTGATCTGGAAGCTGCCGTGGCCGAGCGCCGCGGCGACGGCGCTCGCGGTGGCGCCGGCCTCCAGGGCGAGCGTCGAGTGCAGGCCGCGCAGGCTGTGGGTGGAGACCCGCGGCACACCCGCCTCCTCGCAGAGCCGCTGGACGTGGCCCCACAGCCAGGCGTCGGTCAGCGGCTTGCCGGCCCCGCTCGGGCTGACCCCGAACAGCAGCTCGTCGGGCGCCTTGCCGCGGGCCAGGCCGCCGAGCAGCGGCCGCAGCACCTCGGGCACGGTGAGCCGCCGGCGGGCGTTGTCGGTCTTGCCGCGGGTGATCCACAGGACGCGGCCCTCATCGTCGAGGTCGCGCGCGACGCGCTGCAGGACCTCGCTGGCGCGCATGCCGAGGAGCAGCGCGAGCAGCGCGGCCAGCGCGGCGCGGTCGCCGCCCTCGGCCTTGGCGACCGCCAGCGCGACGAAGCGGCGGGCCTCGTCGATGCGCAGCTGGGCCTTGCCGGCGCGCGGCCGGCCGACCGGCTTGACGGGGGTGAACGGATTTTGCGCGACGTAGCCGCGCTCGCTCGCCCAGGCGTAGAAGCGCTTGCACTGACCGAGCACCGTGCGGTGCGACGCCGCCGAGGCGGGCCGGCCGGTGCGGCCGACGATGCGGCGGGTCTCGGCTTCATAAAGGCGCGCCGCCCGCTGCTGCGTGATCGATCCGAGCGCCGTCGACTCGCCGAGAAATCGCGCGATGGCGCGCGCGATCGGCTGCGCGGTGGTCGCGCCGCGGCACAGGTGCAGGTAGTCGACATACTCGCTCAGCGCCTCGCCCACGCTGCGGTCCGCGGACTGGACGAGCTCTGCCTGCAGCTCGCGGCGTAGCTTCTCGGCCTCGGCAAGCGAGGACACGACCAGCGACTTGCGCGCCTTGCCTTCCAGCACGACGAGGCGAAAGCCGCTGCGGGCCGGGTACGGACCATAGACACGCGCAGAGGGCATCGCCCCATTATCGCCCAAGACCCGGCCGGTTGAGAACCGCAACTACGCACAAGGCCGCGAGTTTTTCTTAAAGCGGGAAGTAGTAGACCCCATCCCGGTCGCGGTGATGATAGTCCATGACGGGCGGCCACAGCGGGCTTCGCAGCTCGGCCTCCCAGCGCGACAGCTTGCCCAGGAGCTCCTCCACTACCGCCGGTGAGCGCGCCGCGAGATCCGTCGTCTCGGACTTGTCGGCGGCCAGATCGAAGAGCACGGTGCGCGCCGCCTTCTCGTCGCGGATGAGCTTATAGCGCCCCTGCCGGACGGCCTTTGTATACATCGACCGCCAATACAGAGCCGGGTGGACGTCGGTCGGCGCGGCCTGCCCCAGGTGCGGCAGCAGGTCGACTCCGTCGTAAGTGCGGTCGGTCGGCAGCGGGCTCCCGGCCACCGCGGCCGCCGTGGCGAAGACATCCAGGGCGCTCACCGGCGGGGTGAAGACGACGCCGCCCGGGATGTGCCCTTTCCACTTGAGGAGGAAGGGAATGTTGATGCCGCCCTCGAAGTTTGTGAACTTGCCGCCGCGCAGCGGCGCGTTGTCGGTGGCCCGCGTGTAGGTCGCGCCGCCGTTATCGCTGAGAAAGAACACCAGCGT
>Ga0075158_10003278_pt1 | contig 11423 bp, 18 predicted proteins | sample JI91814BDNA_FD_70968 | JGI IMG/M metagenome (GOLD analysis project Ga0075158, IMG submission 70968) | Wastewater effluent complex algal communities from Wisconsin, to seasonally profile nutrient transformation and Carbon sequestration -... | ecosystem: Engineered > WWTP > Effluent > Algae... | reverse complement strand
GCGCAACATGCCCGTAAAGGCCCCTAATTTCGCGTATACGGCGTTTTAACGGGTCTACCCATCCAAGGGTAGCACCCAACACTAGAACGCGCTCTAAACGCTTCCTATCGCAATCTAGGGGCATGTACACTTTTTCGAAGTTTTTGTTGACAACCACAAAAACCATGCTATCATCCAGTCATCAACATGTCAGACACTTTTGAGAGGGCATATGTCTGAGTTCTTTGTTTGTGAGTACGGCTGCCGGTTTGTTGGCAGTCGGCAACAAATCAGCGTGGATGGCGGTCTTGACGCGGCTGTCGTTGCAGCAGAGCAGCGACGCACGAAGCCATACACGACGCTGTGTATCTATTCGCTGTCGAACGACCTTCTTGCGTCGTCGGATGGCGGTGTGTGGCAGTACACAAGTGCTGCCAAGTATTTTCAATAGGGGGGCATATGGCGCTTGTTTTTTGCTACATTGACGACGGAATTGTCGAGGAATTTCCACAGCTTGCACCGATTTTTGCATCTGACGATGGGGACGACTATGACGGCCACGATGAGGATGAAAGTGGTGAAACGCTGGTTACAAAGGTTACGCTGGTGCTCATTGTCGAGCAGGGCAGTGGCTTGCAGGTTGTCATTCCATACGGCGGCGATAAGATGTATGTCATCGAAGGTAGCGATTATTTTGATAACCTGTCTGATAACGATTTGCTGCCAATTGTTTCTGGCTTGCAAGATATGCAAGTGAATGCAAGACAATTGCAAGGGAAGTTTTCCTCGCGTCCGCTTGCAATTTCACGCCTTGGAGGTAAAACTTACGTCACGCTGCTGGATGTTACAGACGCACAAGAAAAGATGCAGCTTGCGTATGTTGTCGAAACTGGCGCGATTTCTTTCGTCAGCCAGACGGATGTTGACACTGTGCCGACGCTTGCTTTCATTCTGAACGCACTGCTTGACCTCGACAGCGAACAGTTTCCGCACCATTCAGCAGCTCGTGACCTGCTGTACGGCTTCTTTAGTGGGCCGTCTACACACGAAGAGCGGCATTCGCTGGTGGAAACATTCACAGCAAGTTTGTCAAAACTATTAACTGTCGTGGACGTTCGGCATCATTTTGAGGACACCCTGTTGACAAAGGATGCTCGTTCTGCCATGCTGTGTCGTGACGGTGTTGGTTACAAAGATGACGAAACAAACCTAGCGTTTGCTGAGTTTGTTACGCAAGTGACTGAAAACATTGTTGTTCCTATCATCAACCTCATTGGAGAGAAGTATGTTGCTTAATGCTGTTATTGCCGTACTGGCGCTGGCTGCGATTCCGCTGGCAATTTTGTTGGCATTGGCTGTCAACTGGTTTGTCAAAAATCGCTGTCAAAGTGGAAACAAAGGGTGTCGCGTTTGTCGTCTGAAGTGCGAGAGAAAAGACGACAACGACGACAATGACAATAATTCTGGTGGGCTGGCTGCGCTGTCTTTTTGACAGCGACGGCCCAAACAAGGAAGGGATATGGACTGCATCTGTGGGTTATTCATGTCGATAAGCCCTGAAGGGCAAGCCGCGCTCAATGAGATGTTGGGTAGTGCCATTGAGCTGGAGCAGGCGGAGGCGTACTGATAATGGATGTTGAGGACTGAACATACGGCGAAGTTAAAGTCGCGTTGGAGGACAATTGCACATGCTATACGACACCATTGAAATCAAGCTAATGATTAACGGGGAGTGGGCGGTTCTTCACCAAGAGCTTCCCTACGACCGGGAGGAAGGAGAGCAATGGCTTAACGGAACGCTCGGATTTTTTCACTACCCTAGAGAATGGGAGAAGGAAAAGGCGTTTGAAGTTTTGCAGGATCAAATGATTGAGGGACGATTAAAAGTAATAGCGGAATTGCAGAATCGAGTTGACCAGTTGCGGGCTTTGACGTTGTGACGAACATCAGAAACTTCTTCGGCGGCTTTGTGGAAGTCGCCAACGGACTTACCAGTATCCTGTCGCTCGGATACTTAGCACCGGGGCGGGACTTCCGGTACTACTGCTGGCGTACGCTTGGCAACTACAACATTTCTTACTATTGCACAGCAATCAACAAGGCAAGAGCGGGTGTTGAAATGCCTATCTACAAAGTATGGGCGAAGGACAAAGAGCAGGAGCGCATGGATAGGCTTGAGTCGCGCAAAGCCATTGTAGCAACCGTATCAAAAATCAAGAGGAACGTGTGATGATTGTTTTTATCTTCGTCGTGGCCATTGTTTTCGCTATTGTCTACTTAGGGTTGACGCTTGTTTCCCTACTCAGCGGCGACAAGTCGGTCGAGTCACTGGTGTACTTCACAGAGGTGCGCATCCTACGCTCGAAGAAGCCCTTTGGTGGGCATGGGCGCATTGAAGGTGTTTGCGAGGCCAGCCATCGCTTCATTTTTTGGCCGTTCCGCGTGAAGCGCGAGCTGGTGTATTTTGATAGCTCCGGCGTGTCGTCGTGTGAAATCTTTCTTGATGATGGCGGGTTTCCGTTTTGTTATCAAGAGGTTAAGCAGAAGCTGGCCCACGGATTGCAGGACAGCCATGATGACGAAGTGCTGGCGGTTCGCAGCGTAGCGGCGGCAAAGTTGGTGTCGAGTGTTGGCACTGGTGGTGTCGTAGGGGGTGACGAATGACGGCAACTGTTGCTGTATTGCTGACGGTGGTTTATTTTGTGCTTCAGCTTATTTTTGGCCGTCGCCATGTGGTGTATGTCGGCAAGGCTTGCGCACACGGGTGTGCTGTCGAGAAGTTTCGGGTGACAAAGCGTGACATCCTTTTCGTAAAGTGTAGCTACCCTGTTTATCGCATCACCAGCCCTACGCACACCCTCACATGCTACGAAAGTGGACAAATTGCAAGCCTTTCAGTGGCTTGTAGTGTTGTCGATTGTATCGAGCGCGACAAGAAAGCCGAGGAAAAACGCGAGCGGGTGCGTGTGTTGGCGGCCTGCAAAGATTTTTTCAAATAAGTGTTGACAAGGCGTAGCTGTCTGCTAAGATGGCTACATCAAGACGCGCTGGCCCGGCGACAACAGCAAGGGCGGGGAATAGCATGAGCTACAACGCAGCAATCGCCAACACCAAAGCATACGCTGACATTCTGTTTGGCAATGTTCTCGATGTTTCGGTTTGGGATGACGATGGTGAGCAATATGATGTCGTCGTCAAAGTGTCAGCAGAAGGTGAGTTTTCGTTTGGTAGCTACGTCCCTTCGAGCGGATGGGAAGATAGCTTCGACGTGAAGTGTACCGGGTTTCGTCAAGAAATCCTGTGTGGGCTTCCTGTTGGCATCAGCGACGACGTTCGTGACAGCATTTACGACGCTGTGTGGCTGGCTGTCCACGAAGTTATTGTACGCGAGGAACTCGGGGACAGCTTCTTTGAATCCGAGTACGGCGTGTAAAAAAAAGGTTGACATCACTCGGCCATCTGTCAAGATGGCCAAACAAACAACGGAGCTGAGCCATGAACCAATACACCGCAGACGTATGCAAACAAGTGGTAGATTTCCTGTCACCTGTTGTCAGGAACTTTGATGTGCCTACCGTCAACGACGTGTTCAACAATCTGTCGCTCATTGTTCACAATGATGCTGACGACGCAGACGCGCTGCAAGAATTGTCAGTGTTTGTTGACATCTTCTACGACGTTCTTGTAGAATTGCTGTCACCAGAGCCTGATGCGTATGCGTGGGAGATTATCCATCACGTTAACGTAGAGATTGGCGAAGAAAACGCTTGGTGAACTTTTGGTGATGATATGGCAGCCCTACTTGAGCGTGTAGCGCGGTACTTGGACAACGTTTACTATGAGACTGGCTGGTCTGTTGCAGATCACCTATCTTGCCGTTTTTCTACACTAGCTGTGCAATGCCGTGAAGGGCTTGGATTGGGTGGGTTGTCATCGTGTATTGATGACTTTGTTGACTGGCTGGATTCACTGTTCGCAGAGGCATACGTCAGCAAAGTGTTTGATTATTGAGAAATTGGTTGACAATGGGTGGCACCTGTTAGATAATGGGTGCCACACGGAAGCGAATGCTTCTGGAATCGTTGGATACGCAGACTGATGCGTAGTGTCTGGACAGCCAAGCCTGTCTGTAAGCGTGAGTTGGACTGGGTGACACCAGCACGCAGACATGTCAAATGCCGGGTTTCAGTACCGGCCAACGATTCCAAAAGCAAATGTCACGCGAAGGAGTGAAGAACGTGGAATTCAAAAAAGTGTGCGAGCAAGTGGGTTACGATCCGCATGGCTTCAATCCACCTGAAAAAGTGTACAAGTATTTCGCCTATAAGGGTGGGCAGTCGTACGAATGCGGCACCAAAAGCGAAGCTGAAAAGATCAGCCCGAACACCGAAAAGGTCTTGGTTAACGGTGACGAGGTCGAAGCCTACGTTTTAGAGCGACTCGCTTTAGAGCGCAAGGCAGTTAAACTTTGGCAAACCACGCTCCGCAGTGAGTACAGTGATATCCCAGACGAAATCTATGCCATGTGCCACGAACGCGCATATGACGCAAACCACAGCTATGGTTATGACTCGGTTGCTGAAAGGCTAGAGTCTGAGATTGAATTTGCACGCAAAATCTTAGACTGGGCGCGTAACTCAGCGGCTCGTAGCATCACCAAACAAAAGAAGATGTGCGAGCTTGGCAAGATGGAGGGTCAAAATGATAACTGACGCCATCATTGTTGCCAACGCCATCCGCGAAAAGATGGCGCTGGCTGGTGTCGATTCTGTTGTCGTTGTTGCGAGTTATGGAACAGGGCCAGAAGAGGTTTGTGTCGATGTTTACGACATTGGCCGCCACACGCGGAAAGAAATTGTTGACATTGCTAAGCGGCACCAATATACTCGTTATGACAAGGCCAGTGGCGAGTTTGTTGACAACATGTTAGCAGACACACCACAAGCCAGCTTTGTAAACGTATTGTTTTACCTGAACGAGGAGCGTAACATGGATGTTCTTGAATTTTTGGCCGCAAACGCAGACAACGATAACGTTATTCGGCATATTGCAAACAATTGCCAAGTGTCGTACACTGTGTTGAAGCGGGCGGCACAAAATGAGATTGTGTTGCCAAAGGCCATAGTTGCTGACGTTTGTCGGGCAATTCGGCTGTTTGGAAGCGATGTTAACAGGGGGTGTGATGGTGAGCAACGGTGAGCAGCAGGTGGAAGCTGATGACGTGCGTAACGAGTTTGAGGCGTGGGCAGCGTAAGGGCAGGATTTTGTAGTAGGCGGTTGACATATGTTGCTTCATGGTGTAGATTGCGGAAATCAGTTGGATCGTGAGGCGTGCAGAAGGCAACATTTTTGCTGCACATGGCAGCTTGAGCTGTAACTTAATGTAGGAGGTTGTATGAGTTTTTCTGTAATGGACAGGGTAGTGGTTCTTACCAAGTACGTCAAAGGTGCTCGTGGCGAGCAGCTTGGTGCTGTCCATCTTGTCAAAGAAGTCGAGGGCGACTTGCTTATCACCAAGAATGCAGAAGGCGACTTTTGCTTTATCCGTTCGAGCGATGTACGCTTGGCAACAGAAGATGAGCTGGATGTCTGCTTTGACAAGCATTGTTGTTGCCACAGGGACCTGAAGCGTGGTGATTTGGTAGAGTTTCTTGGCGAGGTGGCTATCGTAGTCCATGATGGGAAGGATGCGGATGGGTATTATCATGTTTACATGTTGACAGATGGGGACCAGCAACAGATGCTCGCTAGGGATTATGAATTGTCCTATCTAGGGACAATTCGCAAGAAACTTAAGCGTCTGAAAAAGACGGCTGAAAAACTTTGTACTGTTCGTTAACCGGCAGATTTTATTGCCGACATTGTTATGATGTCGGCAGCGTATCAAAGAGGATGAATGATGGCACTTAAAAGCAAAGAAGAATTGTACGCCTTCTTGGCGGAACACATTGATTACAACCCGGTGACGGGTGTTTTCAAGCGGAAGAAAGACGGGAAGCGCCTTGTCGTCGTCAGCAGAAAGGCCGCCAATACCTCTAAGCTAAACCCATACGCTTGCTTGAATACAGATGGACGGTGTTTAAAGTTTCCGCTTTGCAAGCTCGCCTATTACAAGGTTAATGGTAGGCTGCCGGAACAAAACCTTCGTTTGTCTGTTGACGAGCTGCAACGAGCTAGGCGAGGTGTTGTACGGTATGCTAAGCTAGAGCAGCTTAGCCTGATCGAGGCTAAATACATGGGTTCAAAGCGGTCAAGACGCAATACGTCAGGCTACACTGGCGTGAGTTATGACCGACAATGCGGTCGGTGGACAGCAGCAGTTTACATTGACAGAAAAAAGGTGCGGCTCGGTCGGTATGACACACCAGAAGAGGCCGCCATTGTTGTTCAGTGCTATCGAGAGAAGCACGGGTTTCTGGTGTACCACGGAGAGCTGTAACAGGCTCTCACTTATTATTTGTTTTGTGTGAGGTGAATATGAGTTTCAATTTTGAAAGCGCAGAGCAACGATATGCTTTCTTGGCAGAGCATGTTCGGTATAACAAAACTACTGGCGTCTTTACTCGCAAGAGTACGGGTATGGTGTTGGTGCCGAGTAGAGCGTTTTCAGCTAGGAAAAGTCGTCTTAACCCGTATTTTAAATTGAGTTTTGGTGGCAAGACTATATCATTCTCGCTGTGCAAACTTGCCTACTTCAAGGTGCATAAAAAAATGCCAGACGGGTGCGTTAGGGTTAAGTGCGACAAAGAGGACAATGCGCTTGCTGGTGTTATCAAGGCAAAGGATATTGAGGTAATGTCTAGGCAAGTCGCTCATAGTGGTGCAAAGTTGTCAAAGGCTAACGTGTCAGGGTACACAGGTGTCTGCTGGAAGCGCAAGGAAGGTAAATGGCTTGCTCAATATCAAAGTGGAGGCAAGACCCACGTTGTAGGATTTTTTGACGACGTGCATGAAGCAGGTGCTGCCGTTAAACGCTACAGGGCGCAGCTTGGTTTACCAAGCTATCACGGAGAGCTGTAATGACGCAACAATTTGTCTACGCCTTCGAATGGAACGATTGCGTATACGATAGCGATTTTGCCGTCGTCAGCGTACACGCAACAAAGCGTGGCGCGTACATGGCAATGCGGGAACATTTGCTTACGCGCTGGGAGCAGGAGGTCAGCTACTACCGTTACGACAAGCCGCTTGTGCATTCAGCTTGGCGCGTCAAAACACACCAAGTGAAAGAGTGACAACACACTCTAAAAAATGTTGAAAAAGTTGTTGACAGGGATGTCAACGACGGCAATAATAGCCACATCAAGACGCGCTGGCCCGGCGCTATCAGAAAGGGCCGGAGTAACACCATGATTATTAACCTGACACAACACGCCAGCACACAAGACCAACAGGCCGCTGGCGTTGTTGACCTGCCGGAAGCTGCTCGCGCAAGCCTGCAAAAGCTGCTGACATTCGATAACCTTCCGTCTGATTACGACCTTTACGAGCGTGCGGTTGCTATCGCTCAGCTTGCAGAGGATAACATTCCTGCTGGCGAGTACAGCTTTCCTGCTGACGTTAGTGCAATGATTGGTGGTGCGCCGTACCTGATGGGCTGGCTGGAGCGCGAGTTGGCTAAGAAGCGCATTCACCCCGTGTATGCGTTCAGCAAACGCGTTGTGGAGGAAAAACACAACCAAGATGGGACAGTTAGCAAAGTTGCTGTGTTTAAGCACGAAGGTTTTGTAAGAGCCTGTTGACACAGGGCCACAAAAAGGCTATCTTTGCTTCGTAAACGCGCACAGAGCGCACGGCTGGTCCGGCCAACACAGCAAGGACAGGAGAAAACAATGTCATTCAAAGTCAGCCACGTTGCACAGGGCGTACACACTGTATCCTTCGTTGTCAGCACCATTCTGGGCACGCAATGGTTTGAAGCCAAGCGCGGACTGGACGGCTTCAGTATCAAAGATTGGTGCGTTGAGTTTAGCGACGAGGAAAAGCTCGCATTCCTGTTCGGCACTAAGCTCCGCTCAGATTGGCCAAAGGACAACATTGCTGCGGAAGTAGCAAAATGCCTGAAAGTGTATGTTTGTGCCGACACTGTTTGCGGTGTGTACACTGTTGACATGTTTGAAGGGCACGGCGCAGTGGTGGTAGGGGGCGATGATTTTTACGCAAGTTTGTCAACGCTTCCTAACGGGGCTGTGATTGGTGCGGCACTCAGTAAGGATTTGTTTGAGAAAATTGCTGAAGAATACGGCATAGCACGCTAACGCAAGCTATGGCACACGCCGACAGACGTGTTCTGTCGGCAATTAGCCATCCAATGGCTACACACAACGGAGGAAATATGACATCAAATTATATCACGGAAAACGTGAAGTTGCTGCACGGCGACTGTCTTGCAGTTTTGAAAGAGTTGCCTGATAACTCAGTGGACAGCGTTGTTGCCGACCCGCCATATGGGCTGGCATTCATGGGTAAGAAGTGGGACTACGACGTGCCCAGCGTGGAAGTGTGGCGCGAGTGTTTGCGCGTGCTCAAGCCGGGCGGGCATTTGTTGTCGTTTGCTGGCAGCCGTACCTATCATCGCATGACAGTTGCGATTGAGGACGCCGGGTTTGAGATTCGTGACCAAATTATGTGGGTGTATGGGTGTCTTGACGAGCAAACCGAAGTGGCGACAAGCGACGGTGTAAAGCCACACCACCAAACCAAAGTAGGCGACACTGTACTGTGCTATAATCCAGACAACGGTGAGTACAGTTATCAGCCGATTCTGGAGATAGTTGAATATGACTACAGCGATACCGCCTACCGTCTTGTCGGAGATTTTGGAGAGCAGGTTGTGTCCCATAACCATCGTTGCATTGTTGAACGCGACGGAAGCGAAGCATTCATGCTCGCCGAGACACTGGAATGCGAAGCGCGTGTACCCATTCTGGAAGACCTGCCAGCATTGCAGCAAGCCATTCATGGCGCACACGCGGGAGCAGGCTGCGCGAAACAAGACATGCGGGCCAGTGTGCTCGGCGGCGCTGATTGGGGCGAAAAACGCCGGTCACGCCTCATTGGAGGACCGCAAGGGCCAGATGATAACGTGCGCGGTATGTTCAAAGACTGTTTGGAAGCCGGACGCTTGGCTGCGCAAGGCGACGACACCGACATGCAGCCGAAAGTGCAATGGGGTGCTACGCGGTGCGGAGTGGGCAAAACATGCTCACAAGGGAAGGGCGCACTGGTCGGACGAATCGGAGGCGGCATTTTTGCAGCGCATGACGGGGCCGACGAACCCAGCATGGAAGGGCGGTCTAACGTATCGGAATCGGAAGGGTGCATATGCGAGCCAGCCGATCAAGTACGTTCGCTGCCCTGCGGAGTTCCTGAGCATGGCGCGGAAGGACGGGTATGTAATGGAGCACCGTCTGCTTGTGGCGCAAGCGATTGCGCGACCGTTGACCAGAATCGAGGCAGTGCATCACATCAACCACAAGGCGACGGACAATCGGCTGTCGAACCTGATGCTGTTTGCCACGAACGCGCAGCACAAGGCGTTCGAGCATGGCGCGGGCATCGTTCCGCTGTGGTGCGGGTTGTGCCATTCCACTACACCGGCAAAGTCTGGTGTTTGCGCGTGCCAACCGGGGCGTTTGTCGCTGTCCGCAATGGCGTAGCTTTTCCTACCGGAAATAGCGGCTTCCCGAAGTCGCTAGACGTGAGTAAGGCCATCGACAAGGCTGCCGGTTCTGAAGCCGCCCATCAATGGCAAGGTTGGGGCACATCTATGAAACCCAGCTTTGAGCCGCTGTGCTTTGCTCAAAAGCCACTCACGGATGCAACGGAACAGGATACAATAGCTGCTAACCTATTTATATTGGAGTCGAAATTATGGTCGCTGTTATTTGCGAGTGCTGCGGAAACGAATTCAACGTCAAGCCAAAACGAGTTAAGCGCGGCGTGCGCTATTGCTCAATGGACTGTCGAAAGCGCCATCAATACACGGGCCGCTTTGTCAGGAGCGATGGGTACGTTGCCGTTCGAGTCGGCGACGCGTACGAGCTTGAGCATCGTGTCGTCATGGCGGCGCACGTTGGCCGAAAACTCGAATCGTGGGAGCACGTCCATCACCGAAACGAAATTCGGCATGACAACCGACTGGAAAACCTTGAGCTTCTGTCTGTCGGCGATCACGCCGCAGTCCATCATCGCGGGCCTGACCCAGCAGTGCGGACTGACTGCATTTGCCTCGAATGTGGAAAGGTATTTCGACGCCGAACTAAAGAGGTTGCAAGGCACCCTCGAACTTTCTGCACTCGCGCCTGCTATATCCTCGGTTCGGCTCGACTCCATGGACGTGGACGAGAAGGTTAAAAACACTCCAATTTGTGTAGCGCGTAAGCCGCTGATTGGCACTGTTGCTGCCAATGTGCTTGAGTATGGTACGGGTGGCATCAACGTGGATGGGTGTCGGGTTGGCTATGAGGTTTTGCCAAGTGTGACAGCAGGGCAAGCAAAGATCGGCACTTTCGAGCGTGGCGTGATGGTGACGCCAGAACGTGTTGGCCGCTGGCCCGCCAACTTTATCCACGACGGCAGCGACGAAGTGGTGGCGGGGTTTCCGGTGACGGGGCCGAGTAACGTGCGACGGCCAACCGGGGAAGCAATTTATGGTGGAAATTCCCTGAACTCAACGGTCACAACTGACACGACTGTGCGCGGCGTGTCTGACAACGGAGGCAGCGCCGCCCGCTTTTTCAAACAGATCGAGGTCACAGATGCAGAATGGCTAGAGAACCTATCGCCTGCGCTCATTGCGGACAGCACTTTGTCCCTGTCAAAGCTGGCCGACGCTATTGCTCAAAGCGATGCAGCAATCTCGGCTCTCCCAGAGGGCAGGCAGTTAAACGTCTTGAAGGCACCTTCTACGAGCGTAACGCCGAGCGAGTCAAGGCTGATCGCTACGAGCGTTATCACGGCGATCCAGAGCATCGCCAGCGCGTCCTTGCTCGCGCAGCAGCCAGAAAGGCTTTCCCTGTCGCACAGCCATGTGAGCGTTGTGGCGCACCAAACGCCGACCGGCATCATGATGATTACAGCCAGCCTCTCGTCATCCGCTGGCTGTGCCGAGAGCATCACATTCAGCATCACGCCGAAGAGCTTGGTAGTTGGGGAGAAGGTCTGCGGGCAGTCATCGGCTAGATTCATCTACTGCGCGAAGGCCAGCAAGAAAGACCGAAACGATGGTTGTCAAGGAGTTATGACATGGGAAAACGTGGACCTGCAATCGGCCCAAATGGCCGTGCAACAACTGCAAAAGGCTACATCAGATATTTCGACCCTGCTTCGGACCGACTGCGAATGGAGCACCACATTGTCTGGGAACGAGCAAACGGCCCGATTCCTTCCGGCTATCAAGTGCATCATCGAGATGGTAACAAAACAAACAACGCACTCAGCAA
>Ga0075158_10003276_pt1 | contig 11428 bp, 12 predicted proteins | sample JI91814BDNA_FD_70968 | JGI IMG/M metagenome (GOLD analysis project Ga0075158, IMG submission 70968) | Wastewater effluent complex algal communities from Wisconsin, to seasonally profile nutrient transformation and Carbon sequestration -... | ecosystem: Engineered > WWTP > Effluent > Algae... | reverse complement strand
TGAAATTCTATTTCTACCGATAGACAAAGTGTCTTTATTCATCAAAGAACATCCGGAATGGCTGGACTATATTTTCAGATTGTATCATAAAAGATTTGAAGAACTGCTGGATATCATCAATGCCATTGCTTTCAAAAAAGTAGACGAGAGACTTCTCAATCTGCTGCAGAAAAAATCAGGGCTTACCAACTCTGAAACCATTCATACCACTCATGAACAGCTGGCCAATGAGCTGGGAACTGCAAGAGTAGTAGTTTCCAGACTTCTCAAACAGCTGGAAGAAGACGGCAAACTAAAATTGGGCAGAAATAAAATCACTCTTTTGAAAACGCTGAATTCATAACATTTACTTCACTTCAATCAAAGGTACTCATATTCCCTTTCTCCGGAGAGGTGGTCAAGCAATCCCGATATTCCTCACAATAGTCCCTTCGTGTCCTTTGCGAACATATTGATGTTCATTCGTGTTAAAAAATCTCCTTATGTAACAAAAGTAGCTGTAGCTTTCGTCCCACATTTCCATTTTTGCATCATAATTAGTTGAATAGAAATGGAAATTATAGGATATGCAGCAGCCGTTTTAATCGGTGTTTCTCTCGGTTTAATAGGAGGTGGAGGAAGTATTCTCACTGTTCCTGTTCTTGTTTATCTCTTTGGAATCGATGCTTTTCTGGCAACGGAATATTCACTCTTTGTAGTGGGAATTAGCAGCCTGGTAGGCTCTGTATCGTATTTTAAAAAGGGATTGGTCAATTTTAAGATGGCATTGATATTTGGAATTCCATCCGTTACTTCAATCTTTCTGACCAGAATATATCTTCTTCCTTTAATTCCTCATGAAGTATTCCGAACACAGAATTTTACCATGACCAGAAACATTTTTTTATTATTGATTTTTGCCGGTTTGATGATTCTGGCTTCCTATAAAATGATAAAAAGAGATTCCTTAAAAGAAACTTTTGAAAGCATTCCGAATAACAATAATGCTTTTCTGGCAGCCGGACAGGGTTCAATAGTCGGTGTCTTGACCGGATTGGTGGGAGCAGGAGGTGGATTTATGATTATTCCGGCATTAGTCAATCTTTTAAAGATTCCCATGAAGATCGCGATAGGAACTTCATTGGTTATTATTTCGCTCAATTCTCTGATCGGCTTTTTTTCTTCTATAAACCACATGAAAATAGAATGGGAACTTCTGATTTCTATTACAGGCATTGCCATAGTCGGAATAATAATAGGCTCACAATTATCAAAAAAGATAGACGGTAAAAAACTGAAACCTGCGTTCGGATGGTTTATCCTGATCATGGGTATTTATATTATTACCAAAGAAATCTTCCTTTAATGTTCTTATGTAACAAAAGTAGCTGTAGAGGAAAAAGGAAAGCAGGAAATTTGTATCAGATAACAGAATAAAAAATAAAATACAATGAAAATAGAACAGATTTATACAGGATGTCTCGCACAGGGCGCTTACTATATTGTCTCAGCTGGAGAAGCTGCAATTATTGACCCTTTAAGAGAAACACAGCCTTATATCAACAGACTGAAAGAAGATGGAGTAGAATTGAAATACATCTTTGAGACCCATTTTCACGCAGATTTCGTAAGCGGGCACCTTGATTTAAGTGATAAAACCGGGGCACCAATTGTTTATGGTCCGACAGCTCATCCAGACTTTGATGCCATTATTGCAGAAGATCAGCAGATATTTGAAATAGGAAATACTAAAATTAAAGTTCTTCATACACCAGGACACACTCTTGAAAGTTCATGTTACCTGTTAATTGATGAAAATGGTGATGAAAAGGCTCTTTTCAGTGGTGATACCTTATTCCTTGGAGATGTGGGCCGTCCTGATCTGGCACAAAAAGGAGCGAATATGACTCAGGAAGAACTGGCAGGACTTTTATATGATAGTTTGTACAACAAGATTTTACCTTTACATGATGAGATCATTGTTTATCCAGCTCATGGAGCCGGTTCAGCCTGCGGTAAAAATATGCAGAAAGAAACGGTAGATACATTGGGAAATCAAAAAAGAACCAATTATGCCCTGAATCAAAAGGATAAACAGAGCTTTATACAAGAAGTAACAGATGGACTTTTGCCTCCGCCAGCGTATTTCGGGATGAATGTGATGATGAATAAAAAAGGGTATAGCAGTTTCGATGAAGTACTTTCAAAAGGGTTGCATGCTCTTGCTCCGGAACAGTTTGAGGAAATAGCTGAAGCTTCAGGAGCTTTGATATTAGATGTAAGAAACAACCGGGATTTTGCCAAAAGTTTTATCCCGCAGTCCATCAATATAGGATTGGACGGCGATTTTGCCCCTTGGGTGGGAGCTTTGATTGCTGATGTAAACCAGCCTATCCTGCTGGTTACTGAAAAAGGATCTGAAGAAGAAGCGGTAACGCGGTTGAGCAGAGTAGGATTTGATCATATTTTAGGTTTTTTAGATGGAGGTTTTGAAAGCTGGAAAAAGAGTGGAAAAGAAACAGACTTTGTGAACCGTATTTCTGCAGAACAGTTTGAAACTGAAATCAAAGAAAAAGAAGCAAAAATCATTGATATAAGAAAGGAAAGTGAATACCATGCAGAACATATTCACGAAGCTTACAGTAAACCTCTGGCCTATATCAATGAATGGATTCATACAATAGAGCCAGCAGAACATTTCTATATGCATTGTGGAAGCGGCTACAGAAGTACTATGGCTGCGAGTATCCTGCAGGCAAGAGGATACAGAAACTTTTCAGAAATTGAAGGTGGTTTTAAAGCGATTGCGTCTACAGATATACCGAAAAGTGATTTTGTGTGTCAGACTAAAATTTTAAATAAATAAAAAAGATGTTGGAGATTATAAAAGAACCCTGGCCGTGGTATATTGCCGGTCCGTTGATCGGGCTTACCGTCCCTGCCTTATTGATTATGGGAAATAAATCATTTGGAATCAGTTCCTCACTGAGGCATATTTGTGCCGCCTGTGTCCCTGCCAATGTGAATTTTTTTAAATATAACTGGAAAAAAGAAGCCTGGAATCTGTTTTTTGTCCTGGGAATTTTCTTTGGAGGAATGATTACTGCTCATTTTTTGGTAAACCCCAATGAAATAACAGTAAATCCCAATCTGAAAGCAGAATTGGCAGGATATGGAATCACAGATTACAGCAATCTGGTTCCGGAACAACTGATGAATTTCGAAAGTCTGTTGACCCTTAGAGGATTCATTATGATGGTAGTAGGAGGATTTTTGGTAGGTTTCGGAACGAGATATGCAGGAGGCTGTACCAGCGGACATGCCATTATGGGCCTTTCCAACCTGCAGTGGCCTTCTTTGGTGGCAACAGTCTGTTTCATAATCGGTGGATTTTTAATGGCTAACCTTATTCTGCCTGCCATCCTATCCCTATAAGTAATTTAAAAAAGAAAAGTTTACATTATGATCAAAGAAAAAGAATACGATATACGTCATCAGGATACTGTTTGTGTGAATGAAAGTACTCTCACACATAAATGGTATCACAACCTGAAATACCTTGCTGCAGGAATTATTTTTGGAATTATTTTCGTAAAAGCAGAAGTAATCAGCTGGTTCAGAATACAGGAAATGTTCCGCCTGCAGTCTTTTCACATGTATGGAATCATTGGAAGTGCCGTATTGGTGGGAATGATTTCAGTGTGGCTGATTAAAAAATTCAATATAAAAACAATTTATGGAGAACCTATTACCCTGACACCTAAAAAGTTTAACAAAGGTCAGATTTATGGCGGATTGATTTTTGGTTTTGGCTGGGCCATTACAGGAGCCTGTCCGGGTCCTCTTTTTGCTCAGATCGGAACAGGGGCTTTAGCAGTATCTGTTACCTTGTTGAGCGCTGTTGCCGGAACATGGGTATATGGATATTTCAGAGATAAATTACCTCATTAATACCTTATAAATTATAAAAAAGACTGCAGAAAATAATCTGCAGTCTCTCCAAGTATAAAAATTATGAATAAATGAAGTTCTCCGCACCTAAAGCCATATAAAGATTTATACGCTCTATTCTGTACTGAAGTTCCAGATTGATGAGGTTCATTTCATTTTTTAAAAGGTCCCTTTGTTTGCGGATCAGTACAAAACTGTTGCTGGTACCCACCTTTATTTGTTTCTCAGTGAGAGAAATATTGTTTTTCAGTTCATTGACAGCGTTAGTAGTATAAGTCATCTGTTTTTCAATAGAACGGAGATTTGCTAACGAAGATTCCACTTCGTTCAACGCATTCAGAACAGCTTTTGAATATTCTTCAACGACTTGTTTCTGCTGGGAATTTTTTACCTCCACATTCTTTTTAAGTTTTCCACCATTGAATAGCGGAGAAACTAATCCTCCGCCCACTTTTAATAAAGGATTGGAAAATAAAGAATTGATAGATTCTACATTACTTCCCGCACTACCAAGAGAAGAACTTATGCTTAATGAAGGAAGTCTTGCCGCTTTAGCTTCCTGTACTTCATAAAAAGCCTTTTCGATCTGAAAATGACTGGCCTGTATGTCTGATCTGTTCTCAAGAAGTTCAAGAGGGAAAGATTCAGGAATACTACTCTTTACTGGGTTGAAGAAATTCTGGGTAGCCAGTTTTCCTTCCGGATATTTTCCGGTAAGCAGTTCCAGGGATCTTCTGGACTGCATATTGGCGTTTTTAATCTTTTCAAGATAGCCCTGCAAAGAAATAATCTCTGCGTTTATGTTGGAAATATCCAGCGCATTTGCCGTTCCTATTTTTTTCTGAATAACGTACAGCTTTTCAAGGTCTTTGGACTTCTTAATATAACTTTCAATCTTATCTTCCTGAATGTTTCCTGAAATATTCAGAAAATAAGCTTTGGCAATCATCCCTGCAATAGATTGATGCAGCAGGGTATTCTGATGTTTCGCAGAAAAATAACTGCTTGTACCTGCCATCTGTGAAGATTTATTTTTACCCCAAAGATCAATTTCCCAATTGGCTTTTAATGCAAGACGCTGAACCTGACTGCCACTGACCAGATTATTGGAAGTGTTGGCAACAGCATTTACACTCGGATAAAGGTCACTTCCGGCAATTTCCATTGCCAGCTCAATCTGATTGAGCTTTTCTCTGGCAATAATAAGGTCAGCATTATATGACATTCCTTCATTAATCAGTGCTTCCAGTTGAGAGGTCTTTAGATCATTGATCCAGTCATAGGAAATTGATTTTGAATCTGCTTTTCTGTCAAAGATCCAGTCATCCGGAATTTGTATATGAGAAGCAATTTCACTCTTTTCTTTCAACTCATTTATATTCTCCTTCGTAGCTTCTTTATAACCAATGCAAGAGCTTAAACTTACGGCAAGTGTACTCAATAAAATTAACTTTTTATACATGTTAATGAAGTTTAGGAATCAGGAAGTTGATTTTACTGTTGATACGCACCATTACTTTTCTGATAAGGTGAAGAGGTTTAATATGATCAGAATAGATCACAGCCGTTCCTCTTGCTCCTACTGTAAGTTGTTTCTGATTGTCTTCCAGTACAAACTTGGCAATAAGTTTTCCATCGGTTTCAGGTAATTGTCTTGCAGTATCAGGAAGTCCGGCTGTAGAACCGTTTCCGCCCAGCATTCCTCCGGCATTATTCATAATCCCCTGGCTGGTAGCGTCAATTACATATTCAAGTTTGGCCTTTACTACTTTTCCAGGTTCTGTTTTAAGAGCGAGCTCTACTTCATTTCCATTTTTTACCGATTCCAACTCGTTCTGAGCGAAAAATCCAATAACTGACTGTTGTTTCTGAATCAGAACAAATGCAGATTTGAAAGGGGCCATAATGGCTCCTTCATTCAGCTGAACATTGGGAATCACACCGTCTGTAGGTGCTAAAACAATGGTCTGGGAAAGATTCCATTTTGCCTGGTCCAGCTTAGCCTGAATTTCAGACACCGATGAATTTTCTCCACCATAAGATGCATTGGATTTCGTTTCCAAAGACTGTTGCTGTGATTGTGCCGCACTGATTCTGGATTGCAGATCACGTACGTTAGTGATAGCTTGTTCAAGATCAAATTTGTTGGCTGCTCCTGCCTGTACAAGCTCCTGATATTGAGATACTCTTTTGTTGGCAAGATCAAGCTGTGACTGCAATGCTGTAATGTTTTTTCTGGATGCCGAAATGTCTGCATCATAAGAATGTACAGTGGCTTTCATACTGCTCAGTTTAGCTTCCAGTGATTTAATTTCCTGTATATAAGGCTCTCTGTCAAGCATAAATAACGTATCTCCCTTTTTTACTTCCTGGTTGGTACTCACATATACTTTTTTCACCTTTCCCAATACTTGTGTGGTAATATCCACACTTCTGTTTCCCACTTTTACATCAGAGGTGATGGGGCAGTAATAATTTAAACTTAATATCAAAGCGATAGATCCGAAAATAGGCAATGAATACACTATTACCTGTGTGGTAAATGTCCATGGGATCAGTTTTAATTTTTTAATAAGAAGCCAACATATTCCGGCATATATTGCAACTAGTAATTCCAGCATGTCTTTTAATTTTCGATGGGTTTAAATTCTTCTTCAGGTAAATCTGTAGGGTCCGCTTCTTTTTCAGGAGTTGTCTGGTTTCCATAGTCATAGTTGGCCCAGATTAAAGCAACCGGCCATAAAAGGCCTCCAAAAACAAGGGAAAGGAGGCACATACTTTTTATGGCTTTCAGCTGAGGATGGTTCTTTTTCTCAGCTACCTTTTCCGGATAAATGTGAACTTTCCAGAAAAGATAAATTCCTGCTATAGGTAAAACAAGTAAAATGAACCAAGAAGCAGAATTTGCTATAGTATCTTCTAAGCTGCCTGTGGATGCCTGAACAAAATTGCACGATAATAAAAGGCAGAGAAGTAATGATATTCTTTGCATAAAATAATTGTATAAGGTAATATAAAAATGTAAACAAGGTTGTAACCTGTCAGTCAGTATTAATCTGTTTGGTTACTTTGAATCTTAAGAAAGATTAAAGATAGCTCAATAATAAATTTTTTTAGATGATGTTTTTCTCATTTTGCTTTTAACTGTGGGTATAACAGTGTTTTGAGTAAGCAAAAATAGAATGAATAAAGTGAGAAAAAGTATTCCTTGGTTATTTTTTTCTTTCGTTTCTTTTTTTATGAAGACGTGCTGTCATTCTCGAAAGAGAGTTGGGAGTAATACCCAGAAAATTAGCAATATACTTTCTGTTAGCATTTTGAGAAGTAAAAGGTCTTGACTCCAGAAACTCTTCGTAGCGTGAATGTGGAGAAGTAGAGCAAAATTGTTCTATACGTGTCTTGGCTATGCTGATAATCAGTTTTAAAGATTTGAGGTATACATTATAAATACCTCTGTACTGAAAGGCTATTTCCTCAAACTCACTTTTGTTAAACAGAAATATCTGGCTTTCAAGAACGGCCTCAATAGTATATTTCCTTTCGTTGTCATTAGAGTAGGATTCCGGACTTTCCATTATAGCTGATTCTTTTTCAGAAGGTAGAAAAAGATTGCTTTCAGTACCGTTTTCGTTATCAAAGAAAAATCTCAATAATCCATTGGAAAGAATAAATAATTGATTGAAAGGTTTGCCCGGTTCTGCTAGTTTCTCTTTTCTCCGAAGTAGTTTGGGAGTACTGATATTGACCAAAATAGTAATTTCCTCATCAGTGAGTTCCTGAAAGAAAGGGATATTTCTGAAAATTTTAAATGAGTCCATTACGACAGTAAAGATAAATAAAAATAATACACGGATATTCGTTCAGTTGCGATGAGGATTTCATGGAAGTTTTTTTTAGATTTGTGGGTATTATACAATTTGGGATACCATGAACAATAACCGAAGAAGTTTTATCAAAAAACTGGGAATTGCAACCGCAGCACTTACCATTAACCCTTTAGAGCTAATGGCTGGAGAACTGCCTGAAAATAAAAAAATCATCAACAAACCTATCGTACTCTCCACCTGGAATTTCGGATTAAAAGCTAATGAAGAAGCATGGACAATCCTTGGAAAAGGAGGAAGAGCTTTGGATGCCGTAGAAAAAGGAGTACGCCTCGTAGAATTAGATCCAAAAGAAAGAAGTGTAGGATATGGAGGCCGTCCGGACAGGGATGGAAGAGTAACGCTGGATGCCTGCATCATGGATGAAAATTATAATATCGGCTCTGTAGCATGTCTTGAACATGTTAAAAATCCTATTTCCGTTGCCAGAGCTGTCATGGAAAAAACACCCCACGTTATGCTGGTAGGTGACGGAGCATTGCAGTTTGCCCTTTCACAAGGTTTTAAAAAAGAAAATCTTCTCACTCCCGAATCAGAAAAAGAATGGAAAGAGTGGTTAAAGACCAGCCAATATAAACCCATTGCCAATATTGAAAACCATGATACGATAGGAATGATCGCTTTGGATGCACAAGGGAACCTTTCCGGAGCCTGTACTACCAGTGGAATGGCTTTCAAAATGCATGGCAGAGTAGGAGATTCCCCGATTATCGGAGCAGGTCTGTTTGTTGATAACGAAGTAGGAGCGGCTACAGCAACAGGCCATGGTGAAGAGGTGATCAGAACGGTAGGAACGCATCTTGTGGTTGAGTTGATGAGACAGGGAAGAAATCCTCAGGAAGCCTGTAAAGAAGCCGTAGACAGAATTGTGAAAATCAACCAGCGAAGAAACAAAAATCTAAAAGATATTCAGGTAGGTTTTATTGCCATCAATAAACAGGGAGAATATGGTTCTTATTGTATTCAGGACGGATTCAACTTTGCGGTGTACGATCAGAAAGGAAACCGCCTTGAAAAACCGGAATTTGCTTTAAAATAATTTTAGAATAGATACATTCAATAGGAATGGACTATTATCCTGAGCATAATCTGAAAGGTTACGAACGTTAGTTCACAAAGGAAGCCCATTTAAACCAATCAAAAGTACCTATTGGCTTTAGCCAAAACATAAAAATAAATATGAAAAGAACGATTATCGCTTCCTTATTTCTCATTATTGCTTGCAAGGAAGAAAAGAAGGAGATTAAAACAGTTGCAGAAGAACCACAGCCAACAGAAGAAAAAGTAGCTTTGAAAAATGAATCCAATGAAGTGGAAGATGCTAAGAAATGGTTGGAAAAGAGTATTGTCGATTACTTTAAAGCTGATATCGGAAATGGTGAAAAGAATATGCAGAAGATTACCACAAAAGATTATTTTGATTATAAAACCGATGCCATGAATGTTGATCTTGATGTAGATGGAAGCCTTACTCAAAAAGAGTTTCAGGATAAATGGAAGTCTAAGTTTGATACCAGTAAAGCGGGTGTTGGTATAGGATTTCTTATTCCTTCGCAGGATTGGGTCAATATTGAAGTTGATAGCTGTGATTTAAAATCATCTTCAAATAATGAATATATCTTCAACGTAGTATTGAGAGATGATGGTTTTAAAGCTCATTATCCCTCTGTAGTAAAAGTAGTAAAAGAAAACGGTTCTTTTCTGATTGCAGATGTATGGCAAGACGAACCGAAATAAAACTAAATAATAATATAATGTCAAAAATAGAAATAGCTTGTTTTAATCCTGAATCAGCGCTAATTGCTTTTGAAAACGGGGCAGACAGGATAGAATTATGTGACGGACTCAGTGAAGGCGGAACCACTCCGGACTTTGAAACCATGAAGAAGCTTCGTGAAAAAATTACAATCCCTATTTTTGTGATGATCCGTCCCAGAGGGGGAAATTTCACGTATTCAGATTCAGAATTTGAGCAGATGAAAAATGATTTGATTCAATTAAAATCCTTACACGCAGATGGTTTTGTATTCGGTATTCTGGATGAAAATGATGAGGTTAATAGAGAACAGAATAAAGCTTTAGTTGAATTGGCAAAGCCGCTTCCGTGTACTTTCCACCGTGCTTTTGATCGTGCTGCAGGTCTGGAAGAATCTTTAGAAAAAGTAATTGAATGTGGCTTTACAACCATCCTTACTTCCGGACAGAAACCGAATGTATCTGAAGGAAAAGAAAACCTTAAAAAATTGGTTGAGCTCGCCGGTGGAAGAATAGAAATTCTTGTTGGAGGCGGGCTTCGTTCATCCAATATTGAGGAAATAAGAGCTGTTACTAATGCATCTTATTACCATTCTTCAGCTATTACAGATGGTGGTGCTTTTGCCAACGCGGATGAAGTGGTTGCATTGAAGAGTAGATAAGATGGATAATATGTAAACGCAAAGTTTAAAATGTAAACTGTATTATATTTTTAGTAGGCAAAGAGTTGCGGCAAAGCCGTTGATTAAGCTTAAGTATAAAAATATCCAACTTCATACAATCGATTGAAAATCGATTCCATCTTTGCTTCCTTAAAATATGATGTAGCCAAATTTGAAACTTTGCGTTAAAAACTACACAATAAAAATAAAAACACACAAATGAATGACAGAAAACGAATTATCCTACCAAATAATAGGAGCAGCTATAGAAGTGCATAAGAACTTAGGAGTTGGCCTTTTAGAAAATGCATATGAAACCGCTTTAGCTTATGAATTAAAGATGTTAGGACTAAATATTAAACAACAATTATCTTTGCCTTTAAAGTATAAAGAAGTATACATAGAAAATGCATACAGAATTGATCTGATTGTAGAAGATAAAGTTATTGTAGAAGTAAAATCTGTAATAGAGTTACATCCTATTTTTCACTCACAGGTATTGACCTATCTGAAACAGACTAATATAAAATTGGGATTGCTCATTAATTTTAATAATGAACTTATTAAATATGGAATCCATAGAATTGTAAATAAACTTATTGATGAATAGAACGATCCTTTTTGCTTTCCTTTTCACGCAGAATATTCTTTCTGCACAGTTTTCACAAAGAAATTTGTCTTCTGAAAACTGGCAGTTCAAAAATTCAAAAGATCTAAACTGGCTTCCTGCGAGAGTTCCTGGAACCGTTCATCTGGATTTAATGAATAACAAGGTGATTCCCGATCCCTATAAAGATGAAAATGAAAAGAAAGTACAGTGGATTGAAAATGAAGACTGGGATTATCAGGCAACATTTACAATCTCATCTCAGGAACTAAAAAATGACAATATTGATCTTGTTTTTAACGGATTAGATACGTTTTCAGAAATCTATCTTAACGGAAAATTGTTAAAAAAAACAGATAATATGTTCCGGAAATGGAATATCCCGGTGAAACAATATTTGAAAGCAGGAAAGAACACAATTCAGGTTAATTTTAAATCTGCGGTGAATACAGGAAAAGAATTGGCGAAAAAAGTTCCGTTCACCATGCCGGAATCACCAAGAAGTTTTGTGAGAAAAGCACAATATCAGTTCGGATGGGATTGGGGACCAAGATTGGTTACGGCAGGAATATGGAAAGACGTTCAATTAG
>Ga0075158_10003275_pt1 | contig 11430 bp, 7 predicted proteins | sample JI91814BDNA_FD_70968 | JGI IMG/M metagenome (GOLD analysis project Ga0075158, IMG submission 70968) | Wastewater effluent complex algal communities from Wisconsin, to seasonally profile nutrient transformation and Carbon sequestration -... | ecosystem: Engineered > WWTP > Effluent > Algae... | reverse complement strand
ATTACGCAGCTAATATTGATTATCTGAAAAAAACAGCTAAAGGAGCCACGTGGCTGATGGGAATAAGCTATAACCACACCAATACAGATAATGATACCAGACAGGATAAGCTGAAAAACGGAGAATTCATCATAGATCCCAACCAAACCAATCACTTCATTTATAAAGAAAATATTCTTGGGATTTACCTGAATTATGAAAGAAAGCTGACTGAGAAAATATCCGGAAAAATAGGCGCCCGATATGAAATGACAAGAAGTACAGGAGACATCGTAGACAAAACAGGATTTGAAAGAAATTACAACAACCTCCTGCCTTACCTGAATTTAAATTATGCCATCAATTCCGATCATAATCTGAGCTATACTTTTTCCAGCAGAATCAGAAGACCCAGATTCTGGGAACTGAATCCTTCGAGAACCTACTTCACTCCTACCAATTATACGCAGAACAATCCATTTATACTGGCTTCCAAATACTATAATCAGGAACTCAACTATATGTACAAAAATGCATTCTATGCCAATCTCAGTTTTAATATGGTGGAAGATGCAGCAGCCTCAGACCTGATTCCATTGCAGGGAACGGTAACAGCTCCTAAAAAAGATGCTCAGGGGAAAATCATAAAGGATATCAAAGGAAATCCAATTATGGAAACCACCAGATTCTTAAGATATATCAGAACCAATTACGGAAAGAACAGAGAGATTGCTTTAACGCTTGGAATGAACAAATCATGGTTCAAAGACATATGGACAACCAACTATTCTGTCAATTTAGGATATGTTACCTACAAAGGCGGAGTATTTGAAGATCCTACTTCAATGCCCGTTCCGGGAGAAACTGAAGTGGTAGATCCTTACATCATTGATGTTAAAAACTATAATATGTCTGCAACCCTCAATAATGTCATCAGACTGTCTTCTAAAAAAGACTGGTTCTTAGGAGTGAATTACTTCTTTGCCAGCCAGACTGCCATGGAAGGAGGAATGATAGCAGCGAGACAAAGCTTTGATTTGAGTCTTAAAAAAATTGCAGGAGACTGGACGATTGTAGCGGAAGTGAGTGACTTATTCAATCAAAGTTTCTACAGCATTAAAGGAGTACAGCCTAATGGAAAATATAATAATATCACCAACTTCAACTATCCAAGGTTAATGAGTATCGGGGTTACTTATAATTTCGGGAATCAGAAACTGAAAAAAGCAAGGGAAATGAAATCAGCTAACGATGCTGTAAAATCAAGAACCTAATCTATAAAAACTTTATCACTAAACCACTCTTAAATAAAAACAACATGAAACGTATAATTTTGTCAATGGCCATTGTATTCGGTACTTGTGCATTTGCCCAAGAGAAGAAATCCGATACGGCAAAAACAAAAAACATAGAAGGAGTTACCATTACAAAACAGGTTTTCAAAAAACAAAGCGACCGTTTTGTCTATGATGTGGCAGCATCTCCTGTGGCAAAGGGAAATACCACTTTCGACCTTTTGAAGCAAACTCCATTATTATCTTCCACAGATGATAAAACATTAAAAATTGCCGGAAAAAATAATGCGCTGATCTATATCAACGGAAGAAAAAGCAATATGGATTCCGAGTCTCTGGCTCAGTTTCTGAAAAATACTCCGGCAGAAAATATTCAGAAAATTGAAGTCATTACCGTTCCTGGAAGTGAATATCAGGTGGAATCATCTGATGGGATCATCAATATCGTTTTAAAGAAAAAAATGAGTGACGGTCTCAACGGAAATATGAGAATGTCTAATACTACCAATAAATATAACGGAAGCCAGGCGAGTTTTTCAGCCAACTACAGAAAAAACAAACTGGGAGTAAGCGCAAGCTTAAGCGGTGGTGAAAATATAGAGGCACAAACCTATACTTTAAGAAATGGTACTGCCAAAACTTCTAATGAATCCATAGGAGATGTTGATGATCCTAATAAAAACATCGGGGGTTACCTGAATATTGATTATCAGCTGAATGATAAAAGCAATCTTGCCTTATCATGGAATACATGGGCCAATAAAAGTTATAATTCAACGGTAGATTTATTTAATACCATTAAAAAAACAAATACGGAATATACATGGTCTAAAAACCGGGAAGATTCAAGATCTTACAACAATTCTGTGAATTTAAATTATGAATTAAAAACAGATTCATTAGGAAGTAAACTGAATGTAAATGCAGCATATCTCAACTATAGAAGATTTCAGTTCACAGATAACCAGACCTTTAGTTCAGATATCAACAGAACCGTAGGAGCAAGAACAACGCAGGTTCTTCAGGATCTTCCCCAGATCATTAATAATTTCTCGGGGATGGTGGATTATAATCAAAAGTTTAAAAATGATCTTACTGTGTCTATAGGCGGAAATTATAATAAGACCAAAACAGATAACGATTCTAAAAACATAACTTATTCTTTTAATCCTGTAAAAGCTCCGGATTCAAGACCCAATCATTTTATCTATGATGAAAACATCTACGGAATGTATCTTACTGTTGAGAAAAAGATTTCCGACAAACTTTCCGGAAAAGTAGGTGCCAGATACGAGATCACAAACAGTCTTGGAACTTCTGACAACGCACCCACGGAAGCCCTTAGAAGGATTGAAAGAAATTACAAAAACCTTCTTCCTTATCTCAGCGTGAATTATGCAATTAATGACAAAAACAATATTTCGTATTCCTTTTCAAGCAGAATGAGAAGACCAAGTTTCTGGGAACTTAATCCGGTAAGGAACATTCTTACAGATGATAATTATACTCAGAATGACCCATTTGTAAAGGCGTCTTCTACCTATAATCAGGAGCTTACTTATATGTTCAAAAATTCGTATTTCCTGATTTTAAACCACTCTTACATTCAGGATGTGATCACGCAGGTTCCGCTTCAGGGATATCCGGTATCACCAGCTGGGAAGGAAGGCGAAAACCCGGCATTGAGATATATCAGAACCAATTTTGGGAATAAACAGGAAATGTCCGCCATGGTTGGTATTCAAAAGTCATTTTTCAAACAATACTGGACAACCAATTTCAATATCGGGGTGCAGCATAATATTAACAATGGAAGTCTTGATACAGATCCTACAACCGGAGACCGGTTCAAAGATGAAAAAGGACCACAGGGAAAATTTATTACCTACACCAATAAAACCAATTCTACCAGTCTTTTGATCCAGACCAACAACACGATTCGTCTTGATAAAAAGAAAACATGGTTCTTCGGAGTTAATTATTTCTTTGTAGACAAGCAGCAGATAGAGCTTGGTTCTTTGAAAAACTTAATGAGCTTAGATCTTAGCCTTAAGAAAATGTGGAACGACTGGACTTTTGCAGTGAATGTAAATGACGTACTGAATACCAACATTGTTAAAATTGAAGACTTTCAGGAGAACGGAAATTATAATTATATCCACCAAAATCGCTACAACAGAAGCTTAACAGTAAGCCTTACCTACAATTTCGGAAACCAGAAAGTGAAAAAGGTAAGAGACATCGAAGGCGCTTCAGATGCTATTAAAAGCAGAACAAGATAAAGAATTATCTTTCTTCATATTCAATTATTCTTACGGTATCCGCTGATTCTTTTCAGCGGATTTTTTATATTTAATAGCTATGAAAAAAGACGTAAAAGTTATATTGATTTGCCTTAGTTTGCTTTTTCTATGGACAGGCTGTACAGAAAAAAAGATAAAACTAGGTAAAGATATCCACTTTGATAAAGAGGAAAATGTTCATTATGGAAAGAGTTTTGAACAAATAATGGATCTCTATATTCCACCTAAAAAAACAACCAAAGAAAAAACTGCTTTTATCATGATTCACGGTGGAGGCTGGCGCAGTGGAAATAAATCACAGCTCACATTTTTCACGCTGTCTATGATGGAAAGATTTCCTGATCATATTTTTGTTAATATGAACTACAGACTGGCTTCGACAACTCAATTTGGACTTCCGAATCAAACGGATGATATTAAAAAAGTGACTGAACTGCTAAAAAAGAAACTGGGTTACAACCCAAGCCTTATTTTATTGGGGAACAGTGCCGGAGCCCATTTATCAATGCTATATGCCTACAAGTTTGATGCAGATCAAAAAGTAAAAGCTGTCATTAATATTGTTGGTCCTGCAGATCTATCAGATCCGGGTTTTAAAAATTATCAGGAATATTCCTTTGTGGAAAGTAGATTGGTAGATCTTGGTATAGTGGAATCAGGAACTTCCAGAATAGATTTTGCGAGCCCTGTGAAATGGATAGGTAAAAACTCTCCTCCTACTTTGTCTTACTATGGAAATTCGGATCGTGTTATTCCGTCTTCACAGGAGAAAATATTAGATTCTGCTTTAAATAAGAACCATATTCTCCATGAGTCTTATCAATTCAATGGCGGGCATCTGGACTGGGATAAACATCCCAATGATCAATTTCTAATCGATAAAATAGAAACATTTATTAAGAAATCACCCAAAAAATAACACGTTCTGATTTTTCAAAACGTGTCATTCTTTTATCTTTTACTTTAATTTATTCTGATTTTGTAACAGCGGTTCTTTCAGAAACTCCATTCGCATTGAAAGCTTCAATCTGGAAATAGTAGGCATCTGCTCTGTCTGCCCCAGTAAAGAAATACTCATTCTTTCCGTACACCATAATGCTTCCATACAATTTATCGGGAGCCTTTCCGAAATAGATTACATAGCCATCTGCATCAGGATTCTGCTGCCATTTCATCCAGATACTTCTTCTTTCACCATATTTTTTCGGATCAGCTCTTAAAGGCACAAAACCTTCCACTTTAGCAGGTTGTTTCCCTGCTCCTTTTCCAAACACTCTGAAACCGCTTAATGCAAATTTTCCGGTAGGCATTTTCAGATTTTCCATTTTAAGAAAACGGGCTTTTGCAGGCTGTTCAATTTCTACATAATCGTGAGGAACGTCCTTTGTATTTTTGCTTTTATCCACCATGACGCTCCATTTCTTTCCATCATTAGAACCATAGATTTTATACTGATGCATTTTCCCAAGGGTTTTTCCCATGAACTCAGCATCCTGATCCGCATAATTGATCTGAATGGCATTGATGGTAGAAACTTCTCCCAAATCAGTCTGGAACCACTCTCCGGAATTTCCCGTTTTGGCACTCCAATACGTTTTGATATCCTCATCTACAGCATAATTGGGCTGATAACCTCCCAAAGTAGATGAAACCTGAACCGGTTTATTATAGTTCAACAGCATCCATCCCACAAAAAGTCCTTTTGTAAAATCTTTTCCCTGCGCATACTGAGGAAGGTATGTCGGATAATCCCCATAAGCCGTGTTACAGTACATCACATCGTCTTTATCAAACCCTGCAGGCCAGATTCCCAGCCTTCTTTCAAAATTATTTTTGGTGGAAATAAAGATGGTGGAAATGTGCCACCAGTTTTTATAATTGTCCTCAAACGTAGCTCCGTGCCCTGCTCCTCTGGCAAAACCTCCCGGTTTATAAGAAAATGGGTTATGCTGTTGGTATTCGAAACCTTCCAAAGGATTTTTGCTTACATATACTCCATCAGAATAACCGCTGAACTCTGTTGCCGGAGCACCATACTGCATATAATATTTCCCATTGTGCTTTGTCATCCAGGCTCCTTCTACAAAAGGCTGAAGAAAAACGTTGTCATTGTATTCCCCGAAACGTTCCCAGCCGTGATCTTCCGGTTTTAATTTGATAATAGGCTTAACGAAACCTTCAGACTGAAGATTTTTCACTTTCACTTCTGTCCCCAGCAATGGCCATTCGTTGCTTGATCCCCAGTACAGATAAAGTTTATTTTTATCTTCATCATAGTGGAATGCCGGATCCCACGCTCCTACTTTTAAAGTATCCACTGCAATTTTCCAGTCGTCTTTGGTTGGGTTTGTACTTTTCCAGATCGGAAAATCCTGTTCCCAGGTAGAACCATACACATATAAAGTATCTTTCATTGCCCAAACAGCCGGAGCATTAAGATCATGGATGTATTTATTATCTCTTAAAAACTTCCTTTTCACAAACTTCCAGTCCAGCATATCATCACTATACCAGTATCCTTCCTGATTGGTAGAAAAAAGAAACAGTTTATTCTTAAAATTAACAATCACCGGATCTGCTGTAGCACGGTGTTTCCCTTGTTTTGAAAAAACTTCGAAAGGAGTATAACCATAATCGATATTGATAGGGTTGCAGAATGTTTTCTGCTGAGCACCAACAATAATTCCGAGAAAAATTGCCAGTGACAGAAAATATTGTCTCATTTTTAGATTTTAAAGATTGAGACAAAGTTAGGTAACTTTTTTGGGTTTTCTCCAAATAAAGCCATCCAGAAGATAATGAGTGAGCTGCGGAACAACTAATAAGGGAACCAGAAACTGGAACAGATTTTCTGAGATCATCACATTCAAGGAAAAGTGTTCGTTCCATACCAGAGTTTCCCATAAAAATTCTTCCAGAAAGGCGAACAATAAAATAACACTGATAAATAGAAATATTCCGGGAAAAGATTTAAAAATATGCATCCAGCTCAACTGATGAGTTTCTTTTTGTTGTATTTCCCTTATATAAATCAAAGCGATATAAGGAATTCCGTGGGAAACCACATTCAGAAAAGTAAACAGAAGATCATTATTGAAATAAACAATCCCAAAATACCATGAAAGGAAAGTTCCGGTGATCAGCGCTGTTTTGGGAATATTAATTCTTTTTGTTTTATAAGCTTCGAAGACAGTTTTAATAATCCAAATGATCAGAATGGCAAAATAGATTATGGTAATTAAAGGAACGTAATCAGGAAGATTTTGAAGCCAGCCGAATTCATTGTTGACGAACCAGGTAAAGGCGCGAGGGGTTTTAAACCAGTACAACATCGGATAGATAGTAGCGGAGTAAACAGCAACCTCATCTATTTTCTTGCTCCAGTTATTCGGTTCAAAACGGGCGTAGATTCTCATAAAACCATATTGCTGGCGTATAAAATGGAAAACGGCAATCAAAGCCAGGACCGACCAGAATGTTAAACTCCCGAATTGAAAAAGCATAATTCCCAAAAACCAACTTAGCGCAGGAATTCCGAGATAAAGCAGTTTATTTTTTTGTATTTCTCCCTTTACAAAATAGGTTTTGAACAGCGTAGAATATACATGAGCAACATCCACAAAAACAATCAGGAACAACCATGTGTAAAAGGAATAATGATTTTCCAGCCCCTGAATTTGTTTCTGAAAAAGAAAAATAATCAGCAACACCAGAAAAGGCGGTGATAAAATAAACCACCAGTCTGTTTTTGCATTATGTATCCACGGCTGTTTCATCATATTATTGTATCATTTGTTCTGCAGTCCGGATTCCCTGATAAAAAGCTTCTTCAAAAATAGATATCCCGGAAAGGTCGGAATGGGCAAAGAAAATTTTTCCTTCTACAGGCTCTTTTGCTGTTTGGGTTTCTTCACCAAAAATCTGATTGGGAACCGGAGCAATCATGGCATGCCCTATTTTATGAAACTGCATTTCCAGAATGAAGTCTTCTATCAATGGGTGGGCTTTCTTCAGATCATCCAAAACTAAAGTTTTAAGTTCAGATTCTTTCATGGCGTAGAGCTTTTTCCTTGCTTTTCTACAATCTCCTGTTGAAAAACTCTTGTAGTGGGTAATTACTTTTTCGCCTATAATCTGGTTCAGATTCTGATGTTGGTCAAAGATATATCCCAGGCCGGAAGTACCATAGATCACATTATCCCAGGCCAGTTCTTCATCTCCTCCGAATTCATTTTTCAGCGTAATGGTTGTTAAAAGCCAGGGTACATACTGAAATGACGAAGCTTTTTTATGATTCAAAATTCTTTCATTTACAAATTGGGGTGTTGCAAACAGGACTTTATCTGCAATGATCTTTTTGGTTTTCTTTTGGGTATTATCAAAACTCAGGACCTCAACCTTATCATTGATTTTTACATCAAAAACCAGATTTCCTGACATCTGTTTTCCCTCTGTGTATTTTGAAAAGTGTTTCGCAAGTCTTGCATTTCCTTCCGGCCAAGTGAATACCTGATCTTTATATTTTGTGCTCCAGTTGTTTTTTCTACCGGCAAAATAATGAATGCCTGCCCATGCTGAAACATAGTCAATTCCTAATCCGAAATCGTCTCTGCAGGAGTAATCCAGCAGCCAGAGAAGTTCTTCAGATTGATAATTATTTTCCATAAGCCAGTCTTTGAAAATGATTTTTTCAAGTTTTAAAACCTCATCTTCCCTACTTGAATCATGTACGGGAATGGCAAACCAGTATTTCCCCTGTGGATCTTTCTTTACACGAAATTCATCCATCAGCTTAAAAAAGCGGCTAAGCTCTTTCTGAGTCTCTCTTGAAATACCTCTTTGGGGAACAATATCGCTCTGCCAGGAGTTTTTATAGAAAAGTCTTTCCTGCTGCGGAAAAGTCATTTGGTATTCATCAAGAATGGGTTCACCGTTTTCTTCTGTTCCAAGGCAGATTCCGCATTCTTTCAGGAAATCTATAATTTCTACATTTTCTTTATTAGGCAAGGGTAAATAATGCGCTCCCAAAGGGAATTTTGAAAATGAATTCTGTCCGTTGGAAGAATTTCCTCCCAGATGGTTTTCCATTTCAAGGAGAAGATAATCCTGTTCATGATTCTTGCTCAAGAATCTGCATGCAGAAAGTCCGGAAATTCCACCACCCACAATAAGATACTTTGTGTGGATAACTTCTGAAAACTGTGGAAAATCTTTTGCCCACAACTTATGACCAAGAACATGATTAGTTCCTGTAATTTTAAGCAGTAATGATTTTATCTTCTTTCCGCAATACTGCAAAAAGGGAAGCATCAGGCTACCTAAAAATATAGTTTTAAGAAAATCATTTCTACTGTATTTTTCCCCACTCTTCATCGAAATAACGGACTAATATCTGGTTGTCCAGACGGTTAACTTCTACGTCTTTCACTTTCATATCTTTATTGAAATAAGACATCTGTGAAAAGTTGTAATCATAGTATTTCAAGCCAGGGAGCTTTCTATAGATTCTGTTGTTGACGGGCTCAAATGAAGCCATCGAAAATCCCCATTCTCCAAAAGACGGAACATAGGTATGATAGGCTGCAGTGAAAGGAAAAATCTGATTGATCGTTTTTTCGATGCACCAGAAAGATTTTGGGGCGAAATACGGAGAAGTTGTCTGAACCACAATTTTGGTATCAAGAGTAGTCAATTTCTCCAGTTCTTTATAAAACTGCAGGGAGTATAGTTTTCCTAAGCTGTAGTTGGACGGATCAGGAAAGTCGATGATAATGACATCAAACTTCTTTTTGCTGTCTTTTACCCAAATGTAAGCGTCTTTATTGATGGTTTCCACTTTAGGATTGGAAAAAGAGCTTTGATTCAGCCTGCGCATGGTTTCATTGGTCTTGAAAAACTGGGTCATTTCTCCATCAAGATCTACCAGTGTTACTTTTTTAACGTCTTTGTATTTTAATACTTCTCTGGCTGCAAAACCATCTCCACCTCCGAGAATCAGGACATTGTCAATGTTTTTTGCCATAGACATCGCAGGATGTACCAAAGCTTCATGATAACGGTATTCATCGGTAGATGAAAACTGTAAATTGTTATTCAGATATAAACGAAACTCGTGAGTATTTCTCGTTAAAACGATTCTTTGATAGGGTGAACTCTTGGTGTACACTACATTTTCACCATATAGTTTTTCTTCAGAATAAGACAGAATCGTATCTGAGAAAAAGAAAAGTCCTAACAGAAATGCAAATGCTGCTATAGATTTTACTTTCAGTGATAAAGGTTTTGATAATTCTTTCGTAAGATAATAGCATAAAAATATCGCAATAGAGATATTAATTAACCCGAAAAACAAAGGTGTTTTCACAATCCCCAATTTTGGAATTAAAACCAACGGAAAGAGAATCGAAGCTAATAAAGCCCCGATATAATCGAATGCAAAGACATTTGAAACTAAGTCTTTAAACTGAACTCTGTCTTTCAGAATGTTCATCAGAAGCGGGATTTCCACTCCGACGAGGCAGCCTGTGAAAAAGACAAAAAGGTATAGAACGCTTTCAAAGTGTGCCAGTGTATTAAACAGAATAAACAGCACTACAGAGCTGATTCCCCCCACAATTCCTACAAGGATTTCGATCTCAATGAATTTATCAATAAGATTTCCTTTGATGAATTTCGCAAGGTAGGAACCTACTCCCATTGAAAATAGATATACCCCGATAATGAAAGAAAACTGCTTTACAGAATCTCCTAAAAGATAGCTCGCCAGGGCTCCTGCCACCAGCTCATAAATCAATCCACATGTAGCAATGACGAATACTGAAAACAATAAAAGCAGCTCAAGAGGAATCCTCTTCTTATCCATGAATTGCCGCACTTATAATCATTGAAATTCCGATGATAAATGCCCCGAATACAATAGCCAATGCTATGTTTTTGTTCTGAGAGATCTCATGCCATGTTTTTTCCGGTGTAAGTTTTTCGATGATGAAATAGCAAACGAGAAGAATTGCGATTCCTAAGAATGAGTAAAGAACCGAGTTTAATATGGGTAAGAAATTGATGTTGTCCATAGTTTTTATATTTTTATTTGTGATAGTATCTGTAAAATCCTGCTCTGGAATGACTTCTTGTAGTTCCGTCGCGGTATGTTTCCGTTTTGGCACAATCGCAGACCTGATTTCCCTGATAGGTAAGATATACAAACCAGGTCATGAAAAACCCTCCGATTAAACAGAGTATCCAGTTTTGTCTTATGTAATGCAAAATATTATTCATCATGATGTAGCATAAGGGGTATTTGAACTATTCTTCCATTTATTGACATTAAAGAAATGCCTTCCTATCCACATAGCTATAAAGAGCGCAACCATTATGAATAAAATAAATCCGAAGTTCCAGAATGAAACGGGAAGCCAGGTTGCCTTAATCTTAATATCGTTATTGGATGCAATAACATCTGTTGTAAGTCTTAGCCCTTCAGCATTGATCAGAGAGTCTATTTTTGAAGTTCCGAAGGATGCTTTCACCAGTTTACCCAATTCTGTTGTATCTTTTTCTAAAGTCTTTCCGTCTATGAAAGTGGTAGATTGTGCTTTATAGATATCGGTGACATCCACAATCCCGGATTTATCCCTGGAAATTAATACCTTTGAATCTGGTGACTGAAGGCCGGAAAATGCAGGTAATAAAGATCCTTCTTTTTCTGCAGAAATCAGGAAATGATATTTGCCTGAGCTTACCCCGCAAAGGTTGAATTCTTCAGACTGATTTCCTTCTGACCAGCTTTCGCCGTCTTCATAGCCGTGGTATTGTTCAATATCTTTTGAAGTATATACTATTTCGTTGGTATTTTC
>Ga0075158_10003274_pt1 | contig 11436 bp, 8 predicted proteins | sample JI91814BDNA_FD_70968 | JGI IMG/M metagenome (GOLD analysis project Ga0075158, IMG submission 70968) | Wastewater effluent complex algal communities from Wisconsin, to seasonally profile nutrient transformation and Carbon sequestration -... | ecosystem: Engineered > WWTP > Effluent > Algae... | reverse complement strand
CTCGCGGCAGGCGGCGCAGCCAGGGCATCGCGGCCACCATGGCCGCGGCCTCCCAGGGCGCGCGGCCTTCCAGCAACACCAGAAGCGGGTGCGGTGCCTTGAGGTCGGCCTCGTGGAATAGGGGCGGCGGGGCGGCAGGCGCGCGGGCGGGGCGTCGCGATTTCATCGGAGCCATCGTATCGGTTGCACGAGGCGTCGCCCTGGGGCGTTTGCCCTAGCGGCGGCGCTGTCGCGCAGGCGACACCTCGGCGTCGTCGTCGGGGTCGGCCTTCATCACGCGCAGGGTGTCGAGCGCCTGCGCCAGGCCGTCGGCCACGCGGCGCACGTCGGGCATGGCCCGGGCGTCGGCCATCAGGCCGAAGTCGAGATGCTGGTCGTAGCTCTGCACCGTGACGTTGAGCGCCATGCCATGCGTGACGATGGAACACGGATAGTTGGTCAGCATCCGGGCACCGGCCAGGTACAGCGGCACCGGCGGCCCGGGCACGTTGGAGATGGCCACGTTGGCCACCGCGGGGATCAGGTCGGACCCGCTGGCGCGCCGATACACCGCCGACGCCGCCTCGGTGAGCCACGGCACGCCGAGCGACGGAAAGTCGGTCGGCAGCACGTTCTTGACGCTGGCCAGCGTGGCCTTCATCGCCCGCGTGGCGGCCATCACGTGCGCCAGGCGCCGTGCGGGGTCGGCCACCTGCGTGCCCAGGCTCACCAGCGTCATCGACGCCTGGTTGTCGGCCGTGGTGTCGCCCTTCTCGCGCAGCGACACCGGCACCGCCGCCACCATCGACTTGCGCGGCAGGCCGCCCTGGGCCAGATAGTGCTCGCGCAGCGCTGTGCTCACCAGCCACAGCACCATGTCGTTGAGCGTGGCGCCATGCGCCTTGCCCAGCGCCTTCACTTCGGCCAGCGGCAGGCTCACGGCGGAAAACGCCCTGCCGTCGGTCACCGGCACGTTGAGCGCCATGCGCGGCGCCAGCCCCAGGCTGCCGGCCCGGCGACGGCCGGAGACGAGCGCGCTGCGCGCCACCATCTGCGACGCCGCGCCGCCCAGCGACCCGGCGGCACCCGGCAGGGCCCGCAGCAGATGGGCCACCTGCTGCACCTCGCTCGTCACCGCGCCGGAGATCATCTCCACCAGCGACAGCTTGAAGCGCTTCTGGCGCGTGGACGCCTTGATCTCCGGCGAGCGCGGCTCGGGGCCCAGGTCCAGGATGGCATTGGCCAGCGCCACGGCGGCCTGGCCGTCCACCGCGGCATGGTGCAGTTGCGTGTACATCGCGACGCGGCGCTGTCCCTGCGGGCCGGGCGCGAGCCCTTCGATCACGTGGAACCGCCACAGCGGGCGTGCGCGGTCGAGCAGCTCCACATGCAGGCGGCCCACAAGCGCTTCCAGGGCGGCGCGGTCGCCGTCGACCGCCTTGCCGCGGCCCGCCCGGCGCGCCGGCAGCCGGTGTTCGACGACGTGCTGCTTCAGGTCCGGTTCGGCGTCGACCCACACCGGGTTGGTGATGTTCAACGGCATCATCCACAGCCGCCGGCGCAGGGGCGGCGTGAGGGGCAGGCGCTCGGCCAGATGCGTGCGCAGCCGGTTGGCAAAGCGGCCCCGGAACCCCTTGGGCAGCTCGAAGATATGCAGCGCTCCCACGTGCATCGGCATCTCGGGCGACTCGAGATGCAGGAAGGTGGCGTCGAGCCCGGACAGTCGTTTCATGCGGGCCATGCTAGGCCGCGGGCGACGCTGTGGGCTGCGGGCAGACCCTAGGCGCGCGCCCTGCCCCGCAGCAGGCTTGTGCCGGGCCGATGCCTCAGCGGCTGCGCAGCGCCAGGGCTTCGTTGGCGGCCAGTGCCACCAGCACCAGGGCGCCACCGCCGAGCACCGCGGCAGTGGGAGCCTCGCCGGCACCGAGCCAGACCCAGGCCACGCCGAACAGCACTTCCAGCAGGCCCAGCAGCGAGATCTCGGGCGCCGACAGCACGCGCCCCACCATCACCGACAGCAGGCAGGGGATCGCCAGCTGCACCAGGCCCAGCATCGACAGCCACGCCACGTCGTGCGCGCTGGCCTGCAGCGGCCAGGCCAGCGGCAGCGCGATCGCGGCCGACAACAGGGCGCCCAGCAGCACGGCCGGCAGCATGTCCGGCGCGCCTTCACGGCCGCGCAGGCTCTGGATCAGGGTCCAGTTGACGGCCGCGGCCACCGGCACGGCCACGGCCACGGCCGTGCCCAGCAGGTGGCGCCCGCCCTGAAGCTCGTGCCCGTACATCCAGCCGATGCCGGCGCCGGCCAGCACGATGGCCACCCAGGTGCGGGTCGCGAGGCGGTGGCCCAGCGTGATGCGCGCGGCCAGCGCCGTGAACAGCGGCGCCAGCGCCATCGTGACCAGCACGTTGGCCACCGTGGTGAGCGTCAGCGCCAGCATGAAGGCGGTGAACATCACGCACCAGCAGGCGCCGGACAGCCACAGCGCCCGGCCGCCCTGGCGCAGCTGCTGCGTCAGCCAGCCCGGTCCGCGCCACAGCGACAGCAGCACCACCAGCGACACGGCATTGGCCGCGCTTCGCCAGAAGGTCATCTCGAACGGGGCCGTGCCGTCGAGCCAGCGCGTCACCACGCCGGCGATGCTCCACATCAGCGTGGCCGCCAGCATCACGGTCACCGCGCGGCCGTGCGACCAGCCCGGGGTCGTCACGCCGCTTCGCGCGAGGCGCGCTTGCGGTCGTGCTCCTTCAGGTGGCGCTTGCGCAGGCGGATGCTCTTGGGCGTGATCTCGACCAGTTCGTCGTCCTCGATGAACTCCACCGCGTACTCGAGCGTCAGGTCGATCGGCGGCGTGATCTTGATCGCGTCTTCCTTGCCGGACACCCGGAAGTTGGTCAGCTGCTTCTGGCGCACCGCATTGACCACGAGATCGTTGTCGCGGCTGTGGATGCCGACGATCATGCCCTCGTACACCGGGTCGCCCGGGCGCACGAACATGCGGCCGCGGTCGTCGAGCTTGCCCAGCGCGTAGGTGACGATCTCGCCGTCGTCCATGCTGATCAGCACGCCGTTCTTGCGCCCGCCGATGTCGCCGCGGAAGGCCTCGTAGCCGTCGAAGATGTTGCTGATGAGCCCGGTGCCGCGGGTCAGGTTCATGAACTCGTTCTGGAAGCCGATCAGGCCGCGAGCGGGGATGCGGTATTCCAGCCGCACGCGGCCCATGCCGTCGGCTTCCATGTTGACCAGCTCGGCCCGGCGCTCGCCCAGGGCCTGCATCACGCCGCCCTGGTGGCTGTCTTCCACGTCCACCGTCACCATCTCGATCGGCTCGAGCTTCTCGCCGTCCTTCTCGTGGAACACCACGCGCGGCTTGCTCACGGCCAGCTCGTAGCCTTCGCGGCGCATGTTCTCCAGCAGGATGGTCAGGTGCAGTTCGCCGCGGCCGCTGACCTCGTAGATGCCGTCCTCGTCGGTGTCCACCACGCGCAGCGCCACGTTGCTCTGCAGTTCGCGCTCGAGCCGGTCGCGGATCTGGCGGCTGGTGACGAACTTGCCCTCGCGGCCGGCCAGCGGCGAGGTGTTGACGCAGAAGTTCATCGTCAGCGTGGGCTCGTCCACCGTCAGCATCGGCAGCGGGCGCGGGTTCTCCAGGTCGGTCAGCGTCATGCCGATGCCGATGTCCTCGATGCCGTTGACCAGCACGATGTCGCCCGGGCCGGCGCTGTCGGCCGGCACGCGCGCCAGGCCCTCGAACTTGAGCACCTGGTTGATGCGCGCACGGCGCGGCGTGGAGTCCGGACCTTCGTACACCGCCACGTCCATGGCCGGCTTGAGCACGCCGCTGTGGACGCGGCCGATGCCGATGCGGCCGACATAGCTGGAGTAGTCGAGCGAGCAGATCTGCAGCTGCAGCGGCTCGGTCTCGCTGCCCTCGTGCGGCGGCACGTGCTGCAGCACCGCGTCGAACAGCGGCGCCAGGTCGGTGCCGATCTCGCCTTGCGTGCGCGAGGCCCAGCCGTTGAGGCCGGACGCGAACACCACCGGGAAGTCGAGCTGGTCTTCGGTGGCGCCGAGCTTGTCGAACAGCTCGAAGGTGGCGTTGATGACGTAGTCCGGGCGGGCGCCCGGGCGGTCCACCTTGTTGACGACCACGATCGGCTTGAGGCCCAGGGCGAGCGCCTTCTTGGTGACGAAGCGGGTCTGCGGCATCGGGCCCTCGACGGCGTCGACCAGCAGCAGCACGCTGTCCACCATCGACAGCACGCGCTCGACCTCGCCGCCGAAGTCGGCGTGCCCCGGGGTGTCGACGATGTTGATGTGCGTGCCCTGCCACTTGACGGCGCAGTTCTTGGCCAGGATGGTGATGCCGCGCTCGCGCTCGAGGTCGTTGTTGTCCATCACGCGCTCGGCGATCTTCTCGTTCTCGCGGAAGGTGCCGCTCTGGCGCAGGAGCTGGTCGACCAGCGTGGTCTTGCCATGGTCCACGTGGGCAATGATGGCGATGTTGCGGATCTGGGTGTTCATGGCTTGGGGCCTCGATGGGTCAGTGCAGTAGTGCCTGCACTTCGGCGGGCGAGAGTAGTCGGTCGGGAATCAGTTCGCCGGCGGCGATGTGAGCGGCGCCCAGCAGCGCCTGCGGCTCGGGGCCGTAGACGCGCACGCGGGCGCAGTCGTCGGCCGCCACGCGGCGGCGCAGGCCGGTGAGAAAGCGCGCGGCCTCGGGGGCCGGCAGGCGCCACTCGGGCCAGTCGGCCAGCAGCACGTCCGGCGGCAGCAGGCGCGCGTCGCGGTCGGCGTCGGTCATGTCGGCCAGTGCGTCGAGCGTGACGGCGTCGTCCACCGACAGCGCGCCGCTGCCGGTGCGCCTCAGCGCCTGCAGGTGCGCGCCGCAGCCCAGGGCGGCGCCGATGTCTTCGGCCAGGGTGCGCACGTAGGTGCCCTTGCTGCAACGCACGTCGAGCGTCAGCAGGTCATCGTGCCAGTCCAGCATGTCGAGCGAATGAATCGTGACGCGGCGCGCCGGGCGATCGACCTCGATGCCTTCGCGCGCGTACTCGTACAAGGCCCGACCCTCGTGCTTGAGCGCCGAGTGCATTGGCGGCACCTGGTCGATCGGGCCGGTGAAACGGGCCAGCACGGCAGCGAGGGTGGCCGCGTCCACCTGGACCGGTCGGCGCTCGAGCACCTCGCCCTCGCGGTCGCCGCCGCGGGTGGTGACGCCGAGATGCAGCGTGGCGGTGTAGCGCTTGTCGGCGTCCAGGCTGACTTGCGAGAACTTGGTGGCCGCGCCGAAGCACAGCGGCAGCAGGCCGGTGGCCAGCGGGTCGAGCGTGCCGGTGTGGCCGGCCTTGTCGGCGTTGAGCAGCCGGCGCACCTTCTGCAGGGCGTCATTGCTCGACAGGCCCAGGGGCTTGTCCAGCAACAGAACTCCATGCAGGGAGCGTCGGGCCATCATTCGTCCTTGGCGCGCGTGGCGTTGGCCTGGCGGATCAGCGCACTGAGTTCGGCAGCGCGCTCGGTGGTGCGGTCGAACTCGAAATGCAGCGTGGGCACGGTGTGGATCGCCAGGCGCTTGAACAGGCCGTTGCGCAGCCAGCCGGCCGCTTCGTTGAGCGCGTCCTCGCAGGCCTGCGGATCGCCCACCAGCAGGGAGAACCGCACCTTGGCATGGGCGTAGTCGGGCGTCACGTCCACGCCATTGACCGTGAGCAGGCCCACGCGCGGATCCTTCAGCTCGCGGATCAGCTCCGCCAGATCGCGCTGGATCTGGTCGGCCACGCGGAAGCTGCGGTTGGGGATCGCCTTCTTGTGTCGCATCGATGATGTCCTATCAAGCAAGGAGCCCCGCCAGGCGGGGCTCCAGGGCGCAAGTCCGGCCCGACGCGGCGCCCGGGTTACCGGGGCGCTGCATGCGGGCGGCTCGGGCTCACAAGGTCCGGGCGATTTCCTTCACCTCGAAGAACTCCAGGTGGTCGCCTTCCTTGATGTCGGTCACGTTCTTCAGCTTGATGCCGCACTCGAAACCTTCGGCGACCTCGCGCACATCGTCCTTCATGCGCTTGAGCGAGTCCACCTCGCCCGTATAGATCACGACGTTGTCGCGCAGCAGGCGGAAGCGCGCGCTGCGGGTGACGCGGCCAGCGGTGACCATCGAGCCGGCCACGGTGCCGATCTTGCTGGCCACGAACACGGTGCGGATCTCGGCCGTGCCGATGACTTCCTCGCGCTGCTCGGGGGCCAGCATGCCGGCCATCGCCGCCTTCACGTCGTCCACCGCGTCGTAGATGATGTTGTAGTAGCGGATGTCGACGCCCGACGACTCGGCCAGCTTGCGCGCCTGGGCATCGGCCCGGACGTTGAAGCCGATGATCACCGCCTTGGACGCGATGGCCAGGTTGACGTCGCTCTCGCTGATGCCGCCCACGGCCGCGTGCACCATCTGCACCTTGACCTCGGCGGTGGACAGCTTGGCCAGCGAGCTGGCCAGCGCCTCCTGCGAGCCCTGCACGTCGGCCTTGACGATCAAGCCCAGCGTCTGAGTGCCCACGCCCATCTGGTCGAACATGTTCTCCAGCTTGGCCGCCTGCTGCTTGGACAGCTTCACGTCGCGGTACTTGCCCTGGCGGAACGTGGCGATTTCGCGCGCACGGCGCTCGTCGGACAGCACCATGAACTCGTCGCCGGCCTGCGGCACTTCGGTCAGGCCCTGGATCTCGACCGGAATGGACGGGCCGGCCTCGGTGATGGCCTTGCCGTTCTCGTCGAGCATGGCGCGCACGCGGCCGTAGCTGGACCCCGCCAGCACCACGTCGCCACGGCGAAGCGTGCCCGACTGGATCAGCACCGTGGCGACCGGGCCGCGACCCTTGTCGAGCTGGGCTTCGATCACCAGACCCTTGGCGGCTGCCTCGGTGGGGGCGGTCAGCTCGAGCACCTCGGCCTGCAGAAGCACCTGCTCAAGCAGTTCGTCGATGCCCTGACCGGTCTTGGCGGAGACGGGCACGAAGGGCGACTCGCCGCCGAAGTCTTCCGGCACGACCTGTTCGGCCACCAGCTCGCTCTTCACGCGCTCCGGGTTGGCTTCCGGCTTGTCGATCTTGTTCATCGCCACGACGATGGGCACGCCCGCCGCCTTGGCATGGTGGATCGCCTCCTTGGTCTGGGGCATCACGCCGTCGTCGGCGGCCACCACCAGGATGACGATGTCCGTGGCCTTGGCACCGCGTGCACGCATAGCGGTGAACGCAGCGTGGCCCGGGGTGTCCAGGAAGGTGATCATGCCGCGCGGCGTCTGCACGTGGTAGGCGCCGATGTGCTGCGTGATGCCGCCGGCCTCGCCCGCCGCCACGCGCGTGGTACGGATGTAGTCCAGCAGGGAGGTCTTGCCGTGGTCGACGTGGCCCATCACGGTGACCACGGGCGCGCGCGCCAGCAGCTCGCCGGTCTGCGCCGCGGTTTCTTCCTCGGTGAAGGCGTCCGGATCGTCCAGCTTGGCTGGCACGGCCTTGTGGCCCATGTCCTCGACGAGGATCATGGCGGTTTCCTGGTCGAGCGACTGGTTGATGGTGACCATCTGTCCCAGCTTCATCAGCTGCTTGACCACCTCGGCCGCCTTGACGCTCATCTTGTGGGCCAGGTCGGCCACGGTGATCGTCTCGGGCACGTGCACTTCCTGCACCACGAACTCGGTGGACATCGGCGCCGCATCCGTGCCGTGGCTGTCGCGATCGCCGCGGCGACCTGCGCCACCCCGGGGGGCGCGCCAGCCGGGGCGGGCACCACCACCGGTGTCGCCACGGGTCTTGAGTGCGCGCTTCTTGGCTGCGTCGTCGGCCCAGCTCGAAGACAGCTTCTCGGACTTGACCGACTTCTTCTCGCCGGGCTTGGCGGCGGTGGACGCCGGCGCAGGTGCTCCCGGGCGTGCCGCGGCCTTGTGAATGGTGCCCTTGATGCCTGCAGCGTCGACAACCGGCTTGGGCGGCTCCTCCGGCTTCTTGGCAACCATCACCTTCTTGGGCGCGCTCATCATGGCGCGAATCGCGGCCGCCTCGTCCTCGGCGGCCTTGCGGCGCTTCTCGAGGTCGGCCATGCGCTGCTTCTCGGCGGCGGCGTCGTCGGACGCCTTCACCACGCGCACGGCCGCAGGCTTGGGCGCGTCGGCGGCCGGAGCGGGCGCTGGTGCCGGCGGCTCGGCGGGCGGCGCACCGGCGGCCAGCTCATTGGCGGCCTTCTCTGCGGCAGCCTGGGCACGGGCTTCGGCCGCCTCGCGTTCGCGCTGCTCCTGTTCCTCGCGCAGGCGGCGCTTCTCGGCCAGTTCCTCTTCCTGGCGACGCAGCAGCTCGGCCTGGCGGCGGGCTTCCTCGGCGCGGCGCTCGAGCTCGGCCTCGTCGATCACCGGGGCGGCTGGCGCTGCAGGCTCGTCGGCCCCTGCCGGCGCGTCGTCGCGCTTGACGAAGGTGCGCTTCTTGCGCACCTCGACCTGGATCGTGCGGGCCTTGCCGGACGAGTCGGCCTGCTTGATCTCGGTGGTGCTCTTGCGGGTGATGCTGATCTTCTTGCGCTCGGCCGGCGACACGCCGTGCGAGCTGCGCAGGTGATCGAGCAGCCGCGCCTTGTCGGCGTCGGACAGCGGGTCGTCAGCCGACTGCTTGGCCACGCCGGCAGCGCTGAGCTGGTCCAGCAGCGTGGTGGCCGGGCGATTGAGCTCGGTAGCGAATTGGGCGACGGTGGTCACGGCCATGTGTGCTTGTCTTCCGCTCAGTCGTTGAACCAGTGTTCGCGCGCCTTCATGATCATGGCCTTGGCGTCGTCCTCGCCCATGCCCGTCATCTCGGTCAGCTCGTCCACGGCCAGGTCCGCCAGGTCATCGCGCGTGTGCACGCCGCCTTCGGCGAGCTTGGCAATCAGCTCGGGCGTCAGACCCCGACCTTCGAACTCCAGGTCGCGCAGGTCCTGGGAGACCTCCTCGACCGCCTCTTCCTTGGCGATCTCCATCGTCAGCAGCGCGTCCTTGGCTCGGGTGCGCAGCTCGTTGACGGTGTCCTCGTCGAAGCCCTCGATCTCGAGCATTTCCTGCATCGGGACGTAGGCCACTTCCTCGAGGCTGTTGAAGCCTTCGGCGATGAGGATCTCGGCCACTTCCTCGTCCACGTCGAGCTTGTCGACGAAGAGCTTGCGAACCGACTCGCTTTCCTTGGCCTGCTTGGCCTCGGACTCCTCGGCCGTCATGATGTTGATGCGCCAGCCTGTCAGCTCGGACGCCAGGCGCACGTTCTGCCCGCCGCGGCCGATGGCGATGGCGAGGTTCTCCTCGTCCACCACGACATCCATCGCATGGCGCTCCTCGTCGACGACGATCGAAGACACGTTGGCCGGGGCCAGGGCACCGATGACGAACTGGGCCGGGTCGTCCGACCACAGCACGATGTCCACGCGCTCGCCGGCCAGCTCGTTGGTGACGGCGGTGACGCGCGAGCCGCGCACGCCGACACAGGTTCCGATCGGGTCCACGCGCTTGTCGTGCGACACCACGGCGATCTTGGCGCGGCTGCCCGGGTCGCGGGCGCAGCTCTTGATCTCCAGCAGGCCCTGTTCCATCTCGGGCACTTCCTGGGCGAAGAGCTCCTTCATGAACTCCGGCGAGCTGCGCGACAGCATGATCTGCGGGCCGCGGATGGTCTGGTCCACCCCGAGGATGTAGGCCCGCACGCGGTCGCCGCTGCGCAGGTTTTCCTTCGGGATCATCTCGGTGCGCTTGAGGCGCCCTTCCACCCGGCCGGACTCGACGATCAGGTCGCCCTTGTCCAGGCGCTTGATGCTGCCCACCATGATCTTCTCGCCGCGCGACAGGAAGTCGTTGAGCAGCTGCTCGCGCTCGGCATCGCGGATCTTCTGCAGGATCACCTGCTTGGCGGCCATGGCGCCGATGCGGCCAATGGGCACGGAGTCCACCGGCTCCTCGATGTGATCGTCGACCTCGATGTCGGCGATCTGCTCCTGCGCCTCGAACAGCAGGATCTCCGCGTCCGGGATCTGCAGCCCGGCTTCGTTGGCCACCACGTGCCAGCGGCGGAAGGTCTCGTACTCGCCGGTCTCGCGGTCGATCGCCACCCGGATGTCCACCTCGCCGCCGTGCAGCTTCTTGGTGGCCTGGGCCAGCGCGGACTCGACGGCGCCGAACACGGTTTCGCGGGGCACGCTCTTCTCGCGCGAGATGGCGTCCACCAGCATGAGCATTTCGCGGTTCATCTTTTTGTCACTCTCCGTCGGTCGGCTGCGCGGCGCCCTGCCGGCCCTTGCGACCCTTGAAATCAACCACCGGCACGAGACGCGCTTCACGCACCTCGTCGAAAACGAAATCGAGCGCCTGCTCCGGCGCCCCCTTGGCTGCAGGCTCGAGCGTCAGGCGCCATCCGCCGTCGCGAGCACCCAGCACGCCCTTGAACTTCTTGCGGCCGGCCATCGGCAACTTCAGCGTCAGATCGACGGCACTGCCGGCAAAGCGGGCGTAGTCCACCTCGTGCTTGAGCGGACGGTCCAGGCCCGGCGACGACACCTCGAGCCGCGAGTAGTCGCACTGCTCGACTTCCAGCACATGCTGAAGCTGGCGCGTTACCGCCTCGCAGTCCTCCACCGTCACGAACTCGGACTCGCCCGTCGGATAGGCCCGGCCCTCGACGCGGTCGATGTAGACGCGCAGCAGCCCGCCCCCCGTGCGTTCGAGGTCGACCATCTCGTATCCGAGACCGGTGACGGTGCGTTCAACGGCTTGCTGCCAGCTCATCCGAGGTAAAAGCGATCGGCCAAAAAAAATGGGCGGGATTGTTGAAATCCGCCCATGACATGTTCAGGGGTTTCAGCGAAGGGCGGATTGTACTCTGCAAGAGACGTGCCTTCAATATCCCGCCGTGCTCGTGACAGAATCTGCCGCCTCGAACCTCGCACGGAGCAAGAAAATGGGATTCCTGGCCGGCAAGCGCCTCCTCATCACGGGCGTGCTCAACAACCGGTCGCTGGCCTATGGCATTGCCCGCGCGTGTCATCGCGAAGGCGCCGAGCTGGCGTTCAGCTACCAGGGCGAGCGATTCCGGGACCGCATCGTCGAATTCGCCGCCGAGTTCGGTTCCAGCCTGGTGTTCGACTGCGACGTCGCCGAGGACGCCCAGATCGAGCGCCTGTTCGCCCAGCTCGGGGCGCACTGGGACCAGTTCGACGGCTTCGTGCACGCCATCGCCTTCGCCCCGCGCGAGGCCATCGCGGGTGACTTCCTCGACGGCCTGTCGCGCGAGGCCTTCCGCACCGCGCACGAGATCTCCGCCTACAGCTTCCCGGCCATGGCCAAGGCCGCCCTGCCCCGGCTGCGCCCGGGCGCGGCTTTGCTGACGCTGAGCTACCTGGGCGCCGTGCGCTACGTGCCCAACTACAACACCATGGGCCTGGCCAAGGCGTCGCTCGAG
>Ga0075158_10003269_pt1 | contig 11449 bp, 10 predicted proteins | sample JI91814BDNA_FD_70968 | JGI IMG/M metagenome (GOLD analysis project Ga0075158, IMG submission 70968) | Wastewater effluent complex algal communities from Wisconsin, to seasonally profile nutrient transformation and Carbon sequestration -... | ecosystem: Engineered > WWTP > Effluent > Algae... | reverse complement strand
GTCACGGTGCAGACGATGAGCAAGGGCCTGTTCCCGGCCCTGCGCCTTGGTTGGATCGCCGCCGGCAAGGACCTGCTCGAGCCGATGGCGGCGGTGAAGCGCTTCATGGACCTCGAACAGAGCCCGCTGCTGCAGGCCGCCCTGGTCGAGTTCGTGCAGCGCGGCGAGTTCGATCGTTATCTCGACGCCCTGCGCGGCGAGCTGCGGGTGCGGCATGCGGCGCTGCAGCGCGCGGCGAAGGCGCACCTGCCCACCGGTTGCACGATCACCGATCCCGACGGCGGCTTCGTCGCGTGGCTCGAACTGCCGAAGGCCGGCTCTGGCGATCGGCTCGCCGAGCTCGCCGCCCAGCGCGGCGTGCGGGTCGTGCCCGGCCGCGTGTTCGACCTGCACGGGGCCCCGTCGCGCGGCGTGCGCCTGTCGCTGACCCGCGCCGACGCGCGCCAGATCGACGCCGGCCTGCGCGTGCTCGGCGAGTGCGCCCGCGAACTCGACCGCGCGCCTGTGGCGGCGCGGCCGTTCCTCTGATCTCCATCGACCTTCCTGAACTGCGAACCACCAACTCCCATGACCGGCAAGCACCCCATCCCGCACGTCCCCGGCTTCACCGCCGAAGAACTCGTCAGCAAGATCGGCTTCTGTGAGCAGCTCAAGGGCGGCGTCATCATGGACGTCGTGACGCCCGAGCAGGCGCGCATCGCCGAGGAGGCTGGTGCGTGTGCCGTGATGGCGCTCGAACGTGTGCCCGCCGACATCCGGAAGCACGGCGGCGTCGCGCGCGCCAGCGATCCCGACATGATCTCGGGCATCCAGAAGGCGGTCAGCATCCCGGTGATGGCGAAGGTGCGCATCGGTCACTTCGTCGAGGCGCAGATGCTCGAGGCGATGGAGGTCGACTGCATCGACGAGAGCGAGGTGCTGACGCCTGCGGACGAAGAGTTCCAGATCGAGAAGCGCGCGTTCAAGACGCCGTTCGTCTGCGGCTGCCGCGACCTCGGCGAGGCGCTGCGGCGCATCCACGAGGGTGCGGCGATGATCCGCACCAAGGGCGAGGCCGGCACCGGCAACGTCGTCGAGGCGGTGCGCCACATGCGCACGCTGATGAGCGGCATCCGCTCGCTGCGCGGCATGGACCAGCAGCATCTCGAGAAGAAGGCGATCGAGCTGCGTGTGCCCTACGAGCTGGTCGCGTGGGTCGCCGAGAGCCAGCGGCTGCCGGTGCCGAACTTCTCGGCCGGCGGCGTCGCGACGCCCGCGGACGCGGCGCTGATGATGCAGCTCGGCGCCGAGGCGGTGTTCGTCGGCTCGGGCATCTTCAAGAGCGGCAACCCGGTGCAGCGCGCCAAGGCGATCGTGCGCGCGGTGACGCACTACAACGACCCGAAGGTGCTGGTCGAGGTGTCGCGCGGGCTCGGCGAGCCGATGGTCGGCATCGACATCAACACCATGCCGGCCCACGAACGGCTGGCCGGCCGCGGCATCTGAGGACGTTCCCGACCGTGCCCACGACCGCGACCGCGATCGGCTCCATGAAGGCGAATGCATCGTTGGACGGGCCGCCCGCCACCGCACCGCTGGTCGGCGTGCTGGCGCTGCAGGGCGACTTCGCCGACCACCAGGAGGCCCTGCATCGCCACGGCGTGCGCACGCGCCAGGTGCGCACCGCCGCCGATCTGCGGGGCCTGCACGGGCTCGTGCTGCCAGGCGGCGAGAGCACGACGATGCTGAAGCTGCTCGACGTCGAAGGCCTGTGGCAGCCGCTCGGCGACGCGCTGCGGAGCGGGCTGCCGGTGTTCGCGACGTGTGCCGGGATGATCCTGCTGGCCGAGCGCGTCGAGAACCCGAGCCAGCGCAGCTACGGGCTGCTGCCGATCACCGTGGTGCGGAACGGCTATGGCCGGCAGTTCCACTCGGGCACGTTCGCGCTCACGTCCGACGTGCTGCCCGAAGGCACGACCGGCACGTTCATCCGGGCCCCGCGCATCACCGCAGTAGGGGCCGGCTGCGAGGTGCTGGCGCGCCGCGGCGACGACGCCGTGCTGGTCCAGAAGCGGCCGATCCTGGCGGCGTGCTTCCATCCGGAGCTCGCAGCGGGCGAGCATGCAGTGGTCGCACGCTTCGTGGCGATGGTGCGGCAGCATGCCGCAGCCGACGCGGGGCGCTGACGTGACGATCCGCTACGCGATGGAGCCCGAGCTTTCCGTCGACGAGTTCGTCGACGTGCTGCGCCGCAGCACGCTGGCCGAACGGCGCCCGGTCGACGACCGCGAACGCATCGCCGGCATGCTGGAGAACGCCGGGGTGATCGTCACGGCACGCGACGAGCAGGGTCTGCTGGTCGGCGTGTCGCGCGCGATCAGCGACTACCACTACTGCACGTACTTGTCGGACCTCGCGGTCGACCGCGCGTTCCAACGGCGCGGCATCGGCAGGGAACTGGTGCTGCGCACGCACGCGGCCGGTGGGTTCCACACGTCGCTGATCCTGCTCGCCGCACCGGGGGCAGCTTCCTACTACCCGCACATCGGCATGCAGCCGCACGGCTCGTGCTGGGTCGTGCCGCGGCGGTAGGTGGCCGTCCCTGCGCGACCCGTCGCCTCGGCGCGACGTCGCCAGGGGCCCGCCCGATTGCCCGGTCGGTGCCTGCCACGGCCAGGGCGACGAGGAGCGCGGCAGTGGGCGTGCGCCAGCGGCTGGGTTCGCGGGGGCGCACCGCCTGCGGCCCTCCCGTGCCACCGGGGCATCGTTCCGGCCAGCAGCGATTCCGCCCCGCCGATGGGCCATCGTCCCGGTGTCCGGCGTAGGTGTCGTCGCTACCATCCTGCGCCCCTCACTCGGCGCCCTCCGGCGCCCAGCAAGCAACCCGCATGACCCCCGTCGTCCGCGCCGTCTCCTTCGGCCTCGGCCCCATCGGCCTGGCCGCCGCCCGCCTCGCCCTGCAGAAGACCTCTGTCGAACTGGTGGGCGCCATCGACGTCGATCCGGCCAAGGTCGGTCAGGACCTCGGCGACCTGCTCGAACTCGGCCGCAAGACCGGCATCGTCGTCGAGGGCGACGGCGAGGCGGCGCTGCGGCGACTGCAGCCCGACGTGATGCTGCACTGCACCTCGAGCTTCATGCCGATGGTCAAGGACCAGCTGCTGCTGGCGGCGCGCTGCGGCGTCGACGTGGTGTCGTCGACCGAGGAGCTGCTGGTTCCCGAGTACCAGCACGCGGCGTTGGCTGCCGAGCTCGATGCGGCGGCGAAGGCCGGCGGCGTGTCGTTCCTCGGCACGGGGGTGAACCCCGGTTACGCGATGGACTTCGTCGCGATCGTCGCGTCGGCGGTGACGTTCGACGTGCAGGCGGTGAAGTGCACGCGCATCGTCGACGCCGGCACGCGGCGCCTGCCGCTGCAGAAGAAGGTCGGGGCCGGGCTGACCAAGGACGAGTGGAAGCAGCAGATGGCGACCGGGCGCTTCGGGCACATCGGCATGCGCGAGTCGGTGGCGCTGCTGGCGCGGGCGCTCGACTTCAAGCTCGACAAGATCGAGCAGACGGTCGAACCGGTGATCGCCGCCGAGGACCACAAGACGCCGTTCCTGACCGTCAAGGAAGGTCAGGTCGCCGGCATCCGCAACCACGGCTATGGGTTCGTCGGCAAGCGCCAGGTCCTGCACCTCGACCTGGCGATGTACGTCGGCGCGCCGGACCCGCGCGACGAGATCGTGCTCGAGAGCACGCCGCCGATCCACCTGAAGTTCCTCGGCGGCATCGCCGGCGACCAGGCGACCGCGGCGATCCTGGTCAACAACCTGCACGGCACGGTCGCCGCCCAACCGGGGCTGCGCAGCGTGCTCGACGTGGCGCCGCCGCGGCTCTGCCGCTGACACGGTCTTCGGCTCGTGGAGAAATCCCGGGTCGAGCGGGCCTGCCGTTCCGGTGGCGCGTGCCTATAGTCGCGCCACGCATGGTGCGCGCGCTGCAAGAACGTCCCTCGGTCGCCGTCGGTCTGTGTGCCGTCGCGGTGGTCGCATGGTTCGTCGTGCGCGGCGACCTGCGCGTGCACTGGCACGGCGTTCCCGCGGCGGTGGCGGTGGGCAACCCCTCGGCATCCACCACGCCACAGCCGAGCGCTCCGGTCGTCGTGCGCCGGGCCGGCGCGAACCAGCCGAAGATGGCCGCCTCGGCCACGCGCGTGCGGGTGTTCGATCCACTCGGGTTCCTGCTGGCCGGTGCGTCGCTCGAGAACGGCGACGAAGTGCAGCGGACCGATGCCGAAGGCAGTTGCCGGATCGAGTTCGATCGCCGCACCGTGCGCGACCTGTTGGTGCGCGCCGGCGGCGCGCAGGCGCGCTGGTGGCGGCTCCACGCGGTGAGCCCGGACGTCGCGGCCGTGCAACTGGCCGCAGCGGCACCTTGGGACGCGCCGGCCACGGCGCTGCCCCCGGCGGCGCAGCGCCACGGCGAAGGAATCGTGCGTGGTGCGGACGGCAAGGCTCTGGCATCGGCGTTCGTCGCGTCGGCGGGGCTCGGCGAGTGGGCGCGCACCGACGAGTTCGGGCGCTACCGCGTCGCCCTTCCGTCCGGGCTCGCCGAGCTGCTGGTGCACGCGCCGGGCTCCGGAACCGAGCTCGCCGGCCAGGCGCTGCTCGCCGAGCCGTTCCGGAGCGATCGCGCCGAGGGGCTCGTGCCGTTGCCGGACCTGACGGCGGCCGCCGGCCACGCCCTGCGCGGCACCGTGCGCGACAGCCGCGGCGAGCCGATCGAAGGGGTGCCGCTGGTCGTGCGCGGCCAGCACCTCGTGCGGGTGCTCGAGACGGGCGTCGGGGGCGCGTTCCAGCTCGGTGGCCTGCTGCCGGGTGGCTACGAGCTCGAGCCGTTCGCGTGCCGCGGCGACGTCGGCGTCGCGACCACGGTGACCCTGGCCGGCCCGGTGCAGTTCGTCGACCTCGCGCTGCAGGCCGCCAGCGAGGTGCGCATCGCCGTGGTCGACGAAGCCGGTGCGCCGTGCCGCCACCTGCTCGTCGCGAGTGAAGTCGGTGCCCTGCGCCGCGGCGTCGGCCCGACCGACGTCGACGGGTTCGTCACCGTGCCGGTCGTCGACGGGCACACCACGTTCGAGGTGCGCCACGTGCCGGAGTTCGCGCCGGTCCGCGTGCGCGAGTGGCGACCGGCCGAAGCGCGCCTCGTCGTCGCGCGATCGTTCTGAGCCTGCTCAGGGACCGACAGAAAATCCCTCGTCAGTCCCTGCGCGGCTGCGAAGGCAGCCGCCGAGCATGGCACGGAGAAGTCGTATCGTGATGCTCTCCTGCCGTTCGGCCCGGCGACGTCACTGCAGGACCATCACCGCAGCGTTGCTCACCGCGTAGCCGAACGGGCTCCCGTCCAACACGACCGACTGCGCCACGACGTAGGCGCCAGGGAAGCCGTTCGGCAGCGGGAACGGCGTCGACGCGCTGCCTGCCCCGTCGGTCGGGAACATGTTGGCGATGACCAGGGCACCGAGCGGCACGTAGGCGATGCAGCCTGGCGCGAGCGCCACACCTGCGGGCTCGAGCGAGAACGCCAGCACGTTGTAGCCGGTCGAGTTCGCGGGCGCGTTCGTCTGGACGATCTGCACGGTGTTGCCACCGGTCGGGAAGCCGACGTAGGTCTCCGTGAAACCGCTCGACGCCGCCGAGCAGCTGATGCCGTAGGTGCCCACCTGGCCAGGCAGCAGGTAGGTGACGTTCAAGGTCGGCTTGTTGGTGGCGCTCTCGCGCGTCGCGAGGCGACGGGCGGTCATCGGCGTCACCTCGTCGTCGAGCTTGATCAGCCAGCCGAAGTTGGAGCTCGGGCTGGCCAACCAGTTCTGCACGTCGAGAGCCGCCTGGGTTGTCAGGTCGCTGGTGAACTTGCCGAACGACGGCATGGTCATGGTGAAGCTCGGGGTTCCGGAGAAGTCCCCGCCGGCCGAGGCCCAGGTCGAGCCGGAGAAGAACGTGTGGATCCACGTCGCGTCTCCCGTCGTCGACACCGTGCCGCCGCCGCCGTTGCCCGGCGCGGTCGACGTGCCCTCGCCCCAGGCCTGCATGAGGCGATATCCGGACGCCGCCGCCGGGGTCGCTCCGTTCGATTGAGCGACGAACAGGTCGAGCTCCGCCGACATGATCCAGGCCCCGGCCGGCACGAAGCCGGCGATGTCGAAGCGCATCACCGCACGGCGCACACCACCCGTGCCGTTCAGGCCGCAGAACATGCTGGTTCCCTTGGCGTTGCTCAGGCTGCCAGCGACCTGCTCGTAGAGGGTGTTGTCGAGGTTGCAAGGCACGCTGACGGTCGTCTGCGCAGCGAGTGTGCTGGTCAGGGCCATGGCGAGGCCGAGAAGGGTGGCGAGTTGGTTCGGATGCATCGGGTTCGGGGTCCGCGGGAGAATGGGGCCTGGAAGGTGGGGAACGGTAGCAGGAATCGACCGCCCCGGCGGTGTGGTCGCCGTCACGTGGAGCCGGTCAACGCTTCTGGCCGACGAAGAACGCTTCGCCGCCGCCCTGGTCGGCGATGCCGCGCAGCAGCGTCGTGTTCGCCTCGCCGAGGCCGATGCAGTGGATGCGCACGCGACGGAACAGGTTCATGCGGCGCAGGTCGTCGAGCAGGTAGTGGTCGAACACGAACGGGCCGTAGTAGAACATGTCCTTGGTGCGTTGGGCGGCGCCGCCGTACTCGACGTCGACCACGACCTCGTCCTCGCCGTAGTCCTTGTCGTGGACCAGGAAGTCGTCGGCGGTCGGTGCCCCGTCGGACAACACGAAGATCGTGTCGCAGCCGTCGGCCAACGGCTTGTCCTCGACGTAGGCCGGCCCGGCCACGTGGCCGCCACCGTGCACCGCGAAGGCGCGCCGCAAGCCGCCGTGCAGGTTGGTGCGGCCGCGCAGCACGCCGTCGGGTGCGATCATCGGGTCGGCGGGACCCGGCTTCAGCGCGTCGAGCTCGGCCATCGCCTTGTCGATGTTCGCACGTGTCGCCTTCACCAGTCCCTTGGTGGCGTTTAGCGTGCCGGCCTCGGAGCCGAACCAGACCACGCAGAACCACTGGTCGGGCTTCAGCCGCGACAGCGAGATGCGCAGCTGCTCGCGGGCTAGGTCCCAGCGATTCTGGATCAGGTGCCAGGGCAGGTCGCTCTCGCTGAGGATCGCGTTCTTCGGCCGCTTCGGCTTCGGGCCGGTGATCGGCCCCTTCTGGTCGTTCGGGACCTTCTTGCACATCGAGTCGGACAGGTCGAGCACGTAGCAGAAGCGCTCGCCGTCGCTCTCGATGCCGAAGAAGCTCGGCTGCGCGCTGGTCTGCGACGAGCTCTTCTTGACGTCGCCGCGCGCCAGGAACGCGAGCCACGCAGCGGCGTCCTCGAACTGGGCCGGGGCGCGCAGGATCGCCTGCAGCGTGCGCGCCATCTGCACCCTGCCGAGCTTCGGCAGCTCGACCTTCGGGTCGAGCAGTCCGATGTAGGCGGTCAGCGCCTGGCGATACGACTCGTCGTTGACGCGCGCTCGGTTGTCCCACAGGGCACTCGTCATCGCCCCGAGCAGCAGCATGCGCTCGCCGTCCTTCTGCGGCATCGCGGCGCAGTTCGGCGTGATCGCGGCCGCGACGTCGCCGCGGCGGCTCTGGCCGATCGCCACGATCGCGGCGGCGCGCTGCCACGTGACCTTGCCGTCGCGGGCGATCGCGAGCACGTCGTCGACCCGGGTCAGGTCGGACTCGATGCGCAGCACGTTGGCCCACAGCCACGCGTCTGCGGGGTTCGTGCTCGCAGTGCGCAAGGCGACCAGCTGGTCGAGGAACCCGGCATTGTCGAAGTCCCGTCCGATCATCGAGGCGATCGTGTAGCGCGCGTACTCGGCTTCGAGCTGAGGCTTGGCGTAGTCCGCGACGAGCCGCTGCAGCGCCTCCATCTTGTGCGTGCCGGCGATCCCCGCCCGGGCGTCGGTGTGGTACCGGAACGGCTTCCGGACGATGCACTCCTGGTAGCGCTCGAACGGGTCCTTGGCCGGCTGGCTGGTCTGGGCGGCGGCCGACCCGAGGGCCAGCAGGACGGCCAGCAGGGATCGCGAGATGGGGGACGGGCTCGGCATCGGCGGATCCGGATCGGGGCGAGGTCGTGGGAGGGTAGCAACTCGCGAGTCGGGAATAGAGGCCCTGGGCGGACAGGTCACCGGAGCAGGCGCGAGTCCTGCCTGCACGGCCCCCCGGATAGCGTTGCGGCATGGGCAAGCTGCACGAGACGATCACCGACGACCTGCGCGCCTGGATCGCGGCGCAACGCCTGTTCTTCGTGGCGACGGCGCCGAGCGGCGACGGTGGCCACGTCAACTGCTCCCCCAAGGGCGGCGACCCGCTGGTCGTGCTGGGCCCGCGTGAGGTCGCTTGGCTCGACCGCGTCGGCAGCGGTGTCGAGACGATCGCGCACCTGCGCCAGAACGGGCGCCTCTGCGTGATGCTCTGCGCCTTCGAGGGCGCGCCGCGCATCGTGCGGCTGCACGGCCGCGGCGAGGTGGTGACGAAGCAGCATGCGCGCTTCGCCGAGCTGCGCGCGCACTTCCCGGGCCGCGAGCTCGGCACCCGTTCGATCGTGCGCGTCGACGTGACGCGCATCGGCGACTCGTGCGGCTTCGGCGTGCCGCTCTACCGCCACGAGGGCGAACGCGACCAGATGGGCAAGTGGTGCGACAAGAAGGGTGCCGACGGGATCGACGCCTACGTGCGCGACAAGAACGCGGTCAGCATCGACGGGCTGCCGGGCTTGGTTTGAAGACCTGTGAATCGGAAGCGACCAACCTTCCGAACCGATTCTTGGCGCGCCTGCGCCGTCATTGTCTCGAGGCTCTTGACAAGGCGACCGACCCGTGATTCCCTGAGTCCCTGAGGAAGATGCAATGAATTGCTTGTTGACATCGCTGCTGTCTTGGGTTGTGTCGATTGGCATGCTCTGTGCGCAGGACACGTGCAGATGCGAGGTCGTCAATGCGTTCGACGTCACGACCAAGGGTGGAACCTGCTTCATTCCCGGAATGGGGAATGTCCCTTGCGTCACCGCTGTCCTCGGGCCCCCGCCAAGTGGAGCGGCTCCAGATCATGGAACCTGCAAGGTCAAGGTCGGCGAGGTTTGGGTGTGCAACGGCGCTGGTGTCTGTGCGTATCAAGACGTCCAAGTGATGGTCACACCAGTGGCGTGTGCCAGCTCTTGCCTCGGCGGTACCTGCTCAGAGGCCAAGCTCGATGGATCGTCCTTCAATCCACAGAAGTTCATATGCGCCGGAGGTCTGTCCGTCTCCATCCAAGTTGGCCCCGGGGCGACGTCGAATGTGTGCGGAACGCCAGATAGGGACCAGTACGTCAAGTTCTTCGAGCCGAGTGGCGCAGTGGTCTTCGAGATCCGATTCCGATTCGGCTGTCATGCTTGCCGCGCTGCAAATTAGGAAAGACCGTGACGGCGGTACCATCAAGGGCAGTTCTGTTGGCGCTGGCATTGCTTGCCCTTGCATCCACGGCATTGCTTTCCTTTTCCTTCCCCTGGTCCTCGAATCCGCCTGCAGGAAGCGGAAATCAAGCGGCTCCGCCCGATCTTGGCTCCAGGGCTCCTGATTCCGTACGAGACGTGGCGCCACCTGGCGCGCGGGAATCGGCACCCGTGGAGACTGCCGAGACCGATCCCGCGGACGCACTGCTTCCGAGGACCGAGGCAGACCTGCTCGCGCGACATCTGAAGATTGCGCCCACCGACATGCAGTTGGATGCTCGGCGGATCTTCGATCTCCAGGCCTCGCAGCTGGAAGCCTCTCTCGCGAGTCTCGAGGCGCAATCCGGCGACTGGGACAAGGTTCTCGAAGAGCTGGAGGCGAAGTTCGCCCTTCGCCTGAGGCGGGTGGCCGTCCAGCGACTGGATCAGTGGTGTGGGCTGCTCTTGGTGGATGGTGGCGAGAGCTACTTCTCCAGGATTCGGGGGAAGAAGTACCTGGTTGCTGCGGATGGAAGGCAGCATCTTGGCAGGACGACGAGCCTTCTCGTGATCATCGAACCCGCCGACGAGGAGTTGGACCGCATTGGTAGGATGTACGAGGACGCTCGAGACGCGAGGCTGATGGAGAGGCTCGTTCCGTTCAACGCCTTGTCTTGGGACGAGCGGTCGAAGCGCATACGTGCGTTTCTGGAGGGGCGCGACGCCGGCAAGCCGGACGCGTCGCTCCTCGGAGTGACGGACAGGGACCTGCAATGGCTGGAGATCGAGAAGGAGCAGTTGATCGTCGTGCCGAAGTCGCGATGAATGAGCACCGAGACGTGCTGATGCGTCGTATCACGCCGGCCGCGCCTCGATCAGCCAGCTCGGGCGCTCGCCGACACGATCTTCGCGCACGTCGAAGCGCACCGGCAGGAAGCGGCCGATGACCTCGGCGTTGGTCGTCGTGTGCAGCGTCGGCTCGCTGGTGCGGAACACGCCACCGCCGGCGAGCGCCATCGGCAGCAGCAGCTGGTCGGCGAGATGCGGGCCGACCGGCACTTCGGCCGCGCGCAGCTCCTCGACCGCGTCGGCCGCCCGATGCGCGATCTCCTCGGCCGGCACGCCGCGTTCGCCGAGCGTCGTCACCACCTCGCCACCGCCACGATGCGACAGCACGACGGCGATGGCGTTGCCGGGGCCGGGCGAGCAGTTCTCGAGGATGCGAACCGCTTCGCTCGGGATGCCGAGGCGCTGGCACAGCACCGTGCGTTCGCGCTGCGCCACGTGCGACGGCACCTGCGACAGGAGGATGCGTGCATGCACGACCGGCGGGGTGTCGAGCTGGAGGCGCTCGAGCATGCTCCAGCCGGCTGGTGCGATCTCGGCGCGGACCTGGCCGCCACCGGCCGGAAAGAACCCGGCCATGCGCATCGTCAGCTGCAGCGGTGCGCCCATCGACCGCACGACCGGAGCGAACTCGTGCTCGAGGAAGTCGAACGACGGCGCCAGCGGGTTGTGCGTGCCGCCGACCAGTTCGATCGCCGACGGCCCGTTCGCCTGCCACAGGGCCGGTAGCACCGTCTGCAGCACGAGCATGGCGCTGCCGGCCGTGCTGATGGCGAAGCGGTAGGCGCCCGGCGTCACCGGGCCCGGGCGGAAGGCGAGCCGCAGGCTGCCGAGTTCGGCGCCTTCGACCGTGGCGCCACACACCTGCGCCGCGGCCTGCACCGCGGCGAGATGCTGGCGCTTCAGGCCGGGCTTCTCGCGGCCGGCGCGGATGCGCTCGAGGACGAAGCCCTGGCCCGTCACCATCGCCAACGACAGCGACGTGCGCAGCACCTGGCCACCGCCCTCGCCCATCGAACCATCGAGTCGGATCATCGCTCAGCCCTTCACGCAGACGACCTGCTTCAACGTGTGCACGATCTCGACGAGATCCTGCTGTGCCGCCATCACCGCGTCGATGTCCTTGTAGGCCATCGGCGTCTCGTCGAT
>Ga0075158_10003268_pt1 | contig 11455 bp, 5 predicted proteins | sample JI91814BDNA_FD_70968 | JGI IMG/M metagenome (GOLD analysis project Ga0075158, IMG submission 70968) | Wastewater effluent complex algal communities from Wisconsin, to seasonally profile nutrient transformation and Carbon sequestration -... | ecosystem: Engineered > WWTP > Effluent > Algae... | reverse complement strand
CGAGACGTTCATATAGCTGGTCGGCACCGCGAGAATCGCCGGGATGCCGCCGGGCCCCGGCACGGGCACCCGCGCCGCCGACAGCCCGCCCTTGTGCGCCGAAAGCCCGGTGCGCGCCCGCGCGGCGAGGTCGGCGATCACGTGCGCGCCGACGTTGTGCCGATTCCCGGCATACCGCGCCCCCGGGTTGCCCAACCCGACCACCAACCAACTATCCATGACCGCACGAGTATGCCTTGCCGAGCGCCCCCGCTCCCAACCGTGACCGCGCGGCGGGCCGGCGGTCAGGGACGGCGGGCGGCGCGGCGGTAGACGGCCAGCAGTTGCTCGGTCGCGAGATCCCAGTCATAGTGGGCGGCGACCTCGGCGGACCAGGTGCGGGCGGCGGCCTTGGCGGCGTCGAGGTCCGCCAGTTCCCCGGCCATCGCGTCGGCGAAGGCTGCCGCGTCGGTGACCGGGAAGACCCGGTGGCCCGGGCCGGAGTCGCCGACGACCTCCAGGTGCGGGGGGATGTCGCTGACCACGACCGGGAGTTCGTATGCCGCGGCCTCCAGCAGCGTGATCGGCAGGCCTTCGAGTTTTGAGGGCTGGACGAAGAGGGCGGCAGAGGTCAGCAGTTCGCTCAGATCGTCGCCATAGACATAGCCGGTCATCACGACGCGCGGGTCCTTGGCGGCCCGGGCGCGCAGGTCCGCGGTGAAGGTGTCGGTGTTCGCCGAGTCCCCGACGATCGCCAATCGCAGGTCGGTGTCGAGGGCTGCAAAGGCTTCCAGCGCCAAGGCAGGGTCCTTCTCCGGCACCAAGCGGCCGAGAAACATGACATAGCGGCCTGGTTCGAGCCCGAAACGGCTCAGCGTCGCCCCCGGCGCCACCTTCTTGACCGCAGGCCCCCCGTTGGGGATGTAGATCGTGTCCCGGCCGTGCAATTCGCTGTAGGTGTTCGCGAGATCCTGCGAGACCACCACCACCTCGTCCGGAACGCGATGCGAGAAGGCCCGACCGGTGCCGAGCAGGGCCTTGGCCCCGCGGCCCCACTTGCTGCGTTCGTCATCGAGCCCGTGGATCGTCTGGACCACCCCGGCGCGAGAGAGGTATTTCGGGATCGGGCTGAAGAGCCCCGGCCCGAGCGCGTGGAAGTGCACCACGTCATACCCGCGCCCGACGCTGGCCATCGCCGCGAGGCCGCTGTGGACGAAGGCTTCCAGACCCTTGCCCTCCGGCGCGGGAAGATTGCGCAGGGTCATGCCGCGATAGCGGCCGGGCCGACGACCCTTGGCCGGGACATAGCCGAACTCTGCGGGGATGGCGGCGGGATCGGCGGCATACGAGGGCCGGCAGAAGACGGTGACCTCGTGGCCCTCGGCCACCAGCCGGGACCCGAGTTCCTCGACATGCTTCTCGATGCCGCCGAAAGTGGCCGGCAGGCCGCGCAGGCCGACCATCGCAATCTTCACGAGGCCCTCGCTTCCGCGGCGATCGCCTCGCGATAGATCTCCGTTAGCCGCTGCGCGTGGCTGACCGGGTTGTGCCGGGCCAGTGCCCGCTCCCGGGCCGCTGCGCCGTGTCGCTGGGACAATTCGGGATCCAGCAGATAGGGCCGCAGTGCCGCGGCGAGCGCCACGGGGTCGTCCGCGGGCACGAGGTCGCCATCGACACCGGGGGTGATCAGATCGTTCAATCCGCCCATCGCCGTGCCGACGACCGGCACACCGCTGGCGAAGGCTTCGAGCACCGACAGCGGCTGGTTTTCGTACCACCGTGAGGTGATCGCACTGACCCGCGAGCCGCGCAGCAGGGTGCGCACCTCCTCCGCGCTCACCCGTCCGTGGAAGCGGACCGCGCCCGGCGCCACGCGGTCGGCGAGCGCCTCCCATTCCGCGCGCTGCGGACCGTCGCCGACGACGTCGAGCACCCTCCCGTCGACTTCCGGCGCGAGGATGGCCGCCGCCTCGATCAGGGTGTCGACACCCTTCTCCTGCGAGAGCCGGCCGGCGAAGAGCACCCCGGACCCTGGCTGATCGCGCACCGGGACGTCGGTGTCGGTGAAATTGTCCAGGTGCAGCATCTTGTCCGTATGCAGCCCGGCCGCGATCATCTGATCGCGCAAGAAGGCGCTCGGGCACAAGAAGCGCGCCACCGGGTCATAGGCCTTGAGCTTCCGGTGCACCCCGACCTCGACCGCGGCGATCGTGCTCGCCGCGAGCGATCCGTCCTTGCACCGCCGCTTGACGGCCTGGGTCAACGAGCCGCCGATGCAGGCCGTGCACACCTGCCCCTGATCCAAGAATTGGTATGTCGGGCAGGCCAGCTTGTAGTCGTGCAGGGTCATCACGACCGGCACCCCAGCCTTGGCACACGCACGGATCATCGAGGGCGAAAGCTGGTGGTAGATGTTGTGCATGTGCACGACATCGGGGCGGAAGTCGGCCAGCACGGCGCTCATCCCGGCCGCGGCCTGCTTCGACCACAGCATGCGGCCGACGAGTTCGATCCGGCCGCGCGGGTCGCTGGGCGCGGGCTCGAACTCGACATGGCTCGGGAAGTGTTCGACATAGGTCATCGGCAGGTTGTCGGGATGCGACATCCCGAAGTACTCCACCTCATGGCCGGCCGCGCGCTGCTGCTCGGCGAGGTCGAGGAGATAACCCTCCGCGCCGCCGCGACGATAGAGGAATTTGTTGACCTGAAGGATTCGCATGGGCGCGATCAGGTCCGCGGGATCGACGCCGACCGGGCGAGCACATCGGCGGCCGCATCCGCCTCCGCGTCCAGGCGCTTGCGCCGCAGGTACAAGCCGGAGGCCAAGGCGATCACCGAGACGGCATAGATGGTCACGACCGCCTGCGACATCAGGTTGGCGACGATGGAGAGCACGGCGAGCGAGATGGCCACGACGAAGCCGGCCTCGGTCACCGCCCGTTCGACTCCCCCGATCCTGCGCCGCGCCGCATCGGCGGCCGCGCGGCCGGTCGTCCAGACCATGAGCAGCAGCACGAAGAGGTAGCTGAGCAGACCCGGGATGCCCAACTCGACATACGACCGGATGACGTCATTGTGCGGCTGCTTGCCCTCGGCCGTGGTCGTGGCCACGGTGCGCAGGCCGACCCCCGCGATCGGGCTCGGCTTGGCGACCTCAAGCGACTCCCCCCAATAGGCCCAGCGCCACGCGAGGGAGTTGGCCGGCTTGCCCGAGATCTGAGCGGAGGTCTCGAGGTCGGCGAAGCGGGCCTGCACCTGCGGGGTCGCCAGGCCCATGACAGCCAAGGCGGCAATCACGGCCAGCGAGGCGAAGGCGCGGCGGCGGGCCAGAAGGATGATGACGCCGAGCAGCGCCACCAACCAGGCAGAGCGCGTATAGGTCAGCCCGAGACAGATCAGCGCGATCAGCCCGACCGTGGCGACGGCGACCCGGGTCAGGTCGCGGACGGCGGGATAAACCGCGACCATGAGCAAGAGCACGATCACGCTGAAATAGGCCAGCGGGTTGCTGTGGTCGAAGGTCCCGGTGATCCGCGAGAAGCCGCCTGCGACAAAGAGCCCCTCGCCCGAGCTGAGCTGCACCAGGGCCGCGGCGGCCGGCACCAGAATGGCCAGCCCAATCGCCGCGATGAAGGGCTTGAGGCGGGAGCCGCGGGCGGCGAACTGCTCCACGACCAAGAAGATGACGACGATATTGGCAATGCGCGACCACTCGGTGATCGCGGTCGACCAGCGCGGGGCGGTGATGACGCCGATCAGCGCGATGGTCAAGAAGGCGAGATAAGCCAACCCGAGGGCCGAGACCGGGAAGCTGCGCCCCAGCCGGATGCGCCGTACCACCAGCCACAGCGTGCCCAGACCGAGCATCATCAGCCCGAGGGCGAGGTGCGGGTCGGGCGCGGGGCCGGGGGTGCGCAAGGCGTCCAGCGAGGCGCGCATGGCGAGCGCGACGAGGATGAAGGTCTCCAGGTCATTGAAGGCGACCAGCAGGAGCGCAACACCGACGATGACCGCGAGCGGCAAGGCCACCGCCATCCGCGGGGTGGCATTGAACAGCCCGACCACCGTCCACACGGTCAAGGCAACACCGAGGAGCGCCGTCACAATATTGTTCAGGTTCCCGAGGCTGCGCTGATCCCCTCGGGCCGAGGGGGCCGGCGGCGCCGGGCGCTGCGTTGTGGTGCTCACGTGCAAGTCCTCCTGCTCACCCGAGGCGAGCGTGTCAGGCGTGTGGTCGGCGGCGGCGAGCGCCGTGACGGTGTCGGGTTGCTGATTCGGTATGCCGCCGCGTCCGCGACTTCCAGCCTTGAAGGCCAGCAGGCCCACTGCGGCAGAGACACCGAGCCCGGCCGTCGTGGCCAGGATCGTCACCACCGCGCTGAGATCGCCGGGGGCAAACCGAAGGATCAGCCAGGCCACGCTGCCCCCAGCCAATCCGGATACCAGACTACCGGCAAGCGGGAGCGTCAATGGCAGCCGCTGCAAGCCCTCGACGGAGCGCATCCGCCACCAGCCATGCGCGACATTGACATATTGCGAGGCGCTATAGGCAATCGGGAACAGCCAGACGGCCCGGTCCGTATGCCCGATGGCGAGGTCGAGAATGAAGATCAGGGCGATATTGGCGACGATCCCGTAGATCGTGTTGAGCAGCGGGGTGCGGGTGTCTCGCATCGCATAGAAGGGCGCCAAGAGCGCGCGTTGGATGCCGGAACCGGCGAAACTGAGCGAATAGAGCGCCATCAGCACGCCCATCAACGTCACCGTATGCGCGTCGAACTTGGGCATCCGGCCAAAGACCAGGTCGCACAGTGGCGGCGCCAAGACGACCCCGAGAATGGTCATCGGGACGGCCAGCAGGAACATCAACCGCAGGCCGAGCCCCGTCATACTGCGGAAGGCGGGAATGTCCTGGCGGGCCCAGGCGCGCGAGATCCGCGGCAGCACCGTGACCATGATGGAGCGGAAAATGATGGTGCCGCCGACGGCGCTGGCCAGGCGATTGCCGTAGTGCAGCGCCGTGACCGTGCCCTTGCTCAGTTCGGAGCCGACGAAGACCTCGACAATCCGGACCAGCGGGTTGAGGGAGGCCGCCAGGGTCGGGCGTGAGAAGAGCCGCAGGGTATGCCGCACCTCCGGGTGCCGGAAGTCCGGGCGCGCTGGGCGCCAGCCCTTGACCACGGCCGCGACGGCCATGGCGAGCAACTGCACAAGCGACCCCGCGACATACGCCCAGGGGATCAGCATCAGCCGTTCGGAGTCGGCGACGGCGGTGCCGAGCAGCAGGAAGCCGACCGCCACCGCATTCAGCACCAGCGTCATGGCAGCCGGGAAGCCGATGACGAGGTTGGCGTTCAGCCAACTGCGCAGCACCTCGGCGAGGATCACGCAGGGAATGAACCACGCCAGGACCTTGGTGAAGTCGGCGGCCAATTGAATCGTCGACTCATCGAGCCCCGGCGCCATCATCCCCATCAAGGGGTAGGCGAAGAAGGCGAAGACGAGGGCCAGCGCGAGGGAGGCGGCAGCGCTGGCAACCATGACGGCGGCCATCGCCCGGCCGCGCTCACGCCCCTCCATCCGGGTCAGCCAGGCACCGAAGGTCGGCACGAGGACTTGATTGGCCACGACCATGGCGATGGCGGTGATCGCCAAGGGGAGGCGCAACGCGAGGGCGAAGGCATCGGAGCGGGCACCGAAGCCGGTGATCGAGGTCCAGACCAGATCCAGCACCAGGCCGGAGAGCACGCCGACGGTGGCAACCACCGAGGTGATGCCGCTTTGGCGCACGACAGCCTTGGGGGCCTTCGCCCCCTCGCCCGCGGCGTCGACGCTGGACGGTGCACTCATCGAGTGATGGGGAACTTCTCCGCGGCGGCGTCCAGGCGCTCGCCGAGGTCATCGGTCAGGGCGCGCACGCGCGGGTCGAGCTCGAGGGGGCTCTTGTGGCCCCGGGCGGCGGCTCGCGCATCGACATGACCGCTGACCGCTGCGCGATAGGGCAGCCCGACGAAGGCGCAGACGGCTTCGAGACGCCCCTGCGGGTCGGTGACGACCTGGTCGTAGGAGACCGGCATGACGTCGGTGCGCTGGTCCAGACCCGTGGTGAAGTAGAGGGAGTTGCGAGCCCACCAAAAGAGCGCGGCACCGGAGTTGGCGTCCAGGCTCGCGGGGTCGCAGGAGCGGATCGCCTCCAGCACCTCCGGCGTCATCCGGCCCGTCTGCCACGTGCCGTCCACCCCGGTGGCGGCAATCCGGGTCATTACCTGCTGGTTGACATCGCCGAACTTGGCGACCGCGGAGCGGACGCGGTCATCGACCGCGCGATAGGCCCACAGCGCGCGGGCCGGGTTCGGGGCCTCGGCGAAGGCATCGAGCAGCAGGTCGGTGTCGTGGCTGTCACAGATCGGTTTGAAGAGCACGACCTGATGCCGGCTCGCGGCGACGGTGTCGAGCACGACCTGGTGGTTCTTGAGCTGGAAACGTTCGAAGATCGCCTTGTCGTTCTCGTTGTGCACCTCGACTTCGGGCATCGCATCGAGGCCGCTGGTCAGCATATTGGTGCCGGAGCGCTGCACGCCGACGACAAAGACCGCGCGGGCACCTCCGGGCACCTGGGGGTTGGCCTTGACCCAGGCGCGGCGGGCAAGCGCGGCCTTGACGCGGGCTCGCGGATCGAGATTGTCCTCTTCGATCAGGCGGCCCACGCCGCCTTCCTTGGCCCATTGGACGTGCCGGCCGACGCGGGCCTTGGCGCGACCCAGCGTCGAGCGGTTCTCGGGCAGTGGCGCTGTCATATGAGGTGCTGCTCCTGTGATCTGGTCAGGGCCGGGGACGAGTGGTGACACGGCGGCGCCGGCCGGCCGGGACCTACAAGGTCTCGGCCGGCCGGCGCTGCCGTGCGCTGGTGGGTCAGCCGCCGAAGCCGATGCGAATGACCCGGTTGCCCCACGTGTCGGACATGTAGAGGTCACCGGAGGCGTCGAAGACGACCTGGAAGGGACCGACGAAGTCCGAGGTCCCGGCGCTGGCGCCGGTCACCTCATACGAGAGCGCACCGCTGGTCGACATGCGCACGAGGCGCTGCCGGCCGGTGTCCGCCACCCAGATGGCACCGTCGGGGGCCACGGTGACACCCCACGGGACATTGAAGGACTTGGTCGGCCGTGGCGAGACCGGCTTGACGAAGGCGGCCCAGGTGTTCGTCGACGGCTTGTAGCTGACGATCCGGTTGTTCTTCGTGTCGGCGATCCAGATGGTGCCATCGGCGGCGGTGTCGACGCCGGTCGGCATCTGGAGCTGGCCGGTGCCGGTGCCGGGCGTGCCATAAGAGGCCTTCCAGGTCAGGCCGCTGCTGCCCACGGAGAAGCGCTGGATGCGGCCATTGCCGGAGTCGGCGACCAGCAAGGTGCCGTCATTGTCGAAGGCGAGACCCTGCGGGAAGGTGATATCTCCGTTGGCCGAGCCGCGCTTGCCCCACGCCCAGAGCTGAACGCCGTCGTGGTTGAAGACCTTGATTTCGTGGCTCTCGCGGTTGGCGACGAAGACGTTATTGGTCCCGGGCTGCACGGCGACGCCCCACTGGAAGTTGAGGCTGCCGGACTCGCCGCGGATGCCGCGCTGACCCCAGGTGAAGAAGCCCCCACCGGAGGTGTCGGTGCGGATGATCCGCTGGTTCCACCAGTCGCTGGCATAGATGTGGCCATCGGAGTCCAGCGCCAGGCCACGCGGGCTGTTGGCGCCGGTCTTCGGGGCCGGATTGCCGAACATCTCGCGCACCTTGGTCGCGCCGGAGGAGGTGTAGGAGTACTCCTTGAGGGCGTAATCCCACTCGTCGGCGATGATCAACTTCTTGTCGGCCGTGACCTCGATGCCGCGCGGGTCGGTGAAGACTCCGCTGCCACCGATCTGGTAGAGGTAGGAACCCGTGGTGCCGGAGAAGGCCTGGATGCGCCGGTTGCCATCATCGGTGACGAAGACGACCGAGCCGTCCGGGCTGACCGTGATGCCACGGGGGTCGCCCATGAACTGGCCATTGCCGGTGCCGACGCTGCCGAAGCGGCGCACCTCGGTGAGGTTCTTGTTGTAGACCACGACCTGCTTGTTGCGCGCGTTGACGACATAGACATCACCATTGGCCTTGTTGACCTCGATCTGGCGCGGCTGATTCAAGGTGGCGTCCACCTTGGTCGCGAGCCAGGTGCCATCGGTCGTGAACTTCTGGATGCGGCTGGCGTCAATGGTGTAGATGACCTCGGCGTTCGCGCCGCCAGCACCGATCCCAGGGCCGTCGGCGATGCCATAGATCGCGGTGAACTGGCCGTTGCCCGTGCCCTTGGACCCGATGATCTTGGGGTTGGTCAGGTTGCTGTCGTAACGCACGATCCGGTTGTTCGGGGTGTCCGCGACCCAGATCCGGCCATTGCCATCCGCCGCCAGGGCGCGCGCGGCGGCGAGTTCGTTCTCGCCGGAGCCGCGGGTGCCGCCGACGGAGTAGTCGATCTTGGAGGTCGCCCGGTTGACGCCGAAGATGCTGTAGCGGCCCGGATCCACGACGTAGTAGTGGCTCGCGGTGCTGGTGACATCGACGGGATACATGTCCGCCGGGGCATAGCCGTAGAGGGTGTCCTCATAGGTCGGTCCGCTGCTCGGCGGCGGGGTGTCCTTGAGGGTGTAGCGCAGCACCCGGTCGTTGTTGGTGTCGGAGACATAGACCGACCCACCGGCGATGCTGATGGCACCCGGCTTGGAGAGGTTCTTGCCGGCGACGCTGCTGATCGTGTTGGTGATCGAGCCGGCCGCGTTGATCGTCAGGACCCGGTTGTTGCCGGTGTCGGCGATCCAGGTGTCGCCATTCACGTCGACACCGGCGCCCTCCGGCCCGTTCAGGCCGGGAGCGATCGCGCGGGTGAGCGCAAAGCCCGAGGTCTTGCTGTAGGACAATTCCACGACGCGGTTGTTGCCGAAGTCGGCGACCATGATCTTGTTGGTGCCCTCGACCACGGTGACCGAGCGCGGCTGCTTCAGCCCGGCCCCGGCATACGAGGCGATCTCCTTGCGGGTCGCGACATCCCACACCGTGATCCGGTTGTTGAGGGTGTCGGCGACGAAGGCGAGCCGGTCAGAACCGCGGATCGCGATGCTGTAGGGCCAGTACATCTGGCCGGTGCCCGAGCCCTTCGTCGAGACGCGGATCTTTTCCCCCGAGCACTTGGCCGGGAAGATCTGCAGGCGCGACTGCTTGGTGTCGGCGATCCACCGGTCACCCGTGGTCGGGTCGATGGCCACGCCACGCGGCCAGTTCAGCGACACCGGGCGCGAATCGCGCTCACCGCACACGCTGACGATGTCCCCGGACGGAGTCATCTCGACAATGCGCTGGTTGACGGTGTCGATGACATTGAGATTGCCCGTCGGCCCCACAGCAACCGCCCGCGGCTCGTTGAAGACCGAGGTCGAGGTCGCCGGCGGCGGCGTGCCACCGATGGTCTGGGCGTAGCTGAAACCGCTGGCGGTCCGGTCGAAACGCACCAAGCGCCAGCCCCACAGGTCCGCGCCCCAGACATCGCCATCGGGAGCCACGGCCACGCGGCGCAGCGTCGTGAAGGTGCCCGGCTGTGCATACGTGCCGGTGGTCCCCATCGTGGTGCGGAAGGCGCCGCTGGTCGAGAAGACCTGGATGCGGTTGTTGTTGGAGTCGGCGACATAGACGCTCTCGCCCCAGGAGGGGTCATTGGCGACGCGCACGCCATACGGGTTCTTGAACTGGCCCGTGCCGGTGCCGGCCGTGCCCCAGCCGCCGAGACAGGTGCCCGAGGCGGAGAACTTCAAGATGTTGTTGTTGGTGTAGTTGGCGACATAGACATTGCCGGCCGCGTCGGCATCGGCATCGCGGACCGCGGCCAGACTGCAGGAGCCGGACTCGCTGATCGCCTGCTGCTGCACGCCATTGGTGTCAAAAATGCGGATCTTGCGCTTGACCGCGTCGGCAACGAAAACCTTGCCATTGCTGTAGGTCAGGCCGATCGGGCTGCCGATCTTGTCGCCGGTCGGCCCGCTCCACGTGTCCAGGACGGTCCCGCTCGAGCTGAGCTTGATCACGCGCGAGAGGGCCGCGTCACCGACATAGATGTTGCCGCTGTCATCGATCGCGATGTCGCGGGCGTTCTCGGCCTCATCGCCATCGGAGGTGCCGGCCGAAACCCGCCAGACCAGCGAGCCGGAGGAGGAGAACTTGGCGATGGAGTCGTTGCCAGTGTCGGCGATGACGACGCTGCCGTCGGGGCCCACCTCCATGCCGGAGGTGTACATGAGGGCATGGCCGGGGCCGCCCAAAACCGTGGGTGTCGGAAGGGCAGCAGCCGCGGCGCCGGGAGCTGTGGCGGCCATCACACCCCCCGAGATCACCAGTGCTGCGGCGGTCCCGACAGAGGCCTGTCGGCGCGCGCGCGAAATCGTCATGGAAGCAAAGCCACCCTTCGCGAGGATCAAGAAAGTGCTCCAGGATCATGACACACACCGAGCCATGACCAGGAATTTCGAGATAGCACACGCGCGGGCTACCATAGAGTGGGGACTCACGCAACCGGAAGCGGCGCAGGCCGCGAACCGATGCCGCCCTCCTCGAACATCCAACCCACCACAGCTCACTCACGGGGGAACCATGCCCACATACACCCGCCTGGCCGGCACGGCCGGCCTCGCCGCCGCAGCGCTCGCGCTCGGCCCCGGCCTGCTCGCCGCTCCGGCCTCCGCCGGCACCATCTCCCCCGTCTTCGAGCGCACCATCGGCGGGCCGGGCCACGCGGGGCTGTATGCCTGGGGCATGGCCACCCTGCGCGACGGCAGCGTGCTGGTCGGGGACTACTGGAACTACCGCGTGCTGAAGTTCAATGCGGACGGCTCCCCCGTCGGCAGTGGTGTCTTCATCAAGAACAATGGCAATGGCGCAACGCAGTACTACACGCCATACGGCCTCGGGCAGGACCCGACCAATGGCGAGATCTATCTCGCGGACACCGACAAGTACCAGATCGACGTCTATAGCGAGGCCGGTGCCTATCTGCGCTCGTGGGGCGCCAAGGGCAGCGGCCCGGGCAAGTTCCTCTACCCGAGCCGCGTCGTGGTCAACACCGAAGGCACCGTCTACACCGCGGACACCTGGGACAACAACATCGTGATCTCGGACCGCAATGGCGCCGAGATCAAGGAGTTCGGCGGGTGGGGCGCCAAGGACGGGCAGATCAAGGCCCCGCACGGCATGGCGCTGGACGCCAACAACAATCTGTATGTCGTGGACACCGGCAACTGGCGGATCTCGGTCTTCGACAAGAACGGCACCTTCCTGCGCAAGTGGGGCACCAAGGGCGCCGGCCCGGGCCAGTTTGCCGGGGATATGCGCGGCATCGCCATCAACAAGGCCAAGGGCTGGGTGTATGTCGTCGACGGCGAGGGCAACAAGATCAGCAAGTTCGAT
>Ga0075158_10003265_pt1 | contig 11464 bp, 7 predicted proteins | sample JI91814BDNA_FD_70968 | JGI IMG/M metagenome (GOLD analysis project Ga0075158, IMG submission 70968) | Wastewater effluent complex algal communities from Wisconsin, to seasonally profile nutrient transformation and Carbon sequestration -... | ecosystem: Engineered > WWTP > Effluent > Algae... | reverse complement strand
AGGCTCTGCCCGAACCGCGCCACCAGCTCCGCGCCCGCGCGGCTGCGCAGCCTCTCGGCGGCCGCATCCAGATCGTCGGCCACCACGTCATACGCGCTGAGGCCGACCGCGTTCGGAATGTCGCGGGTCGGCGCGTCGATCAGTTTCTTGCCATAGGCGATGTAGGCGATGGAATCGCACTGCACCGCCTCGTCCATGTAGTGGGTGGAGACCAGCGTCGTGACGCCGCGCGCGGCATAGCGGCGGATCTGGTCCCAGAAATCGCGCCGCGCTTTCGGGTCGACGCCCGCCGTCGGCTCATCCAGCAGCAGCAAGTCCGGGTCGTGGATCATGCAGGCCGCCAGCGCCACGCGCTGTTTCCACCCGCCGGACAGGGTGCCCGCCAGCTGCCGCTTGCGCGCGGTGAGGCCAAGGTCCTCGATGGCTTCCGCAACCCGCCGCGCCCGGTCGTCCACATCGAACAGCCGCGCGACGAAGCTCAAATTCTCCTCGATGGAGAGGTCCTCGTAGAGCGAGAATTTCTGCGTCATGTATCCGGTGCGCGCTTTGATATGCGCGCTGTCCCGCACGACGTCATAGCCCAGTACCTGGCCCGATCCCGCATCGGGGCGCAGCAGCCCGCACACCAGGCGGATCGTCGTCGTCTTGCCCGAACCGTTCGGCCCCAGAAAGCCATAGATCGCCCCGCGCGGCACGTTGAGGTCGACGTGATCGACCACCGTTTTCGTGCCGAACCGTTTGGTCAGGCCTTTGACGTCGATGACCGCCGCGGAGCTCATTTGACTTCGGTCATTTCAGAGTCACGTCCACCGGCAGGCCGGGCCGGATGGCGGTGGGATCGCTGGGCACGGCTTCCACCAGGAACACCAGCTTCGCGCGCTCCTCCAGGCTATAGATCACCGGCGGCGTGAACTCCGGATCGGCCGCGACATAGCTGATCCGCGCTGTCAGCCCCGCCGGACAGCCGCTGCAACCCAGAGCAACCTCACCGCCGGGCGTCATCGCCGCCAGCTGCGCCTCGGGCACGAAGAACCGCACCTTCATGTTCTCCGGCGTCAGCAATGCCAGCACTGGCGCACCCGCCGCGACCACCTCGCCGCCACGCCGATAGATGCGCTCGATCGTTCCGCCCGCCGGCGCCTTCAGCGTCAGATCCGCCAGGCGCCGCTCCGCAAGGGCAAGATCGGCTTCCGCTGCACCCAGCTGCTGGACGGCCGCATCCCGCTGCGCCTTCGCTGCCGCGAGCGCCGCCTCGGCCGATTGCAGCGCTGCGCGGTCCGCATCCAGTTTCGCCCGGCTCGCCGCCTTCGTCGCAACCAGCTCCTCCGTCCGCTTCAGCGTCTTGGCCGCCAGATCGCGGTTGGCCGCCGCCTGCCGCACCGCTTCCGCCAGAGCGCCATCGTCGGCGACATTCGCCCGCGCCGCGTCCGCCGCCGCCTTCGCCGCATCGCGCTGATAGCCGGCACGCGCACCATCCAGCGTCGCGAGCACAGCCCCAGCCTCGACCCGGTCGCCCTCCGTCACGCTCAAGCTGGCGATCACCCCGCCATCCTGCGGCGCGACATACAGATACACAGCCTCGCCATAGCCCTGCAGCGTGTTGCTGCTTTCGGGCGAACACGCGGCCAGCGCCAGCGCCGCGAAACAGACAGCAGGGGCCCTCATGGCGTCAGTCCGTTGAGAAGAAGATCGATATGCGCCGTGGCGATCTCGTCCGGCGTTGCGGCGCTCTCGCCGCCCAGCACATGCCGCCACAGCGCGGCAAAAATCATCGGCCCGACGACGGCGCGCACCGCTGCTGCCGGGTCCACCTTGCGAAAGATGCCTTTGGCGATTCCCGCAGCGATCAGTTGCTCAAGGCCACCCGCTGCCCGCTCCACCACCTGGGTGCGATAATGCAGCGCGATGTCGGGAAAGCGGTTCGAGATCGAGATCATCAGCCGCGGAACGGCAAAGACGCGGGGGTTGGAAAGCCGCTCCGACACCATCGCCCCCAGCAGACGGATCGTCCCTACCGGATCGTCACCGCCCGCTGCCGCCATGGCGGCCAGATTGGCCGCGACCGGCGCAACCTCGCGATTGATCAGCGCCCGCAGCAGGGCCTCCTTGCTGTCGAAATAGAGGTAGACCCCGGCCTTCGAGATTCCCGCCCGTGCCGCGATGTCGTCCATCCGCGCGGCGTCGAACCCCGCCTCGATGAACACGTCCAGCGCCGCATCCAGGATTTCGTCCGGACGGGCGGCGGCGCGGCGTGTCCAGCGGGTGGAGGGCTTTGTCATGGCTCATATATATAACTGACCAGTAAGTTATATACAAGGCCCGCATTGACGCGTTGGTCACGTTATCTGGGGTTCGTCATATCCGTGCCGTAATGTTTCACGTATGAAACACACCGCCTGAGCGCCCAGCCGCTCCAACTTGGGACTTGATACACATGCGTCTTCTGTCGGCAGTTCTCCTGTCCACCGCCCTCGCAACCGGCTTTGCCGCTACCGCCCCCACCACCTTCTTCCCCGTCGCCCACGCCCAGGCCACCGCCGGCGAGGTGGATGTCGACGCGCTGCTGAAGCTGCTCCCCGCCGACCAGGTCAAGGCCAGCTACGGCTCCAAGTCGTATGACGCGATCTCGGGCATCACCACCATCCGCGACCTCAAGATCGCCGATGCGGCAAACGAGGCGCAGAATTTCATCGCGGTTCAGGAAGTCGGCCTGCGCGGCCTCGACCTCGCCGCCTTCCAGCATGTGTTCGATTTCGCCGCCTATGGCGCGACGCCGGACGAGTCCTTCAAGCAGCTCTTCGGCGACATTCTCGTCAAGAACGGCTCCATCACCATGCGCGGCCAGATGGTCGGCAGCTTCGAGGAGATCGCCCTGGGCGGCGTCCAGATGAAGCAGCTCGCCGCCAAGCCGCCGGGCCAGTTCGGCACACCGGATGACGAAAAGGCCGGCGCACAGTTCTTCGGCGCACTTCTCGACAGCGCCATCACCGGCGAGATCAAGGTCACCAACCTCACCATCGAAGGCGAGGGCAATGACGGCCGCATGTCGGTGAAGAGTCTTGTGCTGGGTGGCGTCAATCGCGGCCAGTTCGGCGCGTCCTCGATCGACACGCTGGAAGCGGTCGCTGACGGCCTGATCACGAAGATGGCGTCGGCCGAGGCCGAAGGCGCCGACTTCACCAAGGTCATCCCCTGGCTGCTGAAGGGCGAGATGCCGCCTGTCGCGCCGGACAGCCTGCTCTATTTCGGCCGGGCGTCGGTGAACGGGCTCTCCTATGACATGGACGGCACCACGCTCACGATCGGCAGCTACACGGTCGATCCGGTCAATTTCTACTGGCTGGTGCCGTCGACGGTGAAGCTCCAGGTCAACGACGTCTATTTCAAGCCCAAGCCCGGCGGCTCCGATGGCGCGGCCGAAGGTCTGGGCGAGATCGGCCTCGACCACCTCGATATCGACATGGGCCTGGAATGGGCCTTTGACGGCGCGACGGGCGACGCCAGCCTGAAGGAACTGCGCATTGCGGAATCGCAGCTCTTCGACGTTGCGCTCAACTTCGATCTCACCGGCATCAACCTGCCGATGCTCGTCGATCCGGCCTCGGCGCAGTCCGCGATGCTGACCATCGGCGTCAAGGCGGCGCAGCTCTTCATCAAGAACAATGGCGGCTTTGACAAGCTGCTCGCCGTCGCCGCGAAAGAGCAGAACTCGACACCCGACGCGATCAAGCAGATGGCGCTCGGCCAGCTCACTCAGCTCGAAGGCGGCCTGCCGCAGCCCGACGGCACGGTGAAGCCGCTGTCCGATCGCGTGAAGGGCATCATCGCATCGCTGAAGGCCTTCATCACCTCGCCCGGCACGCTGACGATCAAGGTCAACCCGGCAACCCCGATCACCGCGATGACGGGCATGGGGGCGATGTTCGACCCCATCTCCGGCGCCGATGCGCTGGGCGTGACGGTGGAATCGACGCCGCAGTAACGTCCGTCCTCGGGACCGAACATGGAACGGCGCTCCGGGAAACCGGGGCGCCGTTTCTTCTGGTTCAGTTCGCGGCGGCGTTCACCGGGCAGCCGGCGACGATCTCGGCCTCATCCAGGAACTGCGCCAGCGCCGCGTTGCGCAGCACCGCTTCATGCCCCGCTGCTGTCAGTTGGTCGACATGTTCCGGCGAGATCGTCAGTCCGGTCGGAATTTCCTTCAGCGCGTCGGCGCCCGGCTGTTCGCTCAGCGCGATATGAATCATGGCTGACCGCGCCCCCGGTCCCCGTCCGCCGCGTCCGCACCGCTCCTTGGTTAAATTCTCTGCGATGTTGCGCGCCGCCGTGCGGGCCAGCCGCAACGTCTCGAAATTATACTGGTCGATGGTGTTCGAGGTGACGGCCCCTGCGATGCGCGCGATATCGCCGACTATGGGCGCACGGCTGATCGAGCGGTCCTGATCGGCTTGCCCGTCGATCGAAATGAACAGAATGCGCGTCAGGCGGCCAAGGCGCCCTGTCGGATCGGGCGCGGCTGTCGGATTGTCGTAGCGCGAAACGTAATCCAGCACGCCGCGCATCGCGAGATTGTCGCCGACGCCGCCATCGATGAGGTGGACATAGGACGGCTCATCGACGCGCAGATAGCTGCGCGCCAGTTTCGCCTGTTGGCGCTGTCGCGACAGCGGATCGGGATCGGCCATGCCGCGCGTCACCCAGGCCGGCTCCTTCGCCGCGCAGTCATCGCGATAATTCTTCAGGACGATAGGGGTGAAGAGAATCGGGAAGCCATTGGATGCAGCGACCGCACGGGCGAGCGGATAGCTGGAAAGATTGGAGCAGATCAGGTCGAACTGGCTCTGGATGAACGGAAACGCCGCTCCGTTGGCGAGGTCGGTCGCCTGCACCATCACGAAAGGTGGACCCAGCTTTTCCAGATCGGCAAAGGTCGCGCCGCGAAACATCTTCTCGTCGTAGACGCGCGCCATCTCGTCATTGGTCCCCCAGTTGGGATTGACCATCCAGTCCCAGCGCCAGGGCAGCAGATAAATGCCCGCGATCTCGTCGTTCAGATCCTCGTTCAGGAAATCCTCGCGAAAGGTCTGGAACATCGCGTCCCGGTGCAACGCGTAATAGGCGGCCGGAAAACTGCCGCCCGACACACCGGTCAGGATGTCCACCTCATGCAGCAGGTTTCGCTCCTTGCCGTCATAGGTGAATGTCATGTCGCGCATCGCCGTCAGCGCGCCATACCCGAATGCGGCAGACCGTTTGCCGCCGCCCGAAAACGACACGACCACCAGCAGATCGTCGCTCGCCCGCTCCGAGCTCAGGCTCGACAGCCGGTACCCCTTGGTCTCGCTGGGATCGACCAGCGGGTCGTTCTCCTGCGCGCTCAGTGACGCGCATCCCGCCAGCGCCGTAAGGCAAAGGGCGACTGTCAGACTGTGCAGGACCCGACGCATGAACCGACCCCGTCGTTGAATGCCATAACCTGCCTTCCGCGCGCGTGAAGGGAAAGCGCCCGGCCATGTCCGGAACGCGGCGTCTATCGCACCCGGCGTGTTCGTCATAGGCTTTCATCATAACAATCATGTCTCCGGGGGAGATGATGGACGCCAGGGTCGCCGGACCTCAGCCAATTCCGCAGCCGCGGCCGCGCCCGCTCGTCGGCAACGTGCCGGATGTCGGCATGAAAACGCCCGTCCAGCGCATGGTCGAGCTCAGCCGCGAATACGGCCCCATCTACAAGCTCGCCTTTCCCGGCGCGGACATCCACGTCATCTCGTCGGAAGAGCTGGTGGCCGAGGCCTGCGACGAAACCCGCTTTGCCAAGAAGGTCCACGGGCCTTTGCGCGAAATCCGCGCCTTCGCGGGCGACGGGCTTTTCACCGCCTTCGAGAAGGAGCCCAACTGGGGCAAGGCGCACCGCATCCTCATGCCCGCCTTCGGGCCGATGGCGATGCGCACCTATTTCGACGACATGCTGGATATCGCCGACCAGATGCTCGTGAAGTGGGAACGGCTCGGCCCCGACGCCGTGCTCGACGTGCCGGAGGAGATGACCCGCCTCACGCTCGACACCATCGCGCTTTGCGGCTTCGGCTATCGGTTCAACTCGTTCTACCAGACCGGCATGCATCCCTTCGTCGATGCGATGGTGCGCGGCCTTGCCGAGGCCGGCGCGCGCGGCCGCCGCCTGCCGATCCAGACAAAGCTCATGCGCGGCACGCGGCGTCAGTTCGAGGCCGACACGCGCTACATGCACAAGGTGACGGACGACGTCATCGCCGCGCGCCGCAAGGCCGACGATGTGGCGGGCGCGCGCGATCTCCTCGCGCTGATGCTGAACGCCCGCGATCCGCTCACCGGCGAAAAGCTGGATGATGAAAACATCCGCTACCAGCTCGTCACGTTCCTGATCGCGGGGCACGAAACGACCAGCGGACTCCTGTCGTTCGCCGTCCACAAGATGCTGGAAAATCCGGACATTATGGCCAAGGCGCGGGCGGAGGCAGACCGCGTACTGGGCGATGGCATGCCGCGCTTCGAACACGTCGCAAAGCTGCAATATGCCGATCAGATCCTGCGCGAGGCGCTGCGCCTCTTCCCGACCGCCCCTGCCTTCGCCGTGCAGGCCCGCCACGACACGGTCTTTGCCGGCAAATACGAATTGAAACGTGGCGCCGTGCTGCTCGCGCTTCTGCCCGCCCTCCATCGCGATCCGAAAATCTGGACCGATCCGGAAAAATTCGATCCCGAACGCTTCGCCCCCTCGGCCCGCGCGTCGATCCCCGAACACGCCTGGAAACCGTTCGGCAACGGCGACCGCGCCTGTATCGGTCGCGCCTTTGCGTTGCAGGAAGCGGCGCTGGTCCTCGCCATGCTGGTGCAGCGTTTCGAGATCTGGCGTCCCGGCCCCTACGAGCTGGAGATCAAGGAAACCCTCACATGGAAGCCGGAGGGCCTCACCATCCGCGCCCGCGCGCGTCAGAAGATCGTCCGCGCCGCCACCCCCGCCGCTGCCCCCGCATCCGCAACGGGCGCAGCCCCGGCTGCGCCCGTCGCCTCGCACGGCACGCCGCTGCTCATTCTCTACGGCTCCAATTCCGGCGCGTCGGAGGCCTTCGCCCGCCGCATTGCTTCGGATGGCGACGCGCGCGGCTACCGCGCCCATGTCGCGCCGCTGGACGATTACGCCGGCAAGCTGCCGGGCGAGGGCGCCGCCGTCATCGTCACCTCGTCCTATAACGGCCAGCCGCCCGACAACGCGCGCGCCTTCGCCGGTTGGCTCGATCATCTCCGCCCCGGCCTGCTGTCGCACGTCACCGGCACGATCTTCGGCTGCGGCAATCGCGACTGGGGTGCGACCTATCAGGAATTCCCCAAGCGCCTCGAAGACCTCGTCACCGCCGCCGGCGCAAAGGTCTTCCTGCCGCGCGGCGAGGCCGATGCGCGCGGCGATTTCTTCGGCGACTTCGAAACATGGTACGCGCCTTTCTGGGACGAGCTCGGCAAGGCGATGGGCATCGCCGCCGGCGGGATAGTGGAGGGCGGTCCGCTCTACGGAGTCGAAATTGTCCCCTCTGCCGCCGCCGATCTGGTCCGGGCGAAGAACCTGGCGTTGGCGACCGTCACCGAGAACCGTGAACTGGTCGACATGACTTCACCGCTCGGCCGCTCGAAGCGTCACATCGGCTTCGCCCTGCCGGAGGGCATGTCCTACGCGGCGGGCGATTATCTCATCGTCCTGCCGGAAAACGATGCGGTCCTCGTCGAGCGTGCGGCACGCCGTTTTGGCCTGAGGCCCGACGCCGCCGTGGTCCTCACCTCGCGGCGCGGCGCCTCGGCGGCCTCGCTCCCCACCGGCAAGCCTGTCTCGGTCGGGGAACTGCTCGGCCGCCACGTTGAACTGGCGGCCCCGGCAACGCGCAAGGACATCGAGCGTCTCGCTGCCGCCAATCAATGCCCGCCGCACAAGGCCCATCTCGACGCGCTCGCCGCAGATCCGGCGAAATACAAGACCGAGATCCTGGACAAGCGCGTCAGCGTGCTCGACCTGCTCGAAGACTACATGTCCTGCGAAACCAGCTTCGCGGCGTTCCTGGAAATGCTGCCCGCCATGCGCGTGCGGCAATACTCCATCTCGTCGTCGCCGCTGGCTGACCCGACGGCCTGCTCGCTCACGGTCGCGGTAGTCGATGCCCCCGCCTGGTCCGGCAAGGGGCAGTTCAGGGGCGCGGCCTCGTCCTATCTGGCGGGTCTCCAGCCTGGCGACCGCGTGCCGGTGAGTGTCGGCACGCCCAACGTGCCGTTCCATCCGCCAAAGGATAACGCCGTCCCGGTCATCCTCATCGGCGCAGGCACGGGTCTTGCCCCGTTCCGGGGCTTCATCGCCGACCGCGCCAACCGGCACGGACGCGGCGAGCCCTCCGGCGACACGCATTTCTTCTTCGGCTGCGACCACCCGGACGTCGACTTCCTCTATCGCCCGGAACTCGAGGCCTATGAAAGGCGGGGCAGGCTGAAACTTCACACCGCCTTCTACCGCCAGCCCGAAGGCGACATCACCTTCGTCCAGCACCGTCTCTGGGCCGAACGGGCACTGGTGAAGGACCTTCTGGATCGCGGCGCCTCCGTCTTTGTCTGCGGCGACGGCCAGCGCATGTATCCGGCAGTCAGGGAGACGTTGGAGAAAATCCACGCCGATGCGACATCCGGCACAGAGGCCGACGGCCGGGCATGGCTGATTGAGATGGAGCGGAACGGGCGGTTCGTGGCCGACGTTTTCGCCTGACAGGCACGCTCCGGCGTGGCTTTCTGTCGTTTCAGGGATTGAGGCCGCCTCAACCGGCGGCACAACGCGAGGTCACCGTCCGCATGCGCCGTTTCGCCCATCCGCTCGCCCTCCTTCTGGCCGCCAGCCTGGCCTTCCCCACGCTCGCCCAGGTGCCGCCGGCGCCACCAGCGCCCCCGGCGCCGCCGGCACCCCCGGCCGTTCCCGCGCCGCCGCCACCGCCGCCGCCCGGACCGGTCGTCGTCGTCCCGCCGGCACCGCCGCCCGGGCCTGATGTGCCGGCACCGCCTGCACCGCCAGCCCCACCGGTGCCCCCCGCCAATGCCCTCGAGCAATTCGCCGCCGCCATTCCGGGCGTCGTCGTCCGCTACGACAGCCTGCGGCAGGAGAACGACAATCTTGTCGCCGAAGGCGTCACCTTCGTCCGCCGCATGCCCGGCGGCGGCACCGACGAAAGCCAGAAACTCTATGTGAAGCGCATCGAGGCGACCGGCCTTGATGTTGCGGCATTCGAGACTGTTTTCGATCCCATGTCCTACGCCGGCGCGCGCGACGAGGCCTTTCGCACGCTGATCGCCATGCTCACGTTGACCGAACTTTCCGTTCTCGTTGACGAAAAGCAGGTCTTTGCTGTCGCCAATTGGACGGTCGACGGCCTCCAGATGAAGCAGTTCCCCTTTATCCCCGGCGGGCCGGAATTCCTTCAGCAATTCGTCTCCAAAGATGCGCTGCCCGTTCAGATGGCAGGTGGCTTCCTTGATTCCTTCAAGGTCGCGGCGATCCAGATGAACGGCATCAATGCCGAATACGATGCCGCCGCCTTCGCCGGCATGATGCCGGGTGGTCCCGCTGCGGCACGCGCCGGCATGGGCGGCCTGACCAAATATTCTGTTCAGGAAATCCGCCAGGAAGACATTGATCGCGGCCGTTTCGGCAAGGTCACGATGGTCGGCCTCGCCAGCAGCACGGCGATCCCCGAGTTCAATGGTGAGATGAGCTTCGCCATATCCGATGCCTTCTGGGACGGCGGCGATATCTCACGTCTCGTGCCCTATCTGGTGAAAGGCGAGTGGCCGCCGCTCGACCGCGCGCCGCTCGTCACCTACGGCCGCGGATGCGCCAACAACTACAACTGGTCCATTACCGGAGTCGGCGCGCTGAACGTGCCCTCCTACTGCGTCGAGGCGGTGCCGTTCGTCTGGCTGATTCCGGAAAAGGGTGAAGTCGCCTTCAAAGGCACCTTCACTCCGGTCCCTGCCAGCGAATCGGTCTGGCCGGCCTATGTCGCCAAACACTTCACCGGCCCGGCCGATTTCGAGGTCCAGATCGGCTTCGAGTACGAGCCCAACTACGGCACCGCCTCCCTGACCCACTACCGTGTCCGCCTCGGCGGCTTCGGTGAGATCGACTGGATGGGCACTGCCGGCGGCTTCGTGTTCGAGGAACTCGGCACCTTGCCGCAGACCTACGCCCAGAAAATCAGCTTCGTCACGGCGGCTCTCCGTGTCGTGGACGAGGGCGGGGTGCAGAAATTCCTCGAAATGGCGGCCGATGCCTCCAACCCGCCCGGCCAGACCCAGGTCACGCCGGACGCACTGCGGGCACAGGCGGTCGCGGCCCTCGATATGGGCGTCGGCATGCTCGGTGCCACACCCGAGGCTCGTGCTCTGGTCGATGCGATCAAGGGGTTCCTGAACGACGGCGGCACGCTGGAAATCAAGGCCGAACCCGCCGCGCCGCTCACGCTTCCCGCTTTCGACGCCCTCGCAGGCCTCCCCCCGGCCGAGATCCTCAAAACCCTGGGCGTCACCGCGACGCACACGGAACCCTGACAAGGCGCTTTGATTTCCGCGCCGGAGCGTGCTTTTTAGCCGGCGCGGGACCCAGAGGGAGTTGATCGGTCACATGAAATTTCTAGCTGCCGCCTTCGCCGCGGCTCTTGTCACCTTCACGCCGGCTGCGCTGGCACAGGATGCTCCGGCCGAAGCGGCGCCGGCGAAGACCAACCAGCCGATTTCCCACTTTTTCGGCATCTTCGAAGGCACCACCAAGGTCATCCACGGCGCCGGCTCGGAAACCGAGGCTGCCGGCCGTATGTCGCGTGTGGTGACGCAGGAGGCCGGCAAGGGCTTCATGATCACCTGGTCGACCCTCTATATCGACGAGGAGAACCCCTCCGCGCTGAAGATCAAGGACTCGACCGAGATCACATTCGAGCCCACCGACAGCCCGACCTTGTTCAAGCAGGCCAAGGCCCCGGCCATGTGGACTGGCAAGCCCGTCTACTGGGCGCGCATCGATGGCGACACGCTGAACATTTCGGCCGTCGTGCTCGATGCCGACGGCACTTACGACGTCACCCACTATGCCCGCACCGTTCAGGGCGACATGCAGCGGGTCGAATTCACCCGCTTCAAGGACGGTCAGTTCCAGCGCCACGTGACCGGCACGCTTGAACGCAAGGCCGAGTAGACCATTGAGCGCATCGCAAGGCGGCGTTCCGGAAGGCGCGCCGCCTTCTTCTTTGCCTGAGAGCCGGATGGTGACGGTCGGTGACGGCGCCGCGCATGTTCTCGACTGGGGCGGGACAGGCGCGCCGGTCCATTTCACTCACGCCAACGGCTTCAATGCGCGCACCTACGTGCCGATCCTCGGCCCGCTTGCGGGCGAGATGCACGTCATGGC
>Ga0075158_10003264_pt1 | contig 11468 bp, 8 predicted proteins | sample JI91814BDNA_FD_70968 | JGI IMG/M metagenome (GOLD analysis project Ga0075158, IMG submission 70968) | Wastewater effluent complex algal communities from Wisconsin, to seasonally profile nutrient transformation and Carbon sequestration -... | ecosystem: Engineered > WWTP > Effluent > Algae... | reverse complement strand
AGCGCCACGCGAACGGCGGTTTCGTTCATTTCCAAAATTTTCGCGATTTGCTCGAACTCGTATTGCTCGATGTCGCGCATCTGCACAATGAGTCGTTGCTGCTCGGGCAGTGTATTGATAACCCTTTCCACCCAGCTTAAACTGTCTGAATCTTCGAGCTGCTGTTGCAGGCTCGGTTGTCGGTCGGTGAAATTGTTGTGCACAATCTTGAGGTTACCGGCGCGTTTGGATTTGAGTTGGTCGAGGCAATAATTCTTGGTGATGGTCATCGCAAAAGCTTCGACACTGCTGTACGCTTCGAGGCTGTTGTTCTTGTTCCACAATTTTACCAGCACTTCCTGGGTGGCATCCTCGGCTTCCTCAGTACTCACGAGCAAACGCTTGGCCAACCTAAAGACCTTGTCCTTAAACGGGGCTACGAGCGTTACAAATTCGTGTTGGTCCATCGTTTTTGTGATTGATTATAAGGTCAAGACGAAGGGTATTTATTTTTGTTACAACGCACGAAAGATAAAGCTAAAAATAAGTAAATTTACCCTGTTACAAAAAAAGCCGCTATGAAAAAAACCCTCCAATTTGCATCCTCTTTGTTACTGCTGTCCTTTATTTTTCTGGGTTGCGATGACCGGCATAACAACGATGTCCCGAGTGAAATCGCGGTAAATAATTTCGTCTGGAAAGGACTCAACCTCTATTACCTATGGCAGGCTGATGTGCCTAATTTGTCCGATTACCGGTTTGAGAATCAATCACAGCTGAACGCTTACCTATATAATTATGCAAGTCCTGCCAATTTATTCCAGGATTTACTCCATAAGCCATCGAGCAAATTTCCGGCAGGAGAAGCCATCGACAGATTCAGCGTGATTTTTGCCGACTATACCCAACTCGAGGGCATTCTTTCTGGCACCACTAAAAACAACGGCGCCGATTTCGCACTGTATTATAAGGATGAAACACGGACGGCAATTTTTGGCATCATCCGTTATATTTTACCCAATTCGGATGCCGCCACCAAACCCATTGCGCGCGGTGATGTTTTTTACGCTATTGACGGACAAACGCTCAACATTGACAACTACGCCTCACTGCTCAACCGGGATTCCTACACAATGAACCTGGCCGATTATGATGGCGGAAATATTACTCCCAACGGAAATTCGGTCAGCCTTACACGTTCAATCCTTTCAGAAAATCCCGTGCATATCCACAAGGTCATCAATGAAGGTACCCACAAAATCGGTTACCTCATGTACAACGGATTTTATCCCAGTTACGAGCCCGAACTCAACAATGCCTTTGGCGAATTCAAATCACAGGGCATCACCGAACTCGTGCTCGATTTGCGTTACAACGGCGGCGGATCGGTACAAACAGCCACGCATCTGGCCAGCATGATTACAGGTCAATATACGGGTCAGGTGTTTGCCAAGGAACAATGGAATGCCAAGGTAGAAGATTTCTATGCCGCAAACAATCCCGCAAACCTTTACAATCTTTTCTCAAACACGATCAAATCCAATGTGGCGATCAACAGTTTGGGGTTAAATAAGGTGTACATCCTCACGTCGGGAGCGACTGCCTCGGCAAGCGAGCTGGTCATCAACGGGCTCGAACCGTACATCAACGTGGTGCAGATTGGTGATGTGACCGTGGGCAAAAACGTAGGGTCGGTAACCTTATACGATTCGCCAACCTTCGCCAAAAAAGACCTCAGCACCAAACACCGTTATGCCATGCAGCCGCTGGTACTCAAAATCGTAAATAAAGTGGGCTTCGGCGATTATGTCAATGGCTTGCAACCCGACGATTTGCTCAGGGAAAACCTAGGAAACATGGGCGTACTCGGCGACGCTACCGAGCCTTTACTCAGCGCAGCAATCACCAGGATTATTGGCGGCGGCAGGCCGGCAGACCGAGTCCCATATAAAACTTTCAAAAGCCTCAAGGATGAACGCCTGTTAAGCCAGCTCAAAAACGAAATGTACGTCGAAACAATTCCCGAAGGTTTGGGATTGAAATAAGACAGTCCCCAAAATATGCCTATTTGGCGCTGGTACTTTTTATTCCAGTTTTTTTTACGAGACTTTTGTGATGCAAATCCGGTTTTTTAAAAATATCCGGTTTTTCTGCACCTGCGATATTTCAAAATTTTTTAGGGATGCAATGACCCCTTCCCTGAAGGCAATCTACAAATCCCTCGCCACACTCCAAAGCAGATTTTCTACCCCAATTGCTAAAAAAGCGATAGGCTTCAAAAACCAAAAGGCTTTCTGCATCAAAACAGAAAGCCTTTTCACTAGGCAAAAATCGATTTAGAAATTGAAATAAAACCCTGCCGGAATAACACCTACAGAATAAGTTTGCTCTAAGGTTCCGATTGGCGCCTGCCCAATCCCGGTTCCTAAAGAATAAATGTAAACTTTCCCCGGATCCTCGTAATTTCCGGCATCGCCCAGGTAGATATGGTTCTGTTTGATAGCAAAACTGTAAACACCATAATCACCCTGCTCGGTAGTAGTAAATACAGGAGTGCTGGGAAGCGTTACAGCATCCAGCGCGAACTTGTAAATCCCCGAACCGATTGTGTAATAAGCTGCGTTGCCATCGAGTACCAAATTGGCCGGATGCGTGGTGTCGCCAGCGTAGTTGTATGCACGCACGACGGCATCGGTGGTCGTGTTGATTTTAACCAATCCACCAGATGATTCAACAGGAGCAAAAAAGGGCTTCCCTCCATAAGAAACCCAAAGGAAATTGTCTTTCACCGCCATTGCGTTGGGTACATCTCCAACGGTAATCGTGCTTACCGAACTGTCGGCGGTCTTGATTACAGAAATCTTATTTCCGAATCCGTAACCGCCCAAATGCGCCACGTACAATTTTCCGTTGTGCTCGAGAATTTTCTCAGGACCTTCAACCACAGCGATGCTTGCCGTCACCGAGCTCGTGGCCAGGTTGATCACCGCTACATAGTCATCGTTTGCATTGCCCGCGTCACCCCAATTGGTCACGTAACCTTTGCCATTGTAAACTGTCATATACCTCGGATTGCTGAGCCCGGTTTCTATCGTTCCCACGCGTTTCATGGTGTATCGGTTTACGACTTCGATCTTATTAGAACCATTTAGGATTACATACCCCAATGAACCGTAAAAAGCCACGTCCTGTGCGGTATCACCCAAGATCACATCTTCGTTGGCCAACGAAAAAATGTCATTTTCAAGTTTGGTAAAGTCAAACGAAATGTAGGACAAGGAAGCGTCATCGTGACCAAATCCACCTTGGTTAAGCACCAATACCCCACTGTCATACTTGCCAAGCGGCGTATACCTGATAGGGGAAATATCATCGTCGTCAGAACAAGACTGTGACAGGAAAGTGATTCCAAGGAGGGCAAAAAATAGTTTACTGCAATTCATTATCTAAAAATTTAAGGTTATCCGGATTGAATAATTCCTGCCCGGCATAGGCCGTTGCAAGGTACTTTGGTAATTTTCGTTCAAGAAGTTCGAGGCAAGCAAACCCAGCCGGTATACATTGACTTTACCAAAATGGTATGAAACGCCAAAATTAGAAACCTGATAAGAAGCCACCGTAGGATATTTCTGCGACGGTGTAAAAACCTGCCCATTGAAAAGGTACTGGTAATGTGCCGTAAACTTACGATAAGCATACGCCACATTGGTGTTTGATTTGTTCACCGGTACATAGTCCAATTGCTCATGGCTTACCGCGTCTTTGGATACGGTGTAGGCATAACTGCTGTTCCAGTCCAGGTGGTGCCGACCATAACTAAAATGGTAATGCAGGGCAATTTCTGCTCCCGAACTGCGAACTTCAGCCAGGTTGGATGGTGTCCAATTCCCGGTGTTTTCATCCGGCGACCAGGCAATCATATTGGTAATATGGATGTGATATAGCGTAGCCGAAACCGAAACATTACGCCACTTCAAACGTTGTCCCAACTCGGCTTGCCACGAACTTTCGGGATCTAGGTTTGCATTACCGAGTTTCTGCCAATACAAATCATTGAAGGTGGGTATCCTGAAATTGCGCGAAACATTCAGTAACACACTATAGTTTTTAAACAAGTCGAGTTGTGTTCCCAACGCAAACAGCAACGGGCTTTGGTAATTGTCTGTAATCTCCTTTTTAACGCTCGCTTCGTATCCGAGCCATCGCAGAGGTTGGTGCTTAAACAGCAACGAAGCCCCGCCGATGCTACGCTCATTCTCGCCAATCTGCTTGCCAAAACCTTTGGTTCGGGAATAATCCAACACCAGGTTGGCACTCATTTTTGGATCAAAAACATAGCCCAGATCGTATTTCCCGATGATGGTTTCTGCCTGGCCCAGTTCGAATAGCGGCGACTGCGCATTCTCGAAATATTTATAGCGTTCGCTCAAAAAAGCGGCTTTGAGTTTCGACGTCCATTTGCCCATGAGTGCATCCCATTCGATCAAATTCCGCGAATTCAAATCCTGGTATTTGTTTTTGGATTTACTTGCCACGGTTCCAGAAAAATGCCGTTCGCCCTCGAAAAGTTCGCTGTGAGCTTTTAGAAAATGCTTATCACTGAGTTTATAGCCAAAAGCAACATTGAAACTGGTATTGTAATACTGCCCGTTCTGATTGTGCTTTGCGCGCGTATCCAAAAACGCATAGTCATTGTCTGAACTGTTGCGCGAAATACCCATTTGCAAGCTCACCTTTTTTGTCGATGCCTTCAATTTGTAATGGATGCCCAAGGTGCTAAAACTGCCATAGTTCAAATCAAGGACATTATCGAATCGGTTGCCGAATCGCAAATCATTGCCCAAATGCACGCTGCCGCCAATGGCACTGCTTCCGTAAATGGCGCTGCCGCCTCCAGCCCTCACGCTGATGTGGTCGTAATTAGCAGTCGTAACCGTATTGAAATCGGTTTGGCCGTTGAGTTGCGAATTGATGTTGAGCCCGTTCCAGATTACGGCGGTCTGTTGGGCGGTCGTTCCTCTGAAAGCTGGCGAGGAAACCATTCCAAGCCCGTTTTCCTTGAAATAAATCAAAGAGTTGTAACTGAGAAGCGCCGTCAAAGAAGCCGCGTTTTTAGCAATTACCGAATCATTGAGTATGGCTACCGATTGCGAGGCCGAAAACTTTCGCAATGATACATCAGACACTGTCACTTCACGCAGAGCGACAATAGAATCCCGCTGCGCGAACATAGCTCCGCACACCAGCAAACCCAAAAATAAAAACAGCTTTTTCGCGGTCATAATTTCTGAACCTTTTTCCCGAAGATTCGATATTGGTTAAAAAAAAGGCAGGTCTCCTGGCTTGCGTCCTGTGCGTTTACCTTCCCATCCGAAGACAGTGGTTTGTAGTTAACGTCAGGCTGAATAGCTTACAGTTGCGGGAACAGCTCAGGTTTTGAACCTGATTCCCTTTTAATGTGAAAATCCAACGGACCTTCACAACCTTAATTCGGTGGCAAATATAGGCAAAGATTGGATAATGCAACAGCTTTTTTATCTAACTTTGATAGGACAAGATCGACACTGATGAAAATAACATTACTTTTTCTACTTTTTTCCACCATGGTATCGGCTCAAAATTATATCGAGTTGCGGCTCGTGAGTGCTGATGTTGGCGGTGTCCAAGAACAGATTATTAATTCGCATTCGACAGATTCGGGTCTTGATGCCATTCTACAAAATTACGGCACGACTTCTTACGTCATCAAATGGGAGCATCCGATACCTTCTTTTAATGGGCGGATCATGAATGTTGAATTTTCGGGAAATGCCTCACAATTGCTAACAGCACTCAACGCTTACAATAGCGTTGTAGATCGGGCGCTAATCGGACACCCAGGTTATTTTAGCGACGCGCTTTACAATGAACTCAACAATCCACAAATTGGTATTCCTGTTGGCATTGAGAACAACGTCATCGTAACCAATGATGAAGGTTTAAACGCCATTTTTGAAACCTATAATGTGTATTTCTATGAGCGCGCTTTTCCGGGCGCCGTAAACGAGAGCTTAGCCAGAACGTACCATTTGGTTTGCGATTGCGATAATGCGCTATTGAAGACAGCACTTGAAAACTATAACATTTCAGTTTCGAATTATATGCCCGCCTATTATAATTTGGACAAAGTACAATTCAACGCTTCGCAAACTTCGATTTATCCGAATCCTTTCACAACTCATTTTACTATAGACTCCAATCAAAAGTTTACCCGTTATGCGATGTCTGACCTTTCAGGAAAACAACTCGTCAATACCGATTCTAAAATGACGCTCGACAACCAGGCAGAACAACTGCATAGCGGAATTTACCTGCTCGAACTCCAAACAACCAATGGGCAAACCATTTACCTGAAACTCATCAAAAGATAAAACCTCTTACTCCATCTACAATCGCCGCAATCCCATCGGCGATTTTTTTTACGGATAAAAATGCTAATCTTTGCAGCTCCGAAATCCCAACCATGAAAATCACCCTGCCTCCTTTTTACCTGTTACTACTCGTTATCCTGGTGAGTGGATGCAAACGCGAAGACAATGCTAACACCTTGTCTAAACCAGCGGCAACCAACCAAATCCGCCAGGCAAAAGGACTTGAAATCTACGGTTACCAAGGATATTCGATTGTGAAAATCAGCAATCCCTGGCCCAAAGCCACCAAGGAATACACCTATGTTTTACAGCAGAAAAATGCAGTGATTCCCGACAGCCTGAAAACCTTTCCCGTAATTCCCGTCCCAATACGAACAATTGTGGTAACTTCAACGACGCACATCCCGTCGCTTGAAATGCTCGGCGAAGAAAATACGCTCGTGGGTTTCCCGAGCCTTGATTTGATTTCGTCCGAAAAAATCCGAACGCGCATTGAATCCGGTAAAATCAAAGAACTCGGCAACAACCAAAACCTCAACACCGAAGTGCTCATCGATCTGCAACCCGACCTGATCGTGGGTTTTGGCATCGACAACAACAATCCCACGTTAGACAACCTCCAGAAAAACGGCCTGCAAATCATGCTCAACGGCGACTGGAACGAGCAATCACCGCTAGGAAAAGCCGAATGGATCAAATTCTTTGGAGCGCTCTACAACAAAGAAGACCTTGCCGAAAAACTTTTTGCAAACATCGAAAAGGAATACCAAACCACTTTGGCACTTGCCCAAAAAGCGGCTAGCAAACCTACCGTGGTGCAAGGCGCTATCTACGAAAACCAATGGTACCTGCCGCACGGCAACAGTTGGGGTTCTGTTTTTGTCCGGGATGCGGGCGGAAAGTACATCTGGAGCGAATCGCAAGGCACCGGGAGTTTGTCACTGCCTTTTGAAACCGTGCTGGAAAAAGCCGGTGAAGCCGATTTCTGGATCGGGCCCGCGCAATTTACCTCGCTCAAGGCGATGACAACAGACAATCCGCATTACAGCCAGTTCAAGGCGTATCGCAATAAAAAAGTGTATTCGTTCAGCAACAAAAAAGGGAAAACCGGCGGGCTTATTTTTTACGAGCTCGCGCCCAACCGACCCGATTTGGTGCTCAAAGACATGCTTAAAATATTGCACCCCGAACTGCTGCCCGATTATCAATTGTACTTTTTTGAACAGCTGCGATAATGCCGATATCCCAACGAAATACCATTTTGTTTGCGGCGCTGCTTCTGGCGGTTTTGTTTTTTTTGCTTTGCGACCTGAGTTTGGGACCGGTAACCATTCCTGTTAGTGAAATTTTTACAAGTCTTGGCGGCGGCCAAGCGAGCAAACCCACTTGGGAATACATCATTATGAACTATCGACTACCAAAAGCGATTACCGCGATACTGGTGGGCATGGGCTTATCGGTTAGCGGATTGCTCATGCAGACCTTGTTCAGAAATCCGCTTGCCGGACCTTACGTTTTGGGTTTGAGCTCGGGTTCAAGTTTGGGTGTGGCATTCGTAATTCTCGGTGCGGGTTACCTACCCGGATTTCTGGGATCGTTCCTGGTTTCGTCCTACGGCATTGTCATCACTTCTTTTTTGGGCAGTCTTTTGGTTTTACTTGCGGTATTGGTTGTAGCGCAACGGCTGCGCGATACCATGGCGATACTCATCGTAGGGCTGATGTTTGGTAGTTTTACGAGCGCATTTGTGGGTGTCCTCACCTATTTCAGTAGCGCCGAACAACTGCAGAAATTTACCTTTTGGTCGCTCGGGAACCTCGGAAATCTTTCCTGGCTGTCGATTGGTATATTAACCATTGCAGTAGCAGTTGGGCTGTTATTGAGTTTGGCCAGCATCAAATCGCTCAATGCCCTGTTACTCGGCGAAAATTACGCGCGCAGCATGGGGCTTCGCTACAACCGAGCCCGATTGGTGATTATCCTGGCCACGAGCATCCTCGCGGGCAGCATCACCGCTTTTGCAGGACCCATCGCCTTCATCGGACTCGCCGTGCCGCATATCGCCAAACTGGTATTCCAAACGAGCCATCACGCCACCTTGTTTTACGCCACCTTGCTCTTTGGAGCAATCATCATGCTTTTTTGCGACATCCTTTCACAGTTTCCGGGTACCGACATCACGCTGCCCATCAACGCCATCACCTCGATTATCGGAGCGCCGGTGGTGATTTGGCTACTCGTACGAAAACAAAACAGACTCAGCTGATGGCAAAAACGATCCTCCATACCCAAAACCTCAGCATCGGCTATCGCAACAAAAAGCAATTGCAACCCATTGCTTCCTTGATCGATATTGATCTGAAAGAAGGCAAGCTCATAGCGCTTATTGGCGCCAATGGTATCGGAAAATCGACTTTGTTGCGCACGTTGACCGGTATCCAGGAGCCGCTGTCGGGAAGTGTTTTTTTAGGGCAACGACCGCTCGAAAACTACAGCCAAACCGCGCTCGCCAAACAACTCAGCGTAGTGCTTACAGAAAAATTACCGCCGAGCAACCTCACCGTTTTTGAACTCGTGGCTTTGGGAAGGCAACCCTACACCAACTGGATTGGAACACTTTCACCGGATGACCTCACGAAGACTAACGCCGTGATGGCCCTCACACAAATTGAAAATTTCGCCTCCAAAAAGCATTTCGAGATCAGCGACGGGCAATTGCAGAAAGTGCTGATTGCAAGGGCGCTGGCACAGGATACGCCACTAATCATACTCGACGAACCCACCACTCATCTGGATTTGCTGCATAAAGTTTCATTGTTCAGGTTGCTCCGGAAACTCACGCGCGAAACCGGGAAATGCATCCTGTTTTCAACGCACGACATTGACCTGGCGATGGAACTTGCCGATGAAATGATTGTTATGACGGCGCAGCAAACGTTTCAGGATTCGCCTTGCGTGTTGATTGAAAAGGGGGTTTTCAATCATTTGTTTGCCGACGAACACCTGTCTTTCGATGCTAAAAAGGGGAAATTTGTATTCAAAAACCTTTAAACTGAAAAACGCATGGCCTATCTTTGTTTGACGCGAAGGCTACTCGAGCCACCCAAAAAGTCAAACACCAAGATATCATGAAACGATTTTTTACGCTGTTATTTGTACTGTCGCTCACGACTTCCTTCTCTCAGGTGGTTGCCCAAATGACGCCCAAAGGATTTGCGCCGGTTAGTTTCCCGACGCCTCCAAAAACCTTAGAAAAACTCATCGAAGCTTCTAAAGCCTGGGCAGCAACCTACAACAAAGATGGTTTTGATGTCACCGATGTGACCGGGAATTCGCTGACAGTCTCTGGGCTTAAGAAATACGCTTGTTACTATTGGAACCTCGGTGTGCGTTACGATTACAACATCCGATATACCCTGAAAATAACTTTTGAGAAGGACAATACCTGCAAAGTCGTTTTCAATACCAAGGAATTTTACGCGAACAACGTACTGACCAAAACCACCATTCCCGATTTTTTCACTCCCGAAGGCCAGCTCAAGCCAGACTATAAAGATGTAAAACCAACGCTTGAAGCGACGGTAGACCGCATGATACAATCTTACATCAATTTTATCTCAAACTGATTTACTTTCCCTTGAGCAGGTTGATACTTACCGTGGCGATGTCGGAATCGGGGAATTTCTTGAAAATATCCATGTCGGGATACAATCCGGCTTCGGCTGCGACTTTGTTAAATACGTCTATTTCTACAATGTATTGGTCAGAAAAACCGTGTGTGGCATCATAGGCCGTTGCTGCGGTTTTACCCAAATGCGCAGCGGTTAATTTGGGATCGATGGTGTGCAGTTCTATAAGCAGCAAGCCGAATTTATCTACATAAGGCGACCATTTCTGCAAATGCTCATACAAATTGTCTTCGACCAGGTTGTTGCTGATGCGTACGCCTCGGTGGGCAAAGGCGCCAGTAGAATGGCTCACGCGATTTTCATTTACCTTTTTCGGGTTTTCCCAGATGCGGTTGTGGTCGAGGAAGGTACGTACATTGAGTAAATCCTTGAGGTCGATGTTGTAATTTTCCTTGAGATCGTTGGCCAACAAATCGGGACGGCCAATGTCGCCCCAAATGACTTTGGCCCAAATGTCGGCTTTGATTAAATTGGCGCGGGTTACTTTGAGTGCAGCTTGGTTGTAATCGGCTCCCACCAGGAATAAAGGATACTCATCGAGCATTTTGCCGCGCAACGTCTGGCGGTCGATGACTTCAAAAATATGTTGCAGGAACGCGCCGTTGCCGCAACCCATGTCCAGGATGCCTTTGGGTTGCTGCTCAATCGGGCGGTTGAAAAGTTGGATCAGGATTTCATCGACGACCTTAAAATACGTGTCGTGTGCGCCGCCGCTTCCCCATACGTTCATCTCGCGATCGACGTGGATCTCATCGCTACCGTCTGCCTGCATGCGCAACACCGCGGGATTGCCAAACATGAGTTCCTCTATTTTAGCAAACGTCGGAAGGTAAGAAACCGTCACGCCATAAGCCGACGCCCTTTTGGCAAAAAACAATCCGGTTTCGGTGAACTGATAGTTGCCGTTTTTTTCTTTGAACCAACCGAGGAACGTGAAAAAGTCTAAAATCTTAACAAACAATTCGGGCGATTTGTGATACTCTTCGGGCCGGAAAGAAATCTCCATGAAATATTTATGGAACATGCCGTTCATACCAAGCCTGACCAGTGTTGGCCCTACGAGATAACCTTCTATGTGTTTTAAAATCTGGTGCAGGATTTCATTGGTGGGTGCGTCATTAGAAAAAACAATCCCGTAATTGGTTTTGTATTTTTCAAAAATAACATTGAGCTTTTGGAATGGTTCTTCTTCGAAAAGCCTGGGATGGAAATTGCTCGAGAATTGCAGCAAATCGACTACATCCTCATACAAATGAAACCAGGAAAAAGCAATCGCACTTTTACCATTACACGCAAACCGAATGTCCTGTTTGGCATTGTCTACCTCGTAATCGAGAAATCCCTGCGACGCCAAAATGCGCAGCCCCACATTGAGATAGCCTTCGTTGGC
>Ga0075158_10003262_pt1 | contig 11470 bp, 8 predicted proteins | sample JI91814BDNA_FD_70968 | JGI IMG/M metagenome (GOLD analysis project Ga0075158, IMG submission 70968) | Wastewater effluent complex algal communities from Wisconsin, to seasonally profile nutrient transformation and Carbon sequestration -... | ecosystem: Engineered > WWTP > Effluent > Algae... | reverse complement strand
ACCAGCGCCCGCGCCGCGCGCGAGAGCGCCGAGCAGCTGCAGCGCCAGGCCCTCTTCGCCTTCGATCAGAAGCAGCGGGAAAAGGGCGAGCAGGTGTGGGCCGAGGTGCTCGCCACCCGCGCCGCCGCCGAGGCCGACTACGGGGCCGCCACCCAGACGCTCGACAATGCCCTGCTGCTCGCCCCCGAGCAGCCGCCGGTGCGCGCCCTGCTGAGCACGATCCTCGGCGAGCGTGCGCTCCTGGCCGACAAGCGCGGCCTGCTCGCCCACCGCGATGAGCTGGTGCGCCGCCTGCGCGTCTACGACCCGGCGGGTGCCGCCTACCGCCACCTCACCGGGCCGGTGGCGCTCCACCTGGGCAGTACGCCGCCGGGCGCCGAGGTCTCCCTGACCCGCTACCGCCAGGATGCGCAGGGCCGGCGCAGCGAGTCGAGCCCCCGCCCGCTCGGCCCGACGCCGCTGGCCGAGCCGGAGGTCGAGCAGGGCTCGTATATCCTGACCCTCACCGCCCCCGAGCGGCTCCCCGTGCGCTACCCGCTGCTCGTCGGGCGCGAGGCGGTCCGGCTCCACATCGAGCTGCCCCGCCTCGGCGCGGTGCCGCCGGGCATGGTGTATGTGCCGGCCGGCAAGTCGCTGTTCGGCAGCGCCGCGCCCGAGCCGGTGCGCCGCCACCGCGCCGATCCGCTGCACCCGCTGTCCACCGGGCCGTACCTCATCGCCGAGCGGGAGACCACCTTCGCCGACTACCTCACCTACCTGCGGGCGCTGCCGGCGACCGAGCGGGCGCGCCGCCTGCCGCACGCCGGCGCGGGGCCGGCCAGCCTGCAGCTCGGCGAGCGCGCCGACGGCACCTATGAGCTGACCCTGCAGGCGGGGGGCGAGGTCTACCGCGCCCGCGAAGGGGAGCTCCTGCACTATCAGGGGCGTGCGCAGCGGGCGGCGCAGGACTGGCTGCGCTTCCCGGTGACCGGCCTCTCGTTCGCCGATGCGCAGGCGTTCGTGCAGTGGCTCGCCGAGACCCGCCGGCTGCCGGGCGCGCGGCTGTGCAGCGAGCAGGAGTGGGAGCGCGCCGCCCGCGGCGCCGACGACCGCGAGTACCCCCACGGCGACGCGCTCGCTCCGTCCGAGGCCAACTACGGCGAGACCTACGAGCGCGAGCCGCGCGCCCTGGGCCCCGATGAAGTCGGCGCCCACCCGGCCTCGCGCAGCCCGTGGGGTCTTTACGACATGCTCGGCAACGCCGAGGAGTGGGTCCGCCCGCCGAGCGCCAAGGGGTGCTGCCTGCTGCGCGGCTGTGGCTACGCCGCCGACGCCGCCGCCTGCGCGGTCAGCCAGCGCAGCGAGGTCGCCCCCGGCGCGCGCACCGCCAGTCAGGGGCTGCGGGTGTGCGCGACCTACCCCACCCCTTAGCCGGCCGCGACTGGCCGCGATCTCCGTCTCAAAGGGCGGCCGCGCGAGCTCTGTCTTGACAACGCCGCCGCCGCTTGCCTAGCTGGTTAGATGAATAATCCGTCCGCGCCGTCCGGTCCCCCGGGTGCTCCCGCCGCCGACCCCGCGCCGCCGGTCCGGGCGCTGTGGGAGAGCGCCCGCGCCGCCTGGCCCGGCGTCGAGGTCCCGCTGGCGGCGTTCGCCTCCTATCTGGCGGCGCGCCGGACCGAGCAGGCCCCGCCGGCCGAGCGCGCCGCCGAGCTGTACCTGGCCTGCGGCTGCGCCAGCGGCTCGCCGGCCGCCCTGGCGGTGTTCGAGCAGCGCTTCTTGTCGCACGTGCCGGCTTTCCTCGGTCGGCTGGCGCTGCCCGACAGCACCCTCGCCGAGGTCAAGCAGCTGCTGCGGGCCAAGCTGTTCATCAGCACCGGCCCGGGGCCGGCCAAGATTGCCGAGTATGCGGGCCAGGGGGCGCTGCTCGGCTGGCTGCGCGTGGTGGCGATGCGCACCGCGATCTCGCTTTTGCGCCAGCGCAGCGACCAGCCGCTCGCCGACCTGGGTGGCGATGATCAGGTCATGGCGGCGACCGAGGATCCGGAGCTTACCTACCTGCGCGGCCGCTACCAGAGCGAGTTCAAGGAGGCCTTCGCCGCCGCGCTCGCGCAGCTCAAGAGCGAGCAGCGAAACCTGCTCCGGCTGCACCTGGTCGAGGGCATGAACATCGACAAGCTGGGGGTGATGTTTCAGATCCACCGCGCCACCGCGGCGCGCTGGCTGCACAGCGCCCGCGAGGCGGTCTTTACCGAGACGCGGCGGCTCCTGCAAGAGCGCCTGCGGCTGTCGCCGGCGGAGTTTGACAGCCTGGTGCGCGTGCTGCGCAGCCAGCTCGACCTCAGCGTGGCCCGGCTGCTCGTCGAGCCGCCGGCCCCGCGCTAGCCCAGCGTTGGTATCGACGCGCAGCGGCCGCGCCCGGGGCGCCGGCCCCCCGCCGGCGTCCGCGCGCTGCAGCCGCTGCGTAGCCTTTAGCCGATGACGTTCAGGCAGTCGAACGAGACGTCGACCTTGGCCTTGGTGTCGCCCTGAATGAGGCCGCAGGCCATCGGGCAGATGTAGATCCGGTCGCCCGCCACGTAGAAGGCATCGGCGGCGCACTCCGCGGCGCCCTTGACCTGCCGGAAGGTCTGCACGGTGCCGGTGCCCATGGGCGTGTACTCCAGGATCACCGAGTCCGGGTCGAGCTTCTCGGGCGGCGGCGCCATCGGCAGCGGGAAGTCGCAGGCGACCTTGGCGCCGGCGATGACGCCCATCGCGACGTTGGTGAACACCGCGTCGAAGCTGCTGTGCTCGCAGATCGGGAACCGCAGCCCGCCGGTGGCGATGCTGAGCCGCTGGTACACCGGGCTCGCGTTGACCGCGCCGCCGCCGTTGGTGCACTTCTGCGTCTGGATCGGATCGGCCGGCCCCCACGCCTTGGACGGCGGCGAGTTCTCTTTCAAGCCGCCGATGGTGTGCCAGACGTAGTTCCGCTTGCCGGCGGTGCCAAAGTGCTTGGGCGTCTTGGCCAGCAGGTTCGACTCGAAGACGGTCTCGGTCGTGTCCGAGTTGTCATCGGTGATCTCGATGAAGACCTTGAACGCGTCGGCGCGCAGCCACTGCGACCAGCCCATCGGGGCCAGGCCGAACTGGTCCTTCTCGGTGCCGTTGTAGCTGTTGAGCAGCCGGGTGAAGCTGTCGGTGCTCTCGACCTCGATGCTGTAGTGGAAGAAGCGCGCGGTGTTGATCGGGCGCGGCGGGGCCGGGCTGCAGCTGGCGACGCCGCTGAGCGGCGCGCTGATGCACACTGACTGGCGCGTCGCGGCGTCGCCGTGGCTTGTCACCATGATCACGCGGTAGTCAAGACCGCTCTTGCCGATGATGTCGGCGAAGTTCTTGTTGATGTTCTGCTGCACCGCCTGGATCTCGTCGGTCATCGAGCCGGAGTTATCGATGACGAAGATGATGTCGACGGGCCCCTTCTCCAGGGTCGCCTCGGCCTTGACGCTGGCGCAGGCGGCGTCGCGGTTACGCGGGCGGCGCAGGTCCGCGCCGGCCAGATCATACTTGCCACCCGGGCCCCCGATCCCGGCGTCGTAGTCGTACTCGGTCTCAAGGCGAGCATCATTGCAAGACCAAGAAAATGCCGATCCGGTGAGCGCCAACCCAAGCGGGAGCACGTACTTTAGAGAGCGCATCGCAACCCTCACGTTCGGAAGTTTAGAAGCTCAGACTAATCCTGTATCTTCTCAAGATCATTACAATTTTCGCGGCCCGCCGAAAAGTTTCTCCCCTTTTTCGCGCCGCCCGCGACTCTGCGCGACCAAGACCGCACGAGGGAAAGGACTGTGGAACATGCTTGTGACAGCGGCCTGTGACAGCGGGGCCGCGAGCCTGGCCCGTGAGCTGACCGTTGCCACAGAGGTGGCGCGCGAGGCGGCGGACCTTGTCGGAGCCGCCTACGGCCTGGAGGTCGCGGTGAAGTGGAAGGCGGGCGACGATCCGGTGACCGAGGCGGACCGGCGCGCCAACTCGCTCATCTGCGAGCGGCTGCGCGCCGAGTTTCCCCGGGACGCCCTCTGCGCCGAGGAGTCGGCCGAGGAGGACTCGGCGCGCGCGGCGAGCCGCGGCGGCCGCTGCTGGTTTGTCGATCCGCTCGATGGCACCCGGGAGTTCATCCGCAAGAGCGGCGAGTTCTGTGTAATGGTCGGACTGTCAGTGGCTGGACAGCCGGTATTGGGAGTCGTGGTGGCTCCCGCCTGGGGTCGGACCTTCATCGGCGCGGTCGGCCAGGGGGCCTACGAGCTCACGGCGCACGGCGAGCGCCGGCCGCTGCAGCTGCGGGCGATGGCGCAGCCGGCGGCGCGGCGAGCCGTCCTCTCCCGGCTGCACCGCAACGCGCAGGTGGACGCGGCGGTGGCCCGCTTGGGAATCGACGAAGTCCGGCAGTGCGGAAGTACGGGGCTCAAGTTCCTGCTGGTCGCGATGGGCGAAGTCGATCTGTACCTGCACACCGGACCCGGTCCCAAGCTGTGGGACGGCTGCGCGCCCGAGGCCATCGCCCGGGCCGCCGGTGCGCAGGTGACCGACGCTGCCGGCCGGGCGCTGCGCTATGACACCGCCCACCTCCCCCTGGATCAGGGAATCATCGTCGGCTCCCAAGCGCTGGCCACGCTCGCGGTGAGCGCGCTCCAGTCCCCGAGCGAGCCCTGATTATGTAGACGGCCCAGTTAGGAGGAGTCGCCGCCCGGGCGCGCTTGCCGGGATCGACAGAGTCTCTGGGTTCAGGCGGCGGAGCTGCGTGAGCGAAGGAGGGTCTGCATCGCCGCCGCCAGCTGGTCGTGCGTGATCGCCTGGCTCAGGTCCGCGGTGCGCAGATCGTGGGCGATGAGGGCCATGATCTCGACGGCCGACTGTCTGCTGCGGCGACCGAGCGCCAGGCGGTACTTCACGATCATCGACAGCACATCCTCCCCGTCCGGCTGGGCCGGTGCCGGCACCGCCGCGGGTGGTGCGGCCGCCGCGCGCGGACTCACTGCCGGCGCTCTGCCCGGCCGCGGCTCGCTGGCGGCTCCCGGCGCGCCCGCTGCCGTCATTCCCAGTCGCTCCAGCGCGGGCAGCCACTCGGCCGGAATGATCCGGTTGTGTCGCTCGACCACGCTCAGGGTGCGCCAGTGGACCTGCAGCGCCCGCCACAGGTCGCGATCGCTCAGACCCAGGCGCTGGCGCTGACGGCGGAGCCAGGTCCCGCGCAGGCCGGCTTGCAGCTTCGGTGTCGCGGGAGGCGGTGCGGGGACGGACGGCGCGCGCGCCGGCGCCGGCTTGCCGGGAAGACGGAAGCCAACTTCCTTGAGCTTGCGCCACCACCGCCGCGGCACGGGAAGCTTCTTCTGTTCGATCTTGGCGCAGGTGGCCCAATGGACATTCAGCAGCTGGCGCAGGCTGTTGCGGCTCAGGCCCACGCGCTCGCGCTCCGCCTGCAACCAGCCCCCATCGGCAGCCGAGTGGCGACGCGGCGGCGGCCCGGCTGGCGGGCGCGCGGCGGCAGGCGGCGCAGCAGCGGCAGGCGCGGGCTCACCGGGCAGGAGCGAGTCCGCCGCCGGCGCGGGGCTGGGCGAGACCGGCGCGGCCGGCGGAGTGGCGGCCACGAGCTCGGCAGACTGCGCCGCGGGCGGCTCACACTCGGGGGCCGCTTCGGCTGCTTTTTGGGGAGCGCTCGCGGCGGCTACCTGCTCGCTGGACGCGGTCGCCGCGGCGCCCGGGGGCGGCTCACCAGGCGGCGCCGCCGCCGCTACATCCGTCTGCGGCGGCGAGACGACCGGCTGGCGGTCGGTCGCTGGCGCCGCGGACTCCGCGCTTGCCGCAGGCAGCCGGAATCCGAGCGCGGCGAGCAGCGGCAGCCAGGGCCCGGGGACCGGCTGTTGCCTGGTCTCCAGCGCCACCACGCGGCTCTCGGCCACCTGCAGCTGGTGGGCGATGGCTCGGCGGCCGACCGCGATGCGCTCACGCTCGCGCCGAAACCAGGCGCCATCGAGCGCGCCGGCTGCCACGGACAGGTCCGGCGCAGCACTTACAGAGTCAGGAGCAGGAGCATCTCTTGAGGTCAGGGAGTGATGATCAGTCATAGAATCCTTGTCCTCAAGATTACACCACTTTCCGATCAAAAGGAACGAGGAATGAAGCCGTTGGCCGGACTCTTGGCCGGGCTCTTGGCAGAGTCTTGGCTGAGTCTTGGCTGAGTCTTGGGGCCGGGATTTGCGCCCCGCAGCGGGATATTGACTTGCGAAATAAGACGTAGATATGTTCCTGGCTTGCTTTCCTACGATTCCTACACTTCCTCCGACTTTTGACCTGGGAGCACTCCTGTTATGAATGCGCGCCGTCCTCAGTTTTTTTGCTGCAGCTGGTCGTCTGTGATGTTCTGGGTCTTGCCCTTAGGTCTTGCTACTGCCTGCGGCAGCGGGGACGGCGCGCCCCCCGCGTGGGCCGAGGCCGCGCGCCGGCGCGAGGCCGCCGTCGGCCAGATACTCGACATGGTGCGCGCCGACCCCGCGCAGCGCGCCGCCTTTCTGACGGCGATGCCCAAGGGGGCGGACCTGCACTCGCATCTGTCCGGCGCGATCTCGACCGAGCGGCTGATCATGTGGGGAGGCGAAGACGGCCTGTGCGTGGATCCGACGACCCTGGTCGCGACCGAGCCACCGTGCGCTCCCAGGGCAGTCCCCCTCTCCAAGGCGGCGCCGGGGAGCTCGCTGTATCAGCAGCTCCTCACCGGCTGGTCGATGGAAGGATTCAGCGGGGACGTGCTCACCCGGCATCAGCACTTCTTTGACGCCTTCAACAAGTTCGGCGTGGTCACCGACAACCGCAAGAAGGACGGGACCGACGAGGTCGTGCGGCGAGCGGCGGCGCAGGGCGAGGTCCACCTGGAGCTCCTCGTGGGCCTGGCCGGGAGCAAGATCGGCAAGCTGGCCGACCAGAAGCTCAAGTCATCCGCCCCCTGGACAGATGAATACCTGAGCGCCGCCCGCGACACCCTGATCAAGGATCCGCAGTTCCAGCTCGCGATTCACAGCGCGGTCGATGGACTCGACCAGGTGTGGAGCGAGCTGCGGGCGCGCTGGCGCTGCGAGACTCCGTATGCCGAGCCGGCGTGCGAGCTGACCGTCCGTTACTTGATCCAGGGCACGCGCACCCAGTCGCGCGAGTACGTGCTTGGCCAGTGGGTGTTCGGCTTCGAGCTGGCCCAGGTCGAGCCGCGCGTGGTCGGCATCAACCTGGCCGCGCCCGAAGAGGACACCAGGTCGCTGCAGAACTACGCCGAGGAGATGAAGGCGATCCGCTTCCTGAGCCGGCACAACCAGCAGACGCCGGGGCGCAGCCCGGTCCATGTCTCGCTGCACGCCGGCGAGCTCATTCCCCAGGTCCTGCCGGTGAGCGCGGGCGGGCCGCAGGATTTCCTGTTCCATATCCGCCAGGCCGTGGAGGTCGCCGGGGCCGAGCGGATCGGCCACTCGGCGGACATCCTCGGGGAGGATCAGGCGCCGGGAATCGACGCCATGGCGCTCCTTGAGGAGATGGCCCGCAAGGGGGTCACGGTGGAGGCCTGCCTGACCTCGAACAAGCAGCTCCTGGGACTGGAAGGAGCCGCCCATCCGCTGGCGGCGTACGTCGCCGCCGGGGTTCCGTTCGCGCTGTCTACGGATGACGAGGGAATCTTCCGCACCAACCTGACGGCCGAGTACGTCCGTGCCGCCACGGTGCACAAGCTGTCCTATAAAGACCTCAAGTCCTCTGCGCGGACCGCGGTCGAGAAGAGCTTCCTGCAAGGACAGAGCCTGTGGGCGGACGCGCGGAGCTTCACTCCGACCCCGGTCTGCGGCGATCGCGACCCGAGCAGCGCCAGCGGACCGAGCGACGCCTGCCTGGCGTTCCTGGCCGCGAACCCGCGGGCGGCGCAGCAGTGGAAGCTGGAGACGAAGCTGGCCGCGTTCGAGCTCGCGCAGCTCGCCGCGGCGGGCGGCAGGCAGTAGCGCGCGGCGGGGCGGTCCGTCAGGGCGGGCTCACGGCCGCCTGCAGCACCCGGCGCGCCGCCTCGGCGACCGGACCTTGTTCCAGGGCCCGCTCGCGCAGCGTCGTCAGCAGGCCGCTCGGGCGGGCCTGGTCGCTGTCGGTTCGGGCCAGCCGGCCAAGGAGCTCCTCGGCGCGGCGCCCGGTGGCGCCCACCGAGCCGAGCGCCTGCAGCAGCGACCACACGTCGGCCCCATCGGGCGGTGGACGCGTCGGCACGGCGGCGATCCGGCTGCTCAGGCGCTGCAGATCCTCGCGCGCGAGCCGCACGGCGCGCCAGTTGCCCAGCGGCGCGTCGGGCGCCCCGGCGCGGTCGACCGCAGCCAGGGCCTCGGTCGGCGGCGCAGCGGCCGGCGGATCGCCAGGACCGAGCTCGGGCGGGCTGGTGGGGGCCGGGTAGGCGTGCTCGGGCGGATCGACGCCCAGCGCCAGATAGCTGGAGTCGTCCTCGCTCAGCACCAGATCCCCGTCCGGGGTGAACTGCCGCGAGGTATAGCGCAGGTCGAGCGCCACGAGCTGCCGCTGGCGATAGCAGATGCGCAGCACGGCGCCGTCGAGCAGCACGCGGCAGTGGTCCAGCCAGAAGCGCTCGCGACGCCACCACAGCCACGGACCCAGCATGAGCGGACAGAGCAGCGCCGCCGTCGGCACCTGGACCAGCGCGAACGCCAGCCCCGGCAGGATGAGCAGCGGCACGACGAGCCGGCTGACGTCCCGCCGCAGCGGCCGCGCCGCCAGCTCCAGCTGGCTCAAGCGGCAAACGGCAGCGCGCTCACCACCGCCGACAGCCCGAGCGGCTCGCCGGCGGCACTGCACAGCTGCAGCTCGGTGCCCGGCTCCCAGACGCTGCGGTGGACGTAGCCGAGGGCGATGACGCCCAGGCGCGGCGAGCGGACCACCGAGGTCAGGTGACCGGCGTTGGGCCGGCTCGGGTGCGACAGCCGGGTGCCGGCGGCGGGGAGCTCGACGGCCGCGGGCAGGCGCAGCCCGACCAGCTGGCGGTTGAGCTGCCCGCGATCGCGCAGCCGCACCACCACCTCCTGCCCCAGGTAGCAGCCCTTGGTTGCGCTGAACACATCGTCGAGCCGGCCCTCGCTCGGCATCCGCTCCTCGTCCAGGTCGACGCCGTACAGCGGCACCCCCGCCTCGACGCGCAGCACGGTCGCCTCGTCATCGGCGAGCTCGCCGGCGCCCTGCCCCACCAGCCGCGCCCGCGCCACCGCCACCGCCTCCTCGGGGCCGATGAGGTGGAAGCCGGGGATGCCGAGCTCGGGCGAGGCGGCGATGTACAAGGTGCCGGCGCTGATGTTGGCAGTGGCGAGGTGATAGGGCGGCAGGCTCTGGACCTCGCGCTCGGCGCCCAGCGCCTGCAGCGCCGCCGCCGCCCCCGGGCCGTACACGCCCAGCTCGGCCAGCTCGACGCTGGCATCGCTGAGGGTGGCGTCATCGGTGATCAGGTAGCGGTCGAGCGCGGCGCGGATCGTCTCTCCGGTCGCCGCCGGCAGCTCTATAAGCAGGCCCTCCTCGCCCAGGTCGTAGACGCACAGGTCCGAGAGCAGCTTCCCCTTCACGGTGAGCATGGCCGCGTGGCAGCCCTGGCCGGGCGCAAGGCCCGTGATGTCGTTGGTCACCATCCCATGGAGGAACCGCTTGGCGTCCCGCCCGACCACGCGCAGCCGCGCCCGGCGGCGGCTGAGCTCACGCACGCGCACAGAGTCAGTCATGAAAGAACCCTATGCCCGCTGGCCGGATCGGTCAATGCGGGCGCCGGCTGGCGGAGCAGCAGGCCGGCCCACTCCTCCTCGGTCTCGTGGCGCACGCAGGACAGGCCGAGCGCGATGAAGCGCGCCTTCACCGCCGCGGCCTCGGCCTGCAGGAGCCCCGAGAGGATGAGCGCCCCGCCCGGTGCCAGCCGCGCGACGATGGCGGCGGACAGCTCGAGCAGCGTCGGACCGGTGATGTTGGCCAGGAGCAGCGCGAAGCGGCCCGGCACCTCGTCGACCAGCGTGGTCTCGGCGCGCAGGCGGTCGCGGACGCCGTTGCGCTCGGCGTTCTCCGCCGTGACCTCGATCGCCTCGGGATCGATGTCGACGCCCAGCACGCGCGCCTTGGGCCACAGGAGCAGCGCCGCAATCGCCAGCACGCCGCACCCGCAGCCGATGTCCAGGATCGACAGCGGCGCCGCCGCGGCAAACGCCGGCTCGGCCTGCAGCTCGGCGAGCAGCCGCAGGCACAGCCGCGTGGTGGCGTGGCCGCCGGTGCCAAAGGCGCGCCCGGGGTCCATGGCCAGCGTCACCTCCCCGGGCAGCGGGGTGTGGGCGGCGGCCTCCCAGCTCGGCACGATGGCGATGCGGCCGATGCGCCGGGTGGTGAAGTAGCGCTTCCAGGCATCGCGCCACTCATCCTCGTCGCGGTCGCGGAGCGCGATGGCGACCGCGGCCTCCGGCGGCAGGAGCTCGTGCACCGCCTCGACCAGCTCGGGCACCGCGGCGGCCTCGTCCTTTGGGACGTACAGGCGGAACCGCGCGCGCCCAGGCGGCGGCGGATCCAGGGTCGTCTGGTCGCACTCTTGAAAGCCCAGCTCGCGCTCGCACAGCAGCTCGACCAGGGGCGGGGCGTGCTCGCTGGCGAGCTCGATTCGGATCTCTTGGTATTGCATCAGGTTCCTCGGGCCTTTGAGCTGCCCACCTTGGGCCGCGGGCCCGCCGGGAGCCGGTCGCGGTCGCGGCGCAGCGGCCACCTGGCTCATAGCCCAGCGCACGCCTGGCAGGCAAGCCCTGTCTCGGTCGCCGCCCCGCGGCCTGACGGGCAGCGCGCCTACGCCGTGATTCTGGCGAGTTTATGAGGGTTTCTTGACTGTAATTTAGATTACCTGTAATCCTTTATCTGATGGCATTACCGTCTGAACCAAGACGGAAGTTCCCTGACTACGTCGCGCCGACCAAGGTGCACTACGATGGTGCTCACCCGCGGGCGATCCAGGTGCGCACCTGTCGCCTGGTCAGCAACTTCGGTGGCGTCCGCCGCGAGCACGTGTTCGAGAAGGGCACCGTGCGCATCGGTGCCATGGACGACAACGACCTGGTAATCACCGACGAGACGGTCTCGCGTTACCACTGCCGTATCGTCCAGGAAGAGGGCGGCTACCTGCTGTGCGACCTGGGCTCGACCAACGGCACGTTCGTCAACGGCGTGCGCGTGCGGGAGGCCTTCCTGAACAGCGGCAGCACCATCGGCCTCGGCCAGAGCGAGGTGCAGTTCTTCGCCAGCCAGGAGAAGGTCGAGATCGTCCCCTCCCCCAAAAACCATCTTGGCGACATTATCGGCAAGAATGTCAAGATGCGCGAGCTGTACGCGGTGATCGAGAAGATTGCGCCCACTGGCGCGACCGTGATCATCGAAGGCGAGACCGGCACTGGCAAGGAGGTGGTCGCGCAGACCA
>Ga0075158_10003261_pt1 | contig 11471 bp, 14 predicted proteins | sample JI91814BDNA_FD_70968 | JGI IMG/M metagenome (GOLD analysis project Ga0075158, IMG submission 70968) | Wastewater effluent complex algal communities from Wisconsin, to seasonally profile nutrient transformation and Carbon sequestration -... | ecosystem: Engineered > WWTP > Effluent > Algae... | reverse complement strand
TCTGAGGTCTGCCCCTGTGAGGTCTTTTTTTTCACTAACTGCTTTTTTAACAGTTTCCAGAATTGTATTTCCTTCTGACTCGTATTCAAATAATACGCTTCCGGTAATCCAATGCTTTATTTCAATTTTTATCTTTTTCATTTGTCAATTGTTTTCGCCTCAAAACCCCCACCGCTGTATATCGGGTGAGGGCTGGCCAGCTCGTTATTTCCTTTTCGTTTTTCGTGGCCTTTGAAAAACTACTCAACCCTTTTGGGGGAGCGTGATACCTTTTGAGGCTATCCCTGAGCTATCAGGAACAGGGAAGGTTAAAATAGTCTTACAAGTTGATAATGAAATAAATCAGAATCTGCGTTTACTTCATCAATCATTTTTTGTTTTGACGGTAATTTACTCCTCCCAAATAAATGATTGTAAATATTTTCACCACGCTTAACACATAGTTCCGCGTGCTTAACTTGAAGTTGCTTTAAATCTATTTGTATAATTTCTTTTTTCATTTGTGATAGCTTTAAAATTGTTAAAAATAAACGGCTAACCTCTTTACACCGGTGGGGCTTGCGAAAACCTCGCAAGTTACGCAAGGTGTTAGCTATTCCTTCTTTTTAAAAGCCATACAATAACGGCGGTTATAACTAGCATTATTGACCACCATTTAAAGGTAGTGGCAATTAATACAGTGGCCGGACTTTGAACCTTTAGAAGCTCATTTGTGGCCCATACCATAAAGAAGATTCCGAACCATAGTAAGACTAGAGCGTTGATAATTGTTGATTTTTTCATGGGTTTATTATTTATTTAAGTTAATAAACGCAAGATTATATAATTTCTCCGTTTAAATAGAAATGACAATTCGAGTTTTTTGCCCAAAATTCTGCACGAGCTTTATTGTTCGCGGCAGATGTCTTTAATAATTTAGAACCATCATTATAGTATCTTCCAACAATAACAATGTCAGAATATTTTAACGAAATCGAGATTAAATCATTCTGTGATTTTGCCGACATTAAACATTTTTGTAATTCATTGTTTGTTGTGATTTCTTCTTGTGTTTTCATTTTTGCGAGGTTTTTATTTTGGCGTTATTGCCTTGACAAATATACAACAAATATTTGAACATATTTACAAATATGTATAAATATTTATAGATATTTAATATAACTCATTGAATTTAAATAAAATAAAGTTTTATAGATTAATGTTAAAAAGGTCGTTTTTAGCATCTAAAAAGAAATTTATCCACTTTTTTTCAGCCACGAACCACAATACAAAGGTAATTATTTTTTACGTTTCAGGCCCAAGTTTATCTTTTTTACGCTTAAAGCCTATATAACGCCATATTAAAAAAACAATTACCATGGCTAATAACAACCATAAGTAATTCATATTTAAACCGCCTATAATTTCTTTTTTTATTTCTTTTGTGTCTTCTTTTTTAGTAAAAGCGGATGTACTTTTTTGATTTATATTTTCCTTAATTGTACGGTCAATATTAATGGGTATTTGGCGTTTTTTACTGGTGGCCTTTGTGGTTATTTTCTTTGTTACAGGGTCATATTTTGTAACTATTTCCTGGCTTTCTGTTTCTTCATAAATACTATCACCGGCACATATTAAATCAATGGCTTTGGTCCCCTCTAAAATACTTTCTTTTAATTGCAAAGTATCAATAGCCTTTTCGGTTATTGTTCTTGTAATGGCTGTTTCTGCCTGTATTTTTGAAGTTTCACTTGCCGAGTGTTTTGTAATATCTTTTTTTGATTTACAACTATTGGTTACAACTACCAATATCAATAGTGGTAGAATTATTTTTAATGTTTTCATGTTTTTATTTCTTCTAAACAAATACAACCAATAGCAAGATCAATAATAAATCCACATAACCCTACTAAAATAGCATGATCAGAACCTTCGGCTGCCCAAGTTCCTACTGTAACCGTACCCATTAAAGCCTTTGCAGTTTGTTGTAATTTTACAACTTCTGCTTGGGTGTCACTGAGTAAATTTAATAGTGACCAATATATTTTATATTTTTTTTTCATTAACGACGTTTTTTATAAATGTTTTTTTCGTCAACACCTATTGTTTTTAACCATGTTGGCACATTAAATGACGGACACGCTTTAGCCTCAACCTGATTATGACCTAATATTTCAATGTCCGGGTGGTGGGCAACCATATTTTTTACATAATTTGTTAAAGCCAAAAGTTGTGCATCAGTACGGGTGTCTTTTGGTGTTTTACCATCGCGTTCAACTCCGCCAACATAAACAACATGTCGTGTTACACCGTTTAATCCAATAGCGCCGTTTGTAATTTCACGCGGTTGAACAATGTTATCATCGTCATAAGGAACTAAATTTGTAACAAGCCCAGTTAAATGAATCATGTCTGAATAACCAACCTGTTTCCAGCCCCTACCCTTTGGCGGTGGTGAAGTGTGCATACGGCGAATATCTTCAGCCGTTAATTCTTTTCCTTCCTGGGTGGCCGTGCAGTGGATCATTAGGTATTTTAAATTTTTCATTTTACTAAACAATCAATTGGTGAGTTTAAATCTTCTACTTTAAAACATTTTTTATTCATTCGGAATTTTACTTCTAATTGCAAAACAAAATAATCGTATGGGTACATTAAAAACTGATTAACAGTTTCGTCGTAACTATATTTTAAAAACGGATTCACAGATTTTGGTTTTATACCTGAAACATTAATTGTTACATAATTAAAATTTTCATAATTAAATTGTGGTATTAAAATTTTGCTAAAAATTCCTTGCATAGCAATAGAACTATATGAGCAAGTTTCGGCCCCTAAAAGGGGTAAATTAAGCCAGGCAATTAAATCAATGCTGGCTACCCAATAAACCCAATCACCTTCGATACGTTCTGGCCTTATGCCATTATCTTCTAAATAGATTACTGATTTCTTTTTACTGTCAGGGCAAAGGTCTAAATAACGGTTGTTTTTTTTGCATTCATCAAGCGAAATTTTGCAATCAGCCGGGAATGATTTACGTATAAAAGTATTATTTGGCCCCTGTTCTTTGTAGGTTAATACACGTATAATACCCGCGAATTTATCCATAAAAGGCAATTCGTCTAAACGGTCAATTATTATGTCGCCAAGTGTAACAATCATTTATTTGCGTATTTCCGCGGCTTAATTTCATCCGGTTTTAAAAACTCTTTTATCGAAATTATATCCGTGGTATTATTTTCAACTGTTGCTTTTAGTTCTGATATCCGATAACTCAACATTTCCTTTTGAAGGTCATTTGAAATAACATATTTTTCAAGGAGGTTTTTTGTGTCCGTGTTCATTGCATCCATTTTGTATTCCAACCTAGTCCAAGCGGCGCCAATAAAAAAAACAGCAACAATCGAGCTTTTTACCTTTTCAAAACTAAACAACCTTTTTTCTTCGGACATAAATTTGATCTACTAAAATTAATAAAACAATTACCGCAAGCGTAGCAATATCAAAGTATGTTCTGCTTTTTATATGAAAAACTAAACGGTCAAAAACATCGACTAAATTAACACCAATTAAAATTGAAACTAAAATAGCGGAATAAACCGTCCTTTTGTAAAAAATAATTAACGCGAATGAAAGTAAAAACATGACCGCAAAAACATTCATAGTGAATGAATTGGCACCATCCCACTCCTTTCCGTCATAGGTCATATTAGGCCACCATTCCCGACAATAGTGACTTCTAAGCATAAATAGGGCAGTTAAAGCGCCTAATACTAATATGCTTAAGAATTTGGCCGCGTAGGTAGATTTTCGTTCCATATTTCGTTTTGTGAATCCACTGATCTTGATACGTGATCCATTTTTTCAGGGTCACCGGAAATATCCACATTTTCACCACCGTACTGAACGGCTAACTGATTAAGCGTTGAAAGGATTTCTGTTTTTAATTCTGCTATTGTTTTTGACATAGTATTATTATTTAATTGTTTTATTTTATGTTGGTATTGCCATGTTCATGTCTGCAAAAAATTGAACAATAGCATTGTATAAGTCAGATACTTCTGTATTACTTAATGCTTCAGCCCTGATGTACATAGTTTGTTCGCGGTTCGACCTTTGATTAACAGCGCAAAGCCTTTCTATGCTATCAATAAGCCCAGAGTCTACACCTGTTGTTAAAACGGTTTGAACGCTTGAATTAGCGACCATCTTTATGTTATTTGAGCTATCAAATTTCATAACACCGCGTAACCCGATTGAATTTGCCGGAGCTGTACCAATAGCGTAATTGGTAAATAATCCGCCAACAAATCCACCCGCGCCAAAATTAATGTCATTAGCAACAATAAGTTGACCGGCAGGGCCGGAAAAAATACCGCCGTCTACACCTTCGTCGCCTTGGCTGAAAGTAAATACAAATAAAGAGTTATTGTCAACAGTCAACCCATCATTATCACGATCAAATCTGAAATTTGTTGATATATATGTTCCAGAATTATAACCGCCAACCGATTTAATTGTTATATGGTCAGGGTTACCTCCGTCGGTAATTACTTGTACACCTGTATCACTTGCTGGGTAAGGTGTTTTGTATTGGTAAGAATCAATATTTACAAGGTTTTTATTTCGCTTTAATGCAATTTTACGATTGTTTGCAGTTGTTAACCCTGGTACTGAATAAAAATATTTTATTTTATCCCATAACGATACATTATCAAGCGTTTCGGCTAATGCACCGTAAGCAGTTGCAGTTGTTTCACTTGGTTTATCTGGCAAAAATAACCACCAATTTTTGATCAAATTGTTAACTTCATAAGGGTAATCTTTTTCTTCAATGGTCATATAATCGTTCCACAGATTTCCTCCAATAGAACCAATTTTTCCATCATGAAATATTAACTGCCCGGCATGTCGAGAACTCGGCCCGTCATAATTTTCTGTCCATGTGGTAAAATCTGAACTCAAACTATATAGCCCTTTTAAATTAGTTGTTAAAGCTCCAAATTGAACCCAGTGTTTGCCGTATGCGTAAATTCCGTTTGGATATGAGCCTGAATTTAAAGTCCCTACAACTGTCCAAGTTGTACCGCCATTTGTTGCCCTTAATACTTTATCATTGTAAACATTGGTAGCAAACGACCCGGTATATTTTAAACCGCCTGTAAAAATTGCATTAGTTCCATCAAATGATACGCTGCAATTACTCAAACCTACAATACTATTTGCAGAACAAAAAGCAGTTAAATCATATACTAATTCCCAATCTTCGCCGGTAGTTGTTAATTCAGGGATACGGATAACATTTAAGTACATTGTACCTCCAGCGTTATCATCTTGACCCCCCATACAGTAACGGTAACCTCCATGCGACCAGAAGTTGCCCATAATACGATTATTGTATATGGCATTCATATTGGAAGTTAATTGCGTCCATGTACCTTCCAATCCAGGTGTTGAATTTTTTTCGTAAATCCATGCCTCGTTAGACCCATAAGGTAACTCGTTTTTATCGCCACCTAACATTAATAATTTTCCGTCCGACCTAATGCTTAAAGAAAATACGTGTCTAATGGCGCCTGGAAAATCGGCCATTTGAGTCATTGTTAACCCATTATCCTCGCTATAAAAAATAGAATCTATTGAAACCCCAGTCCATCCACACACTGTTAAAATTCCAGCAGTGCCGGTGTTTAAATAATCATAAGAAACGGCCCCTAACCCGTCCATTGGCGGCATCGGTGTTAGGTCTGTAGATACTATTTTAAAATCATAATATTTTTCAACAGAAGACGGTAAGCCTAACCCATTAACGGAAATATTTTTTGTTGTAGCGCCTGTTGAAGTTGCTGAAATATTGGCTGAATATTCTTGCTCTAAAGAAGGGTCAAACGAACAATAAATAGTTGTAGCACTAACTACCCCGCTAACCGGTACTAATGTAATAGGGCTTTCATTATCGGTTGAATTATCTTGATTAATTATAAATCCAGCCGGTGCAGTTATTACAATATTAGCAGTTAAATTAACTCCTGAAACAGTGAAAGATTGTGAATCGCTTATTTGGCCAATTTCAGTGTCAGCAAATGATAATGTATTTAAACTTAATGTTATCCTAGGCCTTACAGACCCGCCACCACTTGTTTTTAAATATGGCTTTCCATCTTCGCCTTCATAAATTAATTGCCTGAAAACCTGTTGAACATTAATATGAGTATTTGTGCAATCAAAATAACTTTCATATTCGCCATCGTCAGTTCTTAACATTGGGCTGCCATCTTCATCCTTTACAATTAAGGATTTAAACAGCATATCATTAGAAATAATTCCGTTATCACAATTTATAAAAAGGTCTCCAGTTGACATTTCACTTGTGTTTAAATACGGTTTCCCGGATTCATCTTTTAAAATTAATAATCTGAATAATTGCAATTCGGTTAAAAAACCAGCATCACAACTTATGTATTTATCGCCAGCGGCCATAAAAATTATGTGCTTTGATTTAAAACTAAAGCAAAAGTTTTATTTGTGGCATCATAAGCGAAAATTTGATCTAAAATATTATCAGATTCAATTTTACAGCTAATTTGCGTTTCGCATGAATCAATAAATTTTACCCTTAATGCAGGTTTACCACAAGAATCAACGCCAATACTTGCTGTTAATAGCTTTTCAAAAGTACGTGGTAACCCATCATCACATTGCGCCGCCTGGTCATTATGGCCACTTACAGCTACAATAGGCATGCCAATTAGGGAGCCGCTTTTACGAGCCATAGCGGTTAAATGGTGAATTAACGGGTAATTATTATTTGAGCAATCCATTTTAAAAAATTAAATGTTAAGATTCGTAACCAGCATTAGTGCCATGCAAAGGGTGCATAAAACGGCAAGGCATTGTTTCAGATTTAAACTTGAAAACACCTGTTAATGTTTGCAATTCTTGATCACTTTCAGGAATTACTAATTTCCACTTTCCAGAAACATCAATGCCATTTGGCCCACCAAATGTTGAACCGTTTGTGGTTTCAACCCAAAATTTCCGGCGAATATTACATTTATTTTGCGAACGAGCATAATCGTAATTTTCTTGGTTAACTTCATCAATACGTGGATTTATTGTGTATTGTTCAAGCCCGTAAAAAATACGGCCTCCAGACATAGGTATTTCGGTGCTTTCACTTGCTGGCATGTCACCAATAACAATAAGTTTGCGGATTTTTGCCGGGTTATCATCAGCCATATTCATACGGCCCTCCCATTCTGATGGGCTGTTTTCATCCGTCAATGGATAATTTACACCTGTTTCATAAATTGCAATTATACGACCTAAAGAACCTTCAGGTGAACAATCGCTAAATTTTGTAGGTGGTAAAATTAAATCTGCGCAATTTTCTGGGCAGGTAATGTCTTCGCAAGTAGTAGGCATGAGTTTATTTTTTTATAAACCAAAATTACAAACAAAAACCGCGTTACATTTTATTTGAAATAATTTTTTTAAACTACATCTATAATATTTGAATACCCAAAATCATTTTCTTTGCTAATGTTCTTTACCCTGATATCCAAATCAGAAGCCCCAACAGAAATACTTCTTGGTACGTAAGCAGTAAATACACCTTCGCTATCTGATTTAAAAGTCAAATTTGTGTCCGTCCATCCATGTGCATCAGCATTGTATTCAGGCAATGCAAAACTATTTGGTAGTATATAACCATCTATTTTATACTGTAATTCGCCCGTTAATTCGTCTGTATGGTTAACAATAGTATTTATAATTGGCATAACCCTGTAAGTTTGGTATATACCGCCTTCTAATTTTAATCTATAAAATTTACTATCACCAGTGTATTTTATTATGTCGGTAATTAAAACTTTAACTAAAGAATCATCTTCGCATTTTATAAGCCCATCACCTAAAGTTGGCGTTTCGCTTAATGCTAATTTAAATTCATGATCATCCTCACAATCTTCATACGCTTCATATTTATAGCCTCGGCCATATTCGGAAGAATTAAGGCAGCAATTTAAGCCGGTTACATTGTCTTCAAGTAATAATGTAAGTAGTATTTTTTGGTGCGATTCGTTTAAAACATCGTTTACTTCTTGCTCTATTTGTTTTATTAAAAATTCTGAAGGTTGAAATTCTTCTTTTTTATTAATTGGTTCAAGCAAAAATATTCTATCATGCAAAAATATTGCTGATAACGCGTCAGTCAAAAATTCAGGGCTTACAACTTCTAATGTTTTTGTCTTTTCCCATTTCTTAAATACAGCCGTTTTATTTCCAGCCCCATCCTCTATTAATTCCTGTACCGTTGGGTATTGAGGTTTAAATAAAGATGCCGGTAAAAATGCTGTATTATAGTAATTACATTCTAATGTTTCGGCGTTATAAATAACTCTATTTTCAATATCGCAACTGTTATACCATTTTAAACGATAAAAATTTTCAATGTCTTTAACGCTTTTTACGGTAAAAACTTCACTAATATAAAACTCAGCATTGCTTGCCCTTGAATCAACACATTTTACAAAATAGTAATAATCACCTGGCGGAATAATATAATTGTTTGATTCATTACAATAAATAATTAGATCATTCCCGTTTTCAAGAGGTATAACTTTTAACTCTGTTTCATCTAAATTAACATCCCGCAAATCTTCAGTAAAACAAAATAAGTCTAATACCTGGCTTTGTATATGACTTAATTCAAAATAGTCTGTTGTAGCATCAAAATTATAAAACTGAATAGTTATAAAAGTTGAAGTGGCAACAAAATCAAAAGTATAAGCGCCGGGTGCTGTTATTATGGCCTGAACTAAAGTGTTATCTTTTATTCTTATTTCAAAATTACCTTTAAATTTATCCACCGTTAATTTGAACCTTTGTAAACAAACAGGTACTTGTACAGTCATATTGCTAGGCTGCCCATTTACTGTATAATAATCAGGGTTTAAAACTACACTTTTTAAAATATTGCAATTTGTTTCAGCTATTACAACAACCCTACTTTCAGGTGGGTCTACACCATTATCATAAGTATAACTTCCTTCTGGCCAGCCATCAAAATAAGTAACAGCATCCGGTGAATGAAAATTGCTGGCACCTTCCGGGATAACTTTATAATAATTATTGTCTTTATCAACACAAATATTTCTTAGCTTAAATTGTGTTGGTGGTAATAAACTGGATGTGCGTTTAATTTGAAAATGTGGAAGCTGCCTTGATGGGTAAACAAGTAATGGTTCACATATTGGTTCGCTCATATTACCAAACCGGTATTGGTTAAATAAATCGTCATAAAAACGAATTGGTAATATTAATTCAGATTTTATCATGTCTTTAAATTCCTGTGTAAAGTTGTAAATTCCATTTTTTAGCTAAATATAATTCTATTTTTTGTCTTTCAAGCTCGCTAATGTTTCGGCCATAAATAATCACTTCGTAAAGGGTATATGTTGCTAATCCAGCTATATTACTATTTGCCCCAATAGTTAAAGGGTTTGCGTTTGGTTGTGAGTTTGGCCAACTAGCAGGGCTATTTATAGGGTATAAACCATCCTGAACACCGTTAATTAGAATATTGTCGTATAAGTTCAAGTAATAAAGCCCGGCACCTGTTTCAGGGCTTTTATATTGAGGATAAATTATCCCTTGGTTTGCAGAAATAAATTCATCTGGATTGGTATCTGCCACCGAAATGTCAAATTCTGTTAAACTGGTTCCGGCGGAATTATTTGTTGAAAGTATAGAATTAAAAGTGCCGGAAACTATAATTGGGCCATGCACAATAAAAATAGTACCACGTTTTATTGGAAATGTTTGAAATGATGGCGTTTTTAAAAATCTATTTCCACTAAAATCTATCGAACCTACCGAAGGAGCGCCTAAAAAAGGGCTACCACTTACAAAAAGGGGTTGAGCACTTCCGGTTGTTTGAACTGCATGCCTATTATTTCCAGAATAATCGTCCCACTGTGAAACTCTAAATGTAGTCGGATTATAGGTTACACCGGCATCGCCTTTGAGCCACAAATCAAGGTTGGGTAAATCTGTAGGTAGTATATTTGGATTATCGTTTCTTATTTTATATTTCAGATCAAATTGAAGCGTATTTTTATTTAAATCTATTTTAGCGTTCTGGTGATAACCTAACCCCCATGTAGTAAGTAATTGTTTTTTATAATCAAAATCATCGTTACAGCAAAATGGAATTTTTAAATCACGTTGTATTTTGATTGGCTTCACAGAATATGCTAAAAATTGGCCTTGGTTAAAATTAATTGTTTGTGTACCATCGTCAAATTGAAAATATTCTTGATTGGCTGCATCATCTGGTCTACCATATCGGTGAAATTTATTTACCAATACCGACGGCATTAACATAATGTTTTGACCGGCACCTTCAATCATTCTAAAAAGACCTAATTCTTGATCGGTTGCAAATAAAAATAAGCCTGTAGTATTAGAACTGCCATTACCATAACGAATGTTATAATAATCGGTTCTTATAATTTGTGTTTGATAATTATTTTCATTTTTTTGCTTTGTCAAATCAGCACATGCATTATAAATTAGTCTACAGTATTGCCGGTTATCTATTATTCGCCATGTTTCATATTTAACTAATTCATCTAATGAATAAATAAATTTATTTTTGCCATTAATAAATTTTTGGTAATACGCAGTGGTAAGGTCAAGACCTTGTACGCCATCAAAAAAAACACGATGCTCTATGCGTAAATTGTAACTTGAATCAATGTACCAAAAAACGTCAAACAATACGTTAAGATCATCCATTAACTCATTAAATGAAACCCATTCAATAGTAGCTAAATTTGAAGGTATTGGTTCCTGTATATCGGACAATGCCCCAAATAACATTTGCTTATAAAAATTAGTTATACCAGGTAACATTTGATCGGTTACGGTCAATGGGTTTATTTGAAAAAAATCTGAAATTATACTGTTAATTTGTGGGTTTGATTTTTGCGCGACATATAATAAAACATCATTAAAGAATCGGCAATTAGTATAAATACGCTCCCCACCACCGGTACCAGTATAAACATCATCTATACCTCCTTGATTGGGTATTTCTAAGAAATTTATTTTTAAATCAGCCTGTATATTTTCTTTTGGCCTAACTTTAGCATTTAAAATGCATCTGTCATAGTCTAATTCACATTCAGCAGGAGCAAACACCCCATACCAATACGGTGTATAAACTCCAGAACACCTTAAATCAATCCTAATTGAAATTTCATCACAAAGTGCATTTTCTTCCTTGCTTTTAATGAAATTATAATCATTTTTATTGAAAATTAAATTTGTATTTAAAACAAGTGGCGGGACTACATCACCCTTATTACGTGGTGAAAATTCAAATATAATAGAATCCGCATTAATTGGAAAAACCTCAACAATTGGGGTTTCACTTGTTATGTAAAAGCGGAAATTTTTCATTTTTTTCTAATTATAATTGTATTGTT
>Ga0075158_10003257_pt1 | contig 11477 bp, 8 predicted proteins | sample JI91814BDNA_FD_70968 | JGI IMG/M metagenome (GOLD analysis project Ga0075158, IMG submission 70968) | Wastewater effluent complex algal communities from Wisconsin, to seasonally profile nutrient transformation and Carbon sequestration -... | ecosystem: Engineered > WWTP > Effluent > Algae... | reverse complement strand
TGGGAGTGCTTAGCTCCTCTATTCCGTCGTCTTCACCCTCGAAAATTCCCTGTAAAACTTGCTGCACCTCATCCTTGATCTGCTGCAACTCCTCCTCTTTTAATTCTTGCGATGCCTCTTCAGTCATCGTCTTTTCATTCTTCAAGCTAGACGCAACCAACTCAGTGGCTGGCACCTCTTGGTTAAAACGTAGGCTAAAATGGGGCGTGGAGGCTTTGGCTACTTTTGCAGCTCCCTCTAATGTATTCGAGGAGAGGGGACCGAAGCGCCTTTTCAAAGAAGAGGGCTCATTGGTGCTTGCTTCAGGTTGTTTGGGGAAATTCGGCGGTATATCCATAGGTTCCTTCTGTTAACCTCTAGATAATGATTTTTATGAAAAAAAGCAAACTTTTTATAAAATATGATTTAGTTTTGTGGGGAGGGTAAGGGGTCTACTTAACCCCAGGTTTGATTAGCGGTGCTCAATAGAGTCTAGTTGCTTATAAAAAGCTTTGTCTTCAGTGGAATGGAAAATTCCGTCGTACTGGCTAAAACCAATATCTACTGTCTTGGTAAGGCTTGTTTGATCAGGGCTAATTGTTAATATAATCTTTGTTTTTAGATCCCCAGTAGGTAAATATACGGTATTGTCCGGGTGAAGGGGAATCATCAGATCCATTTCTGAGAATGATGCTTGAACGCAGAGCTGATTAGATTCTATCCGAATATTAAGCTTGGCGTGGCCTCCACTGACCCCGTTATGATTGGTGGCGTTTGCGGCAAAACACATTAGATTTTTGTTAGATAAAGCGAAAATTCCTTGGTGTAGGTTATCTAGAGCTGTCTCTAAAAGAGCGGGAGTGTTAAAGCCATGCTTTAACAATGTTTCTTGTAAACATAATTGCATTTTATTTGCGATTAACAGTCGATATGCTGCAGGGTTTTCTCTATGCAATAGCTGCATCTCTAATGCATTTCTAGATTCTGTTAGCAAATTTTCTATGGAAAAATGTTCGTCTCCAGAAGAAATAGTTACTTGGTTCCAGCGATTAAAATCTTTTTGGATTTGAACTTTAGTTTTGTAAAGCTTTTGTAAATCCTTTTCGTTGAACTCTTCAGTTAAATGATAGGATTCATAGGTATGTTGGCGCATGGCATCCACGACCTGATCAAGGCTTGTAATGGGTTGGTCAAGTGGAAGCAGATTCAATGCGCTTAAGAAAGTTTCCGCTGGATTGGGAACAGTTGGTAGATGATTTTTTTGAGCGGATGCAAGTGAGGATTCTTCAAATAAATGATTGTCTAGTGGGATAGGTGGAAGCTTAGAATCACTAAAATTAAGGCATATGCGCTCTAGGTCAGATTCTGCAGAGAGATGAACGTTGGTCGAAAATGTTTCGTGTTGTAGGACATCATTCATTGTTTGAAATTGCAATTCATTTTCTTGTGCAGGACGATGCACCTCTATTATCGCATCTTCGTCTTCAGAACCGATCTCTTTGGTAGAGGCTTCGCTGAGTCTTCGATCGTTTTCACTGATATCGACGTTCACAGGTTGATTGTTTTTATAAAAAAATGATCCTATGAAGGCGAAAAAGTTTTTAAAAGAGTTGAAGATGTTCATGATTTTCTGAAAAAATCCAGAGTCTTTTTTCTGAGAAAGTTTTGCCTCATTTGCCATGATAATGAGTCTACCTAACCCTTCGCGTCTATTAAGAATTCTACTGGTCAATATAGGTTGGGCAACCTCATTCGTTTTGTCGGTTACTTGCTTTTGTGTCCCTTTATCTGTTCCTGGTGAATGTGATGAGATGTGAGATTGTGAAATAGGGGGTATCATAAAGTTCTCCTAATGGCTGCCTTCAATATATTATTATAACATATTTTAGAAATAAATTACATGAAATTGAGGCGATTTTTTTTGAGAGGATGAAACTTGTTGATCAAAAAGGGGTTAGGCTGCTATATTTATGCTCACGATCTCGCTCGAGAAAGTTTTCCCAACGGAGGGATGGCAGAGCGGTCGATTGCGGCGGTCTTGAAAACCGTTGAAGGGCAACCTTCCGGGGGTTCGAATCCCTCTCCCTCCGTCTCTTACTTCTTTAAATCCTTAAATGTCTTAAAATGAAGTTTTCCGATAGATCCAAAGATCTCGGGTCCATGATCTTCCATAAGCTGACGTGCTTGGTTGATAACGGGAGTAGACGCACCTTTGCGTAAATCTGTGCCGATTAAGTCACCTGTAGCCTTTAGCCCTTCAAGAAAGGCGCTGCGTGCCAAAATGGAGGCGGCGGCGACCGCAAGATCACTTTCTGCTTTCGGGTAGGAGATGAGGTTGAGGTGGAGCCCTTTTTTCTTGAGGTATTGATCGACGAGCGGCTCGGTGGAAAATTGATCGACGAGGGCTTGGGTGGCGCCTGTTTTCTCAGCCAAGGTTTTGATGACGGCAGCATGAGCCCAGGCAAGCAGATGGTTGAGATTCTTGAATTTAGCATAAAGTTCGTTGTAGGTCTTTGGAAAGAGGACGATCTGATCGAAGGGGACCTTTTGCTGAATCACTGAAGCGAGAAGATCGATCTTCGTATCAGACAGTGTTTTCGAGTCTTTGACTCCGATTGCTCGTAAAATTTCTAAAGTTTGTTCGTCAACTGCGACCGCCGCTACAACAAGAGGGCCGAAAAAGTCTCCTTTACCCGCCTCGTCTGATCCAATATAAAGTCCATGAAATGCCATCCCTTAAGGCTACCAGATCTCATACAAAGCAGCAAGGCCATTACCTTTTTTCTTTTTTACCGATTAAAAAACAAGATGGCTTTATCCGATCTATTTAGTATTTTTTTTACAATCATTTTAAAAAATAAAATTTTAAAGTATTAACAAACAAAAGTAATTAATTAATAGGGTGAGGCTAAGACATTTTGCGTGAAGAATAGCAAAAACCGATCTAAAACAACTGGAGCTTTCGATGCGAAGCAAACATTTAAACCTACTTTGTACTGTTAATCTCCTGACGTTCATGTTAGCGACAGTTTCAAATATAGACGCAGCCAATATCAATAACGGGCAAACGATCACTGCTCCGCCAGAAACGGATGAAGCTATGACATTCGTTTCCCCTGCTCCAGGCGGTACGTTTAGTATTAGAGCAGGCTATACATTTACAGGGGCATTAACAACAACAATCAGTACACCTGGTGGAACTCTTATTCTTGACTCTGGTAGCGTATTAAACGGAGCTGTTGGTGATCTAACGAATCCATTATTGCAGTTAAACTTGACGGGTGATGCAACAATTGTTGGTGCTACAAGTGTGCTCAATTATAGTCTTGGTCAAAATACATTAAATCTCACAGGAGCTGTGAATTCTCCTTCGGGTCTGGTGATTAATACGAGAGTTGTTTCTAATCACTGTTTGATCGTATCGCTGAAACGGGGGCTCATTCCATTGCTGGCGCATCTGTTACAGTCAATGTAGATGCTAGTGGTGTCATCTCTTTAACACCAAATACCCCTTTATTTATTGTGAGTTCACAAGGAACAACAAGTGGAGTTCCTGTAAATGTCACAAGTAATAACGTTCTATATAGTTTTATTGGGGAAAACTTGAATGGTCAGATTTCGATTATACCAACCTATAACCCTGCCATAATTCCTCCAGGTCCTGATGGAAAAGTTGTTACAGATCTTCTCGTTCTTGCGGCTCAAGATCCAGGCAGTGATTTAGCCGGTGTTGTAGCAGCTCTTGCAGCTTTGCCAAATGCTGCAGCTGTTCAAGCTGCGATTGCGCAATTTAATCCGATAGTCGATGATGCTTTAACACAACTGAGTTTTGCAGCAGCTCAACAGTTTCAAGATCTTTGGATGAGACAAATGGGTAATGGACGTTGTATTCTTGCAGCTAATTGTGGAGACAGTTGTGCTAAAGGAGTAAAGCGGACAGCAAAAGAACAGGCATCTTGCGATTTAAAGCAAAAAAATGGTTGCTTTAGTGAAATGAATTGTGAAAACGTCGACAACTACTTTGAAGTTTGGGGGGATGCATTTATCTACCTTGCTAATCAAGATGCTCGCGATGGATTTAATGGGTATAATGCTCAAATTTACGGTGGTATGCTTGGATTTCAAGGTCCATTGAATCAGATTACCAGCGTAGGTGGTGCCGTGGGTTTTGCCAATACTGGAATAACTCGAAAAAATCACAGCACATTTCAAACGTATGATGCGACAGTTTACCTCTCTGTAAACCCAACGAATTGGTATCTAGATGCAGCTTTCTCTTTCGATTGGAACCAATATCAAGACTATAGACATATTCAATTCCCAGGAGTGGATCGGACAGGTTATGCCTCTTATGGTGGTCAACAATATACCGGTCTTCTTGCAGGGGGGTATCGTTATTACACAGAAAAATGTGTAGTTATTACACCACTTGCTTCGCTGCAATATTCCTACCTTCATGTGGGCGGCTACCATGAAACAGGTGCAGGTGATTTAAGTCTCAATGTAAATTCTCAAAATTATAACTTTCTGGAATCAGGATTGGGTTTAAAAATTGGAAGAACTTTACAAACTGAATGGGGGGCATTTCTCCCTGAAGTACATGGAATTTGGTTCTATGACTATTTTGGAGATTCAATGGATCTCACAAGCACATTTTCTGGTCTAGCGGCTCAATCAGGTCCATTTCCAACAAATGGTCCAGGAAATGACAAAAATTGGGGGGATATAGGCGCTGGAATCACCTTCTATTCTTGCTCAGATCTTACCCTCGAGCTTGTTTACAACTTTGAATTTAGCAATACCTACCATGCAAATGAAGGTCTTTTCAAGATAACTAAACGTTTCTAAACACCCTGTTTTCTTAATAAAGGCTAACGCCCTTTTAGACTTTAAGTGCGATAACTCGAACTTGGAATCTAAAAGGGCGTTAGCCTTTATTCCCTCTTTTAAGTTTAAAGAGGTTTACCACTCATCTCTTTCATTACCCAAAAAGGCTAGATCGCTTGGAGAGATTTTAGGGGATTTGGCAATTTGAGAAATGATTTCGGTACATCCTTTCCATCTGCTTCCCAGGCCATAGCAATCAAATCTTGCTTATCAATTTCTGTACAGAGCTTTACAATCTGTTCAGCTAAGGAAAAAAGATCTTGATTCAGTGCACCTAAAAACAATTCTTTTATGTCTGCGGGTTTTGGATGTTTAGATTTTAAGAAATCCTGCGCAAGATTAGGGCGACATTTTAAAAAATGAGGATTCATGAGGTCTTTGTAGGCTACTACAATTTGAATTTTCAAGGCCAATGCAGAGTTGTAGGCTTTTATCTTGTCAAAATGCTTCTCGAATGTAGCTTCTAAAATGTAAGAGAGTTTCCTTACGAGGATGTCAAATATTTGTTTAATGTCGGCTATATTCAGGTCAACGGGGCGATGAATGCAATTTTGTTGCAATGGTGCATTACGAGGTGTGTGATAAAATGCTGCTTCCATAAAAACCTTAATTTAATAAATTATTATAGCATAATGGCTGTTGTTTTTCAAATAATTTGTATAAAAACCTCAGGTTTTGGGTGTTTGGGTTAAGGGAGGGTGAAAGAGCCCCCTTCCTATTAAATCGGCTCTTTGCTAAGTTAAGTTCTTTAGAATGAATAGGGTGCTTTAGGCGATGCAAGAGGAACTGATTAAACTCGGTCGTATGTTGAAGGCAATACGGGAAGAAAAACGTCTTTCGATCAAAGAGGTGGAGAGCTCCACTTCGATTCGAGGCTCTTACATTGAGGCGCTCGAAGATGGAAAGGAAGAGGTTGGGCTCGGAAGCATTTACCACTTCGGATTCATGCGACAGTATGCCAGCTTTTTGGAGATGGATATGGCCGACTTGGAGAAAAAATATCCGCAATTATTTCAAAATAGTCCAGGGAAACATGAGTTCGCTTATGGGATTGGGACTCTCGAAAAGCGTAGTCATGCAGCCTCTTCTGGCAGCTCGATGCAGCTACTCGCTTGGGTGGGGGTCACCGCGGTGATGCTCTTTATGGCTTGGCAATTGGCAAAGTATTTACAGGTGATCTAATTGATTTCTCCATACATAAAATCTCACGAGGATGACCTTGTAAAGTGGCATATGTGGGGGACAGAGGCTTTCGAAAAGGCTAAAGAGTTGGGTAAGCCCGTTTTCTTGTCGATCGGCTACAGCAGCTGCCATTGGTGTAAGGTATTGCAAGAAGAGTCTTTTAATGACGATACAATCGCTCAAATGATCAACGAATCGTTTATCCCTGTGCTTGTCGATAAAGAAGAGCTGCCTCACGTGGATCGACTCTATATGGATTTCGCTCAGCTGCTCACTCAACACCCTGCCGGCTGGCCTCTAAACCTGATTTTAACGCCCGAAAAAATTCCATTTTATGTGTTTACTTACCTGCCCCCGATGTCGATGGATGGGATTATTGGGCTCAATGATATTCTGATCGAATTGATTCATTTGTGGACCTCTGAGGACAAGGAATCCATCGTGCAACAGACCGAGCATTTGGCTCAGATCTATCAAGAAGCTTCCTTAAATCATCCGCAGCCTCTCTTGTCCAAAGAGGGACACTTGAAGATTTTGGATACGCTGTATAAGAGCTTCGATCGGGAAAACGGCGGATTTGAGGGGGAGGTAAAGTTTCCTCTCTCGTTTCAGATTTCTCACTTGATCCATCTGTTTGCAATTTTTGAAGATCAGCGACCGCTCTATTTTGCTGAAATGACACTCGAAAAACAACTGTGTAGCGCACTGTATGACCCCATTTTTGGTGGGTTTCGTCGCTACACAGCTGACGCAGAGCGAATTGAACCCCACTTTGAAAAGATGCTCGCAGACAATGCCTTTCTGTTAGAGGCTTACGCTCACATGTATCATCAAGGTGAGAAGCTGTTTTTTAAAGAAGCAGCCTTAGGAATTATTGATTTTCTAGAAAAGGTGCTGAAAAGTGGCTGGGCATATGGGTCGGCTCAAAGTGCAGATCACGATGATGAAGAGGGGGGAGCGGCTCTTTTTAGTTTTTCAGAAATTGAAGAGATTTTAACTCATGAAGAGTTAGCTTTTGCTGTCCGTTATTTAGGGGTTGCTCCAGAAGGAATATTCGAAGGGGAAAACATTCCCTTTTTTGTCGAGGCGATTCCAGAGGAGAAAAAGGGGCTTTTCCAAGCGGTTCAACAAAAAATGAGAGAGGCGATTTTAGAGCGAAGTGAGATCGAGGTCGATCGAAAAATCCTTTTAGCTGCTAATGGACAATTGGCTCATGCGTTCATTAAGGCTGGGTATTATCTAAAGGAACGTTATCTGATTGAAAAAGGGGTGACCCTGATCAAGAATTTGATCGCTCACTTTTATCAAGAGGAACGGTTGCTCCATTCGAGTTACCAAGAAAAATTCAATCAGGAAGCGGTTCTTGAAGATTATGCTTTCACGATTCGTGCTCTATTAACTGCATTTGAGACAGGGGAGTATCCAGAGGGCTATAGCCTTGCACAGAAATTATTGAAGAAAACGGATGAGCTGTTTGGTTCTGAGACTGAAGGGGGATATTACTCCACTTCTATTCAGGACACGCATCTTGTGCGGATTCAGCCTTTGTTGGATGGGACTGAACCTTCTGCGAATGCGGTGATGGCAGAGAATATTTTGCGCCTTTATGGGATGAGTCATAAACTCGATTTACTGAAGCGTGTTGAGGCAATTTTGCAGTTGGGAGTGGAAAAAATGAGCCATTACCCGGCTTCTACCTTGTCGATTTTTATCAATCAGCTCCACTATTTGTCGAAAGATAAAAAAACTATTTTTCTAAATAGAGATCTTGAGGATAATGCGAACTATGGTTTTAGTCATCCTTTCACTTCTGTAGTGGTGTGTGACCCTTTTTTAACCACATTGATACCTGCGATTCAGGGGAAATCGTGTATCAATAACAAGACGACTGTCTATGTGTGCACCCCCACAAGTTGCAGTGAGCCCATAGATGATTTAGAAAAGCTAGGAGTTCCATGGAACCGCGTTTTTTAGGAGATTATCAGCTGAAAAAATGGTTAGGGAGTGGTCCGTTGGGCCAAACCTATCTGGCTGAGCACCGATTTTTGAAAAAGTCGTTTGCCCTAAAAGTATTGGATGAATCATTGTCGCAAGACCGTTTTTTCACCGACCGTTTTGAGAAAGGGGTTGAACAACTGTCTCGTATCGAGGGGGAAGGGTTCAACACATATCGCTATGTGGGTAACCACGATGGCAATTACTATGTGGTGAGTGATCTTGTCTTAAACGATCAAGGACAGCCGCAAACATTGCTCGAATATCTCAAAATTTTGAATTTTCAACTTGAGTACGAGCAAATACATAGCCTCTTGGGGCAGTTAGCACGTGCATTGGATGTTCTTCATCAGCACCGTTTCCAAGACCAGAATATGGCTCATCGAGGATTGAAGTTTTCGAATATCTTGATGGGGAAAGAGGGGAAGGTGGTGATCACCGATGCAGGGCTTACAGCTCTTGTCACAGAAGAAAAAATGCTTCCTAAAATATACAAGGCAGTCGCAGAGGGAATTCCTCATCACGAATCGAAATTTAAAGACGCATTCTTGAGTGCTTTTTACTTCTTTTCGCCAGAGCAGCGCCATGCGGGTCACGTAAGTTATTTTGCTGACCAATATGCGTTTGGAACGCTTGCCTACTATCTACTGCAAAAGAAATTTCCTGAGGGAATCTTCCCTCTTCCAGAGAAATTGAGCTCATTAATTCAAGCTTGCTTGCAATTTAAACCACAAGATCGACCAGAAAAGTTAGCTGGTTACTTTGAACAAAAAACGGCAGCTGTAGCCTCTTCAACTCCTCATGCCGCTCCTAAGGCAAATCCAAGCGAAGCGATTTCCCGGGTGTTGCACACGGAGAAGAAGGTTGTTTATCATGCAATGGATATCCCGCAGCCGAAACTGCAAGAGAGTGTGATCTCTCGACCTGTTTACGACCCAGATCCAGCATCCAAGTTCAAGGTGGACCAAAATGTAGCGATCTTTAAGCCTGAAACGAAGACTGAAGTTGAAGTGGAGCCCATTCTTACACAAATGAGCATCATTCCTAATGGCTTTTATGTGCGAGGATCGCAAACGGGAGCCCGTGATGAGCGGCCGCAACATCAAGTGTATGTGAATTCATTTGCGATTGACATCCATCCAGTCACCAATGAGCAGTATATACGGTTTTTAGAGGTGTTGGGTGGTGAAAAAGATGTGAACAATAACGACACGATCTATCTAAAAGATTCTCGCATCAAACGTCACGGAGGGCGCTTCATTGTGGAGCCTGGCTACGCTAAGCATCCAGTTGTCGGCGTGACCTGGTACGGAGCGACCGCCTACGCAAAGTGGGTGGGTAAGCGATTGCCAACCGAATCAGAGTGGGAAATTGCAGCGCGTGGTGGTGCTTCTGACATAGCCTATCCAACGGGGCAGTTTATCGAACGTTCGATTGCGAACTTTTTCAGTTCAGATACGACAACAGTCATGAGTTACAAAGAGAATAGCTTTGGGCTTTTCGATCTTGCCGGTAACGTCTACGAGTGGTGTCATGATTGGTACGAGTACAACTATTATGAACACTCTTTACAAGAGTCAGATAATCCAAAAGGGCCTGCTCAAGGGGTTTACAGAGTTCTTCGGGGTGGTTGCTGGAAGTCGTTAAAAGATGATCTGCGTTGTTCTCATCGACATCGCAATAGTCCTGGTGTTTCTAACCGTACCTATGGATTTCGTTGCGCCGCAGATGTAGAAACCTAAAAACAGATGATCAGTGTTGATAAAATACTGATTATTTGTTAGTTGTGGGGGATGAACGAAAAAATTGCACAAGTGAACCGCGGGACGATGCATCGTAATCTCGGGGTGATGGATCTTTTTGCTGTAGGGTATGGAGATCTAGGTTCATCGATTTTCTATGCACTAGGAATCACGGCGCTTTATGCTCTTGGGGCAACACCGATCGCTTTGATGATTGCTGGGTTTGTGTTCGTCTGCACTGCGTTGAGCTATGCAGAAATGTCGTCCATGCTTCCCACATCGGGTGGGTCGGCTTCATTTGCTCGACATAATTTTAATGATCTTGTCTCTTTTGTCGCCGGTTGGGGTTTGATGCTCGACTATATCGTGACGATCGCAATTTCGGCTTTTTCCATCTCTCCTTATTTGAGGATCTTTTTTCCTGTTTTGGAAGATATTTGGGTCACTTTGTTGGTGACTGTTGGCTTGATTTTTTTCTTGATGATGGTGAACTTCTTTGGCGCAAGACATTCGACACGCATGAGCATTATTCTGACTTCGCTTACAGTTGTAACGCAGCTAGTGATTATCGCGATCGGATTGTCCATCGTGGATATTTCTGTTTTTTGGGAACATTTGAAGATCAATGGCAGTGATGTCCTCTATTCTCCAAGTTGGGGGAATTTCGCTCGCGGAGTTGGAATGGCGATGGTTGCCTATACTGGAATCGAGTCGATCGCTCAATTGGGAGACGAGGCCAAAACTCCTGCAAAAACTCTTCCTAGGGCGATGCTTTTAGCGATGGGGACGCTTCTTTTAATGTATTTAGGCTTGTCGATCGTAGCTCTTTCTGCGATGACGCCACAAGTGCTTTCGACAACCTATTTGCAAAATCCAGTTGCGGGAATTGTCGTTGCGCTCCCTTTTGGGGGAGCATTTTTGGCTCCTTGGGTTGGTCTACTCGCAGCCATCCTTCTTTTTGTCGCTGCCAATGCAGGGCTCATGGGTGCTTCTCGACTTGCATTCAACTTAGGTGAGTACTTTCAGTTGCCTCAATTTTTTTACCGGCTTCATCCAAAGTTCAAAAGCCCTTATGTAGCGTTGATTTTCTTTGCGGTACTAGCCTCGGCTATCGTTTTGGCAAGTCGTGGCTCTTTAGATTTCATGGCTGACCTCTACAACTTCGGAGCGATGATCGCCTTTTTTTCTGCTCACATGTCGCTCTTACGTATGCGTGTAAAAGAGCCAAACTTGGCCCGTCCCTTTAAAGTCCCGTTCAATATCTGGATCAAAGGATACGAGTTTCCGATTACCTCGATTATTGGTGCCCTTGCTACGGCATTTGTATTCATTTCGATTGTGATTACGAAGCCTGATGGGCGCTATCTAGGAATTCTCTGGCTTGGCCTTGGGCTCATCATGTATTATTTTTTGCGCAAAAAGTACGCACTCAATCCAACTGGCTCGGTCAAATTGGAAAAGGTAGAGCTGGGCAATTACACGAACATGAACTTTAAAAAGATTCTCGTCCTTTGCCAAGGTGATCCGAACGTTGAGGCGACTCAAGTGGGTGTCATGGCAGCTCAAGTAATGGGATCTACGCTTGATCTTCTCTATGTTATCGAGGTTCCGTTCACTTATAGTCTCGATTCAAAGCTTGCGTTTCAAGAAGCGCGTGCTAACAAAATTCTCGACTTTGCTCAGGCGATTGCG
>Ga0075158_10003255_pt1 | contig 11479 bp, 9 predicted proteins | sample JI91814BDNA_FD_70968 | JGI IMG/M metagenome (GOLD analysis project Ga0075158, IMG submission 70968) | Wastewater effluent complex algal communities from Wisconsin, to seasonally profile nutrient transformation and Carbon sequestration -... | ecosystem: Engineered > WWTP > Effluent > Algae... | reverse complement strand
AGGCTTTAATGTCCGGGGCACACAACTGCCTGCCGAAGGTTTTGTAACCGTGCACAGTCTGCCTGGCGATCGCTATCGATACGAACGTCACGGCCATGCCTTGGTCGGCAACAAAGAAAACAATCAATTCCGGTTAGGGGACTTAGTTCGAGTCGCTGTGGATCATGTTGATTTGCCGCGGCGTGTCTTGATGTTCCGCCTGGAAAAAATGCTTGTCGCCGCCAAAGCCCCCGAGGTCACTACCCATTCACGTTACTCGAAAATCAAGGGTCCCAAATCGAAGCCCAAGTTTCAAGTAAAACGCAAAGGGGATTCCTCCAAGGGAAAACGCCACCCCCGCCGTTGATACCTAAGGTTGCCTGAACCCCATTAGGGACATTTCCAAAGTAGTGCTAGCGGTGATTTGCCAACCGGCTACAATATGGGCAACTTCCGTTGATCGTTGACAATCGAATTCCTTGGTTACCCCAGGCCGACATATCGCTCGCGTACCCCACGTTTGAGTGCATGTTCGGTTTGATGGATCCATTTCCGTTACCCTCCATGAAAAATGCAGCCTTGGCTGGAGAACGATAATGACCACCTCGCTTCGCACGACCCCTCTGCACAGCTGGCACGTGAGCCAAAAAGCGAGAATGGCGGAATTCGCGGGCTATGACATGCCCATTCAGTACACGACCATTGTCAACGAACATCAGGCAACCCGCGAGAAGGTTACCCTGTTTGACATTTCGCACATGGGTCGCTTGCGTTTCGAAGGGTCCCGAGCTGTTGAATTGCTCGACCATTTACTGACCCGTCGCGTCCGCGATATGCAGATAGGTCAAATTCGATATTCACTGGTGACCAATGTGGATGGTGGCATCCTCGATGACGTTCTAGTGTATTGCCTAGAGAGCCCATCGGGTCGCAACTATTTTCTGCTGGTCGTCAACGCGAGCAATCGCGACAAGATCGTAAAGTGGATCCAACCTCATCTCGCCGATTACCCCGACGTAGAATTCACGGACGTGACCGACATGACCGCTATGATCGCGGTACAAGGTCCCAAAGCCATCGAAACGTGCACTAAACTTTTACCTCCGAGCGCTACCAAGCTCGAATACTACAACGGCAAAGTTACCGAACAATTTGGTAAGCCTTGCATCGTCAGTCGCACAGGTTACACCGGCGAAGACGGCTTGGAACTTATCGTGCGAGCCGAAGACGCCAATCGTGTATGGGAAAATCTTCTGCTATCAGGTCGTCAATTCGATATCCAAGCTGCGGGCCTAGGAGCGCGTGATACATTGCGTCTTGAAGCTGGCATGCCGCTATATGGTCATGAACTTGATGAGCAAACCGATCCTTACCAAGCCGGCTTGGGCTTCGCCGTACAACTGAAAGATCGGACCTTTATTGGATCGGATGCGATTCGATCCAGAAAAGCTGATGGTAGTTTGTTGGTTCGTGTCTGCTTGATGATTGAAGGTCGCCGCGCTGCTCGTGAAGGGAGCGAGCTATATGACATGGATGGACATCGCGTAGGCCGAGTTTCTAGCGGTACATTCTCGCCCACACTCCAAACACCGATCGCCATGGGCTTTGTTCCACCTGCACTCGCTGCCGTAGGAACAATGCTCGAAGCCGATATTCGTGGCAGCCGTGCCGCTGCTCGAGTCGTCCCATTGCCGTTCTACAAACGGAAATAAATAAGTAAACCTATAGGAAAACCTCTTCCTTTGAATCGCTACAACGAATAGGAGTTGATGAACTTGAACCTGGAAAAACTATTTTACTGCCCAACTCACGAATGGATCAGCATCGAACAAGTGGGAGGCGAAACCATCGGTACGGTGGGCATCACTTCTTTTGCTGTTGAGCAATTGACCGACTTGGTTTTCATGGCCTTGCCAAAGGTAGGTCAAACCTTTGCGGCTGGACAAGAATTCGGTGAAGTAGAATCCGTGAAGGCAGTCAGCCCTGTTTATCTCCCTGTGGCAGGTGAGATTATCGAAGTCAACACTCCACTGGTCGATCAACTCACCATTCTCAATGAAGACCCATACACCAAGGGTTGGATTGTGAAGATCAAAGTGAGCGATCCATCGCAAACTAGTGCGTTGTTAAGCTATGCCGATTACCAAAAACAATGCTCCAGCGGTCACTAATCGCTCAACGTATTGAATAGATTAACATTCACCGGTCGACGAGATCGGTGAATGATTTTTCGCAACTGCGGTTAATCCGCTGTGCGATGTTATCGTCACCCATTGTTCTTTCACAACTTAAGCGAAACGTTATGGCTTACCTGTTTAACACAGAAGAAGACCGGAACGCTATGTTGCAAGCGATTGGCGCTGCCAGCGTTGCCGAACTCTTCGAATCGATCCCCAGCGAACTCCGATTGAATCGACCTTTAGCGATCCCTCCGGCTTTGTCGGAAATCGAATTGACGCAACATGCGAAGAAGTTAGCAGGTAAGAACCTCGGTGCTGAAACCGCCACCTGCTTCCTGGGCGGTGGCGCTTATGACCACTTCATCCCTGCCGTGGTTGATTCACTCGCGTCTCGCGGCGAGTTCTACACTTCTTATACACCCTATCAACCTGAAGTGAGCCAAGGCAACTTGCAGGTGATGTTCGAGTACGAAACACTGATCTGCCAATTGACAGGCATGGATGTTTCCAACGCCAGTTTGTATGACGGAGCCTCGGCGACTGTTGAAGCCGCACTGATGTGCTTGGCTCAAAACGATGGCCGTCGCAAAGTTGTCGTACCAGAGAGCTTGCATCCTGAATATCGGATGTGCTTGAAAACCTATTTCCAATGGATTGGTGCTGAACTCGTTGAAGTCGCTACACCCGAAGGGACTCTCGATCTACAAGCCTGGACCAACGCGATCGATAGCCAGACTGCGTGCGTGATCTTGCCTCAACCTAACTTTTTCGGCATCGTCGAAGACTTGAAGCCATTTGCGGCGGTAGCCAAAAGTGCTGGTGCATCTGTCGTAGCCTGTGTGGATGCGATCAGTCTTGGCATCTTGGACAAGCCAAGCAACTGGTCTGCTGATGTCGTGGTGGCCGAGGGCCAATCGCTCGGCAATCCATTGCAATATGGTGGACCTTACCTCGGCATCTTGGCATGTCGTGAAGCATTTGTTCGTCGCTTGCCTGGTCGTATCGCCGGCCAAACTATCGACCGCTCCGGCAAACGCTGCTGGGTTTTAACATTGCAAACTCGCGAACAACATATTCGTCGCGAAAAAGCTACCAGCAACATCTGCACCAACCAAGGTTTGTTCGCACTGAGAGCTGCGATTTACTTATCACTTCTCGGCCCACAAGGACTGAAAGAAACCGCTCTGTTGTGCGGTCAAAAAGCTCACTACCTCAAACAACAAATCACAAGTGCTCCTCGTTACTCTATCGCATTTGACGGAGCGACATGGTGCGAATTTGTCGTCCGCGATCAATCGGGTGACGTCGCCGGAACCCTCGAATACCTGCAAAGCAAAGGCATTTTGGGTGGCATACCTCTTGGACAATGGTACCCAGAGCTCTCCGACTGTTTCTTGGTCGCTGTTACCGAAAAGCGAACGAAGTGCGAGTTGGACTCATATGTCGCAGCCCTAAAACATCTTTCTGTTGGAGCTTTTGTTACCAATGCGTAATACCAAATCTACCCAATTGATTTTTGAATTGAGCCGCTCGGGTCGCCGTGCCCACCTGCTGCCGCCAGCCGATGTACCCAACGTAGATCTTGGCAGCGTGCTTCCATCAGGAGCTTTAGCAGACGCGCCTCCTCCATTGCCCGAACTTGCTGAAGGTGACGTGGTTCGTCACTTCACCAACCTTTCCACCTTGAACATGTCCGTGGATACTCATTTCTATCCACTCGGTTCCTGCACGATGAAATACAATCCAAAACGCAACGAGCGTTTAGCATCGTTGCCTGGATTGGTTGACGTACATCCTTACCAACCGGAATCGACCATCCAAGGTTTGCTGGAAATTTTGTGGAACGTTCAAAACGATTTCGCTGAAATATCGGGCTTGCCTGCCGTATCGCTGCAACCCGCAGCCGGTGCGCATGGCGAATTGGCTGCGTTGATGGTAGCTGCCGCACATTTCCGCAAGCTCGGCCAACATCGTCCGAACGTGCTGGCACCAGACAGCTCGCACGGCACTAATCCGGCCAGCGCGAAAATGGCTGGGTTTGAAACGATCACCGTGAAGAGCGGCGCCAACGGCCTGGTTGATTTGAACGATCTTCGCAGCAAAGTGAACGAGAAGACGGCAGTCTTCATGATCACCAATCCAAGCACGCTGGGATTGTTTGATACGCAAATCAAAGAGATCGCTGAAATCGTTCATTCGCATGGTGGCTTGATATATCTTGACGGCGCGAACATGAACGCGATTTTGGGCATCACACGTCCTGGCGATTTCGGTGCTGACATGATGCACTACAATCCACACAAGACGTTCAGCGGCCCTCACGGCGGCGGCGGTCCTGGTGCTGGTCCTATTTGCGTCCGAGATTTCCTGGCACCTTATTTGCCCGCACCAACGGTCGGTCGCAAAGGTGACACCTACTATCTCGACCAAGGTGGATCAGATTCTGTCGGTCGCGTTCGCAGCTTCTTCGGCAACGTTGGCGTTCTCCTTAGAGCGTTCTTCTATATTCGCTCACTCGGTGGCAGCGGCCTGAAAGAAGTGAGCGAGAACGCGGTTCTCAACGCCAATTATTTATTGAGCCGCGTTCGACACATTCTGCCAGTGCCACATGGCAATCGTTGTATGCACGAGTTTGTCGCCAGTGCCTCGAACCTCAAAAAGGAAAAGGGCATCAGCGCTATGGACCTGGCCAAGCGTTTGCTGGACTTTGGCTTCCATGCACCAACGGTTTACTTCCCACTCACTGTTCCAGAAGCCGTGATGGTCGAACCGACGGAAACGGAAAGCAAAGAGATGATGGATGCCTTCGTAGAAGCCCTCTTCCGTATTACGGGCGAGTCTGCCGATTTGCTGCACGAAGCACCTCACACAACCAAGATAAGTCGCCCCGATGAAGTCACGGCGGCGCGCAAGCCGGTGATGAAATGGACGGCGTCCTAATTTTTGATCGGCCCCGAGGCGGGGCTGAAAACATGGCGATCGATGATGCGATGTTGCAGTGGTGCGACATTCATCAACAGGTTGCTTTGCGCATCTATCGTTGGTCCAACCCCACTCTTTCCCTCGGTTATTTTCAACCGTGGGAAGAGTGGTTGGCCTACCGCGCTCAGGTTGTATTGCCACAACTGTCAAACAACGATTCGAACCACACTCCCGTCGATTCTCTTTTCGAGGTCGTGCGAAGGCGAACCGGTGGCGGGGCCATAGTACATCATCATGATTGGACTTATTCGTTAGCTGTTCCTTGGGATCAAGTTCGACTAGGACCGACTCGTAATCTCTATCAATGGATTCACGACGGCCTTGTGACGTGGCTCAATCGGTCGGGCTTCTCGGCTCATCTGCAAGCGACATCCGAGCCCGCCTCAAAGTCGGCCGCATTTCTGTGTTTCAAGCGTCGAACCGAAGGCGATATCTTGGTCGGGAGCGAGAAGGTGATCGGCAGCGCTCAGCGACGCGGCAAGCGGAGTTTACTGCAGCACGGAAGTGTCCTGTTAGCGCGTAGCAACTTTGCCGATGTCTTGCCTGGTTTAGCGGATTTATGCCTGAATCCACTACCTGGATCTTCAACATCCGACACAAAACCAGACCTTAATGAGCCATCCCCGTTTGGGCGGGTTATCATGGAGTCCGCCGGTCAGCGGTTTGACGTGACTTGGCAACCTTCGAATAATATCGATAGCTTTGAGCCTGAATTGGTGAACGAAAACTTAGTTGTTCATCGCTCTTCCACTTGGCTCGAACGAGTATGAACTCAAATTAAGATTCCGTGAAGGAATTCGACGTTTATATTCAGCGTCAAAGCGGTTACCATAGAGAAGATTGTTTTTGTTCTCCGTGGTGTAGTCTTTCAAAGTTCTGCAGTGGCGAGGTGATTAGTCGTTTTTCCTAATTACACTATTACATACTCGCCGTCCCGGTAACTTATCCTCTCCTCGTTCACGGGCATCACTTATCCTCAGTCCCAACTTTATTCTCAGCGTCGAAGGACCATCGGTATGCAGGTTAAGCTCAAGGTTTTGGCAGGCAGTAGCGAAGGCAAAGAGATAGCGGTAAACACCGACAAATTCTTGATCGGACGTGCCGATGAATGCCAGCTTCGCCCCAAGAGCGAATCCGTTAGCCGTCGCCATTGTGCGATCGTTCAAAAAGATGGCCGAGTTTTATTGGTCGACCTCAAGAGTCGCAACGGCACTTTTGTCAACGAAAAACAACTTTCGGCCGACAAAGCCAAGATCCTCAAGGATGGTGACATCCTGCGTGTCGGTAAGCTCGAATTCCAAATCGCAATCGAAGTTGGAATTGGTGGAGCGAAGAAGCCCGAAGTCAAAGACATCAAAGAAGCAGCCGATCGAGCCGCCCAAACATCGACTGGCGATAGCAAGTTTGAACAAATCGATATCAGCCAGTGGCTCGAAGAAGCAGACACTATTCAACGCAGCAAAGGTGATCCGGAAACACGTCAATTGGTTTTGGATGACACCACTCGTATCTCAGCCGAAGCCGCCAAAGAAGATACCGATAGTGATGCTGGAGACAGCAAAGAAATTGACTCGACCTCATCGAAACTCAAACGCCCTGACAAGAAGCCTCCGCAAAAGCTTCCCAAAGGTGCCACCGGCCCAACAACGGGTACATCTCGCGATGCAGCCAACGAAACCCTGAAGAAGTTTTTTGGCGGGCGATAGACCTTCCCGGCCTCGACACACACCCAAAAGTGGCAAGTAGTTCGATTCTGGGCTCCTTTTTTACTCGATTTTTTCTGGAAAATTGCAACCATGCGAAAATCCGACGGGAATATCGAGGTAATACGAGCAATATCGATCGATTCCGTACGAACTACCCACGTCGTTCCATGCCACAGCGACTGGGAGAGCCACCGTGAGTAATGTATCCCTGGAATTAATCCAGCAATGTCTTCGCGGAGAGAACGCCGCCATGGTCCAATTGGTCCAGGTGTTCCATCCGTTGGTCTTTGGCGTTTGCTACAAAATGCTTGGGCATCGCCATGACGCTGAAGATGCGGTTCAGGAAACGTTCGCCAGAGTCTTTCGACATTTAGATAACTGGGACCAATCACGTCCTTTCGAGCCTTGGTTGTTGACGATCGCTGGCAACCGATGTCGAACGATGCTCGCTCGAAGGAAACGAATCCCCAACACCGACGAGCAAGGTTTCTTTACATCGCAAGTCGCAGCGCAGCAGGACAACTCGCAGCATTTACGCGAAGAATTGGAACTTGCCCTAACCACGTTGCGTCCCGAATACCGAGAAGCTTTTTTGTTATTTCATCGAGATCAGTTGTGTTACCAAGACATTGCTGACCGACTGAGTGTTCCCCTGGGAACGATTAAGACGTGGGTACACCGCGCTCGGATACAGATCATTCGCGAGTTACAAGAAAGAGAAGCCCTGGAGCCTTCACGACATGCAGTGTAATGAGTTTGAAGCACGCTGGCAGCAACGCTTGGATGCGAGGGAAAATCCGCATCTGGATGAGCAATTGGTGGCTCATTCGTTGACCTGCGCTGAGTGCAATGAACTCCTGGAAGGCTCTGAGTATTTATTGGCCATGCCTGCGTTGTTTGCCAGCGACGCCCTTCTTCCCTCTGAAGACTTGGCAACAAAACAAGCTCTCCCTCCTGTACTTGAACCAACGTTGACAACGGCATCACCGGTCACGCTGCCGCCAACTTCAATGTACCGCGACGCCTCAGCACGCTGGCCCAGTTTTGCTGCCGCGCTGGTAGCAGTCGTAGCCTTGATGATGTGGGGAAGAGTTTGGATGGGGTTGTCGGAACCACAACATACCGTCGCCTCGGCTCATCGAGCTGTGGAAGACTCAATTGCTGGCCCCAACTCGCCGCGTGTCGCTGCTGCCGCCACCACATCCGCCGATGTAGCACCTTGGGTCCCATCGCCACTGCAGTTGGCTTTGAGGGCTCGGGAAACACGTTATCTACTGGACAACACCGATCCAGTGGTACTCAATGGTTGGCGAAATGTGATCTGGCATCACCCACCAAGTTCAAGCGAGTTCTGGGCCGAAGGGCTTGAACCTCTTACGACCTCGTTTGAGCTGGCTGTCAGAGTCCTGCGCAGTACTTTACCACTAAACTGGAATCTGTCCGGCAAGAATTCCTACGACATGTGGCTCTCTCCACTGCAGTAATTTCTACTGAGTTCTGGCTGCACAACCATCACAATCGACACTCGCTTACCACCGCGAACGACGGGTGCTTTCCGCCGCAAATCGATCTTGGATTGGACCCTACGAGTAATTGAGGGCTATAATTGAGGGATGTATCCGCCTGAGTTTGCGTCCCCTGACGCCTCTTTCGCCCCGGAATTCCGATCCATGGTACGGCCCCAACATTTGGCAACGCCCAGATTTATGGCACAGCAACAACTAATGCGAGCCATTTCTTTTTTGGGACTTTATCTCTCCTTCGCAATCCTTTTCGCCCCTCCAGCTTTTGCTCAGCAACGCTTCTTGGTCACGATGCAAAGCGGTATGCAAATTGGCCCCGGCATGATCTCCGAAATACCATCGATCGATGGCGGTGCCTTTAAGCAACCACGCAGTGGTGAAGGACTCAGCAAACCGATCCTTCTGATCGATGATGATCTCCGAAAAACGTACATTTCCAAAGCGCAAGTCTTAGCCTCAACGCCTTTCGAAATTCGCCCCGAGAAAATCGAGATACAGCAAATCATCGCTCCTGATCGCGCCGCCCAAATGGTCAGCGTTGGACGCTTGGTACAGGTCAGCCCATTTAACTCTTTTGGACGACGATTGGTGTCGGTCGCAACTCCTCTTGGACCGCGCGACATCTTTCAGGGGATCACCGAAATAACACCGATCTATCTCCGTGTGGAAGGGTTGCGAACCGAAACGCCCACGTCCTGGGATATGCGCATGTCGACAAAGGCAATCTCGCATGCGGAACTGGATGACATCTTGCGTCATCAACTCGATATGTCCAAACCGCAGTCTTGGTTTAGCATCGTGCGACTTTACTCTCAAGCGGAGCGTTATCGAGAGGCCCGCGATACGTTGGCCGAAGCCATCGTGCGGCTCTCTGAAGGCAATCCTAACGAAGTCGAAGCGATGCGAGCCGAACTGAAGCGACTCGATCAACAATTTGCAGGACAGATGTTTCGCGAGGTTGAACTGCGACTCGACGCAGGTCAACCTAAATTGGCAGCTGGTATTCTTCAAAACTTTCCGCTTGATCAACTAGCGCTCGAAACTCAATTAAAAGCCCAAGATCGCATCGCCGAACTTCAACGTCGACAAACACAAATCACAGATCTCGTTACCTCTCTTGAAGCGCTCCGCAAGGAACTTGGTGACAATCAAAAAGGTGCAGTGTTGATCGAAGCGGTTAATGAAATCGCCCAGAACTTGTCGCTCCATACGGTCGATCGGCTTGCCGACTTCGCCCGGCTCAAAGATGACAAAACACTGAGCCCCGATCAACGCGTTTCGTTAGCCATCAGTGGTTGGTTTTTGGGAGCTGGCGCAGCCGTCGACAACTTAGCCGTCGCTTCTTCGTTATTTGAAGCGCGGCGATTGATCAATGATTATTTGCTCGCGACCAATGAGAATCAACGGCAGGGTATTCTCGCCAAACTAAAGACGCTCGAAAGCGGCAACGCCAAGTATGTCGCTTCGATCTTGGCAATGATGACACCTCCCGTTCCCTTGCCTGAACACGTTGAAAAAGATCCAGCTGGAATGTATCGCGTCGAGATTCCGGACGGTAGCGACAAGAGCATTCGTTATGTCATTCAGCTTCCACCCGAATATGACCCTAACCGCAAGTATCCATGCGTATTAGCGATGCAGTCGTTTGGCATTACGACCGATGCGATGATCGATTGGTGGGCGGGACCATTCTCGGAAGCCATCGATGGACGCGGTGGACCGGCAAGTCGTTATGGTTACATCGTCATTGCTCCAGAATGGATCTCCGAAGAACAAGTCGAGTATCGCTATTCTGAACAAGAACATCATCGAGTCTTGAAGGTTTTTCGCGATGCGCAAAGAAGACTCTCGATCAACACCGACCGTGTCTTTTTGTCTGGGCATGGAGTCGGTGGTAATGCCGCCTGGGATATCGCGATCGCTCATCCCGATCTATGGGCTGGCGTGGTCGTGGTAGCAGGCAATGCTGGGAAGTATCTTCAACGTTATCGTGACAATGCGAAGATGGTGCCACTTTATTTTGTGTTTGGTGAACTCGATGGTACACCATTTACCGTGTCGGGAACGGAACTGAACGAATATGTGACGAGTCGTTTTTATGATTCGATGGTCGTCAGTTATCGCGGCCGTGGCGCAGGGCATTTTCAAGAAGAGATCGATCGAATTATTTCGTGGATGAACTTAACCAGTCATGCGCGAAAACCATTTCCTCAGCGGATCGAAGTTTCAGCCAATCGTGCGGGAGACAAGTTTTTTTGGTGGCTTGAAGCGGATCAACTCAACCCGGGTGTAACACAGCATCCGTTGTTGTATGAAAAGAACAATGCGAACCAGGGCAAGATTGAAGCCAACATCTTAGATCCCGCGGCCAATGGGTTACGAGTCGTGAAGATGCCTGCAAAAAAATATACGGTGTGGTTGCATCCAGAGATGGTGGATTTTAATCGCCCGGTACGAGTTGATTTCGAAGGGGATTCACGTCGTTTGGAAGTGACGGCTGACATTGGAGTGATCTTGGAAGATGCACGCACTCGCGGCGAACGCCTCCGTCCCTTCTGGGCCCGCGTCGACAAATAGCCTCTCGCTCGCAGAGCGTCGTTACAAGAGATGGAGTCAACTCCATACTAGCCTGCGGCCTCGTTTAACCCGTACGCCGTAGGCTAGGCCGCGCGAGACTCGCTGTCTTATTGCCGCTGACACGCAGTTTGACGTGCCATGTAAGGCGCGTCGTATAGCGCAAACGTCGTTACAAGAGATTGAGTCAACTCCGGACCTAGCCTGCCGCCTCGTTTAACCCGTACGCCGTAGGCTAGGTCGCGCAGGACTCTCCATCTTATTACTGCCAACACGCAGTTTGACGTGCCATGTAAGGCGCCCGGTGTAGCGCAAACCTGTTACAAGAGATCAAGTCAACTCCGGACCTAGCCTGCGGTCTCGTTTAACCCGTATGCCGTAGGCTAGGCCGCGCAGGACTCGCTATCTTATTACCGCCAACACGCAGTTTGACGTGCCATGTAAGGCGTCCGGTATAGCGCAAACCTGTTACAAGAGATCAAGTCAACTCCATCCTAGCCTACGGTCTCGTTTAACCCGTATGCCGTAGGCTAGG
>Ga0075158_10003247_pt1 | contig 11490 bp, 14 predicted proteins | sample JI91814BDNA_FD_70968 | JGI IMG/M metagenome (GOLD analysis project Ga0075158, IMG submission 70968) | Wastewater effluent complex algal communities from Wisconsin, to seasonally profile nutrient transformation and Carbon sequestration -... | ecosystem: Engineered > WWTP > Effluent > Algae... | reverse complement strand
GGCCTTTTCCTTCTGCGGCTCCTTCAATGATACCAGGAAGATCGGCAATACAGAAACTTCGTACGTCGCGGTATTCTACCATGCCCAATTGGGGAACCAGGGTTGTAAAAGCATAATCGGCAATCTTTGGTTTAGCTGCGGTTATGCTCGACAGTAAGGTTGACTTTCCCGCATTTGGAAAACCTACCAAACCCACATCGGCAAGTACCTTTAATTCAAGTACCTTGATTCCTTCTACTCCCTCTTCTCCGGGTTGTGCATATTCCGGGGCCTGGTTAGTGGAAGTTTTGAAATTAGAATTTCCCAAACCTCCGCGGCCACCCTTCATTAAAATGATTTCCTGTCCATCTTCTAATATCTCTGCTTCTTTTTCTCCTGTCTCATCATTTTTAGCAATCGTTCCAAGCGGCACTTCTATGAAGATGTCTTTTCCGTTTTTACCGGTAGAATTATTTCCACTTCCATTTTCACCATCTTCTGCTAAAACGTTTTTATAGTAACGTAAATGTAATAAGGTCCATAATTGAGCATTTCCCTTTAATATGATATGAGCACCTCTGCCACCATCACCTCCATCGGGCCCACCTTTTGCAGTAAGTTTATTGCGCATAAAGTGTTTACTACCTGCGCCACCATGGCCGCTCCGGGCAAATATCTTGATCTGGTCTACAAAATTTGACTTTTCCATTTGCGCAAAGGTCAGAAAAATTTGACCATTAAAAGAGTAAAGATTAAATTATGGAATGAAACAAATGATTTTTCTCCTGCTCATACTGGTGGCGGGCTGTAGTTCTACCCGCAATAAGAGCAATGTTGAAACAGTGGCATCCGGATCGGAAATGACAGACACGATCCCTTCCTGTATGCTTGAAAAAATTGAACTGTTTAAATCAGAAGCCAGGCAAAATCCTCCCAGAAAAGTGTATAGTTATGTTTACAAGGGACAAAAAGTATATTACGTTACCCCTCCCTGTTGCGACTTTTTTTCTGAATTATTTGATGGTAATTGCGTGTTGATTGCAAATCCTGATGGAGGATTTACCGGGCGTGGAGATGGTAAATTACCCGATTTCATTTCTGCCAGAACGGTGGAGAAACTGGTCTGGGAAGATACCCGTAAGCAATAAAATTACTTCGTTTGATTCCAGGTTTTAAAAACTGGTTGCTGGTTTTCAGATATTGCAGGCTTTTCCCGAAGTGGCTCACAGGGTTGCCAGGATGCCCGCATGTCGGATGGTAATTGTTGGTAAAGCGCTGTACCTGCCGTTTTCCATTTGATCATATCGTCACTAACATCTTTAATGATCTTTGCCGGATTGCCGACAACCATGCTTCTTGGAGGAATGATTTCATCGGCCTTAATAAAACACAGCGCCCCTACGATGCACTCATCACCCAATACCACATTATCCATAATAACTGCGTTCATGCCTACCAGGCAGTTCTTCCCGATGGTAGCTCCATGAATGATGGCACCATGACCAATATGAGCAGATTCTTTCAGGGTAACGGTAACGCCGGGGAACATATGAATGGTACAATTTTCCTGCACATTGCATCCATCTTCAATAATGATCTGTCCCCAATCGCCACGGATGGCTGCCCCGGGGCCAATGTAAACATTCTTGCCGATGACAACATTACCTGTTACACAGGCTTGCGGATGAATGAATGCAGATTCGTGTACAACCGGTATATGGCCATTAAATTGATAGATCATTTTTCGGGTATTGTTAAACGTTATTTATCAACCAGTTTTTTGTTTGTGCGAAAACAGGTCCCTTTGAACAGGGCTACAATGTGATCGTGTTGGTTCAACACAGTGATGTGATACAGCCCGGTAGATTTTCCATTGTGTAATTCTTTGGCTTCTGCTGTAAGGATATCGCCTACATGCACTGGTTTGGTGAAGTTGATGGAGGTATCGAGCGCAACAGACAAAACATTCCTGTTATTGCAGGCAAAGGCAAAAGCGCTGTCTGATAAAGAGAATGCAATGCCCCCATGTACGATTCCAAAACCGTTGATCATTTCTTCCCTGATGATCATCCTGATCTTGCTATAACCTTCTTTTACATCCAGTACTTCAATGCCCAGCCATTGGCTGAAAAGATCGTGTTGCATCATATGGCTAACTACAGCCTGGGGAGTATGGGACATGGGTTAAAATTAATATTGATTATTCTCCTTTAAATACCGGTTTTCTTTTTTCCAGGAAAGCGGCTACCCCTTCCTGGTAGTCGTAGGTAGCGGCGGCTTTCTGTTGCAGGCTGTCTTCCATGAGCAGCTGTGTTTCCAGCAAGCCGTTCAGGGAATAATTCAATGCATGTTTGGTATATGCGAGCCCTTTGGTTGGCATCGAAGCCAATGTTTCTGCGGTCTGCAGGCTTTCGCTAGCGAAGAATTCATCAGCGATCACTTTGTATACCATGCCCATTCTTTCTGCCTCAGTTGCAGAAACTTTATCACCCAGCATCATCAATGCACTCGCCTTTTGCCAGCCGATGAGCCGGGGCAGGTAAAAAGTGCCGCCACTGTCGGGGATCAATCCAATCTTACTAAAAGCCTGGATGAAAGAAGCTGAATGAGTTGCCAGTACGACATCGCAGCAAAGCGCAATGTTGGCGCCAGCTCCAGCAGCCACGCCATTTACGGCGGCCACAACAGGTTTTGGCAGATTACGAATCCGGGTGATGATGGGGTTGTAGTGTTCAGAGAGTATCTGTGCGATGCCAACCGGGTTATCGCCCACAAGCTCACCAAGATCCTGCCCAGCCGAAAAAGCTTTGCCGGCCCCGGTGATATATACGCAGCGTATATCGGGTACCGTTGCACACTCATCTAAATGGGCCTGTAGCCTGAACGCCATTTCCCTGTTGAAAGAATTGAATTTTTCAGGCCTGTTGAGGGTGATGATGGCGACCTGGTTTTTTACTTCAAATAATATGGATGACATGAGGTGGCTTATTTATAAAAAAAGAGATTCAGTTAAATTATTTATACATCAAAACTTTTCACATCCGGGCTCGATAATAAGAATTGGTTTACGAGGTCGTAATTTCTGTCTGGCGAACTGATGCGATACAGGTACACGGCATCGTTATTATCTTTTATAAATTTCATACAACGGAACGATAGTTTATGCGACCGGAAGAATTCTTCGAGATCGCTTTTGAAATTATTTCCCAGCCCCACCGTCCTGATCTTATAATCTTTCACTTTATGAAACCGGTTGATAAAACGCTGTACCGGCTCTAGTACAAACAATGCGATCACAACGATCGCCGATACAACAATCGCCAACGGGTAATTGTGATAGCCAATGGCCATGCCCAAAGCTGCGGTGATCCAGATGAGTGCTGCAGTTGTAAGACCGTTTACTGAAATGCCCTCTTTAAAAATAACACCGGCACCAATGAAACCAATACCGGTTACAATATTACTGGCGATCCTGTCGGAGCTTCCCGATGAACCCATTTCTTTTGAAAGGATCGTATAAAGGCAAGCGCCTACCGAAATGAGGATCATGGTTCTGAAACCTGCCGGCTTACTCCTGAATTCCCGTTCAAGGCCAATTACAGCGCCAATGACGAAGGCAACAGAAACCTGTGCGGCTTCCTCGAAATAGATCGAAATATCCATAAGCAAATGGGATTGAGAACAATAAAGTTAAGGATATTAATGGCACTTAAAATAGTCGAAAGGCTCTTTGCAATCTTCGCACTGGTAAAGGGCCTTACAGGCGGTAGAACCAAATTGGCTGAGTATTTTTGTATGTGTGGAATGACATTGGGGGCATTCCACCACAGGGTCTGAGTCATCACCGGTGCGTATGATTGGAGGGGCGATGCCATATTCTTTTAATTTTCTTTTTCCCTCATCGGTCATCCAGTCTGTTGTCCAGGCGGGAGATAATATGGAGGTGATCTTCACATTTTTAAAACCATGTTCGACCAGTTTTAGCCGGATGTCCATACTAATGGCATCCATGGCCGGGCAACCAGAGTATGTTGGCGTAATGATAACTTCAATCTGATCGCCTGTAACATTGATGTCGCGAATAATGCCCATATCCCCGATCGTTAGTACCGGAATTTCCGGATCGCATACTTCCTGTAAAATCGATAATATATTTTCTTTGGTTGTTTCGGGCATATGATGAGGTTTAAGCAATGCCATCATCAAAGTTTACCAGGTTGCACCCGGGTAAGTTCTTTGCAGTGATTGCATTTCGGCCAAAATGAAACCGGCATGTTCGGTATGTATGCCCTGTTTGCCGCCAGATTGCATGTATATATTTTTATCGGGCATGGGTATGGTTGCTTCGGCTAATATTTCTCCAACCTGTTCAAACCATTTATCTTTTAATTGACTCACATCAACACCCAATCCCTGTTTGGTCAATTCCTTTTCATAATCAGCGGGCATAAATAATTCTCCGGTATACATCCATAAAAAATCAATGGCCTTCAGCATCCTTTTATGGCTTTCTTCTGTTCCATCGCCAAGGCGGATAACCCATTCGCGGCTCCACCTGATATGGTAAATTGTTTCTTTGATCGATTTGGCGGCAATGGCAGATAACTGTGCATCCTTACTGCTTTTCATTTCTTCGAATAACAGGTACTGGTAAACGCTGTAAAAATACTGACGCAATACGGTTTGTCCCCAATCACCTGTTGGTAATTCTGTAATCAACGGGTTTTTAAATTCGCGTTCACCCCTCATATAAGCCAGGCTGTCTTCCGTGGCTGGGAACAAAGGATGTTCGGGCGATTGGTTAATGAGTTCTGCCGCATACTGGTAAAAATTCCTTGCCTGCCCGAGTAAGTCGAGGGAAATATTTGTAATGGCAATATCCTGTTCCAGAATGGGACCATGTGCGCACCACTCGCCATTGCGTTGTGCCAATACAAGGTTGGCATCGGCGAGGTGAAGGGTATAATCTAACAGCGACTGATTATTCATTTGATTTCAATTAAAGGTCAATTATTATCCACGGCAATTTATCATCCTATGCCGGTTTACATATGTTTTACTTCATCCGGAAGATCGTAAAATGTCGGGTGACGATAGATCTTATCTGCTGCGGGTTCAAAAAAGCTTTCGGCTTCATCGGGGTTGGAAGCGTGGATATATTTACTTTCTACTACCCAAAGGCTGATGCCTTCCTGTCGACGGGTATATACGTCGCGGGCATTTTCCATGGCCATGGCAGCATCGGCTGCATGCAGGCTTCCGGCATGTTTATGATCAAGGCCCTGTTTGCTGCGGATGAATACTTCCCAAAGCGGCCATGCCTGCTCGTTAGTTTGTTGTGACTGTGTTGCAGCACCTCCTCCTGTTTCTTCAGGAATATCGCCGTACAAAAATTTTCTGATCTGAATATTCATGGTATTAAATTGAAATGCAGAAAAACAGTTGATCAATTTCTGCGGTGATTAAATTAAAATGATCAGGCTGCTACATGTTTTTGAACAACAGCTTTTTTATTGGCATAAGCCAGCGCAGCCTCACGAACCCATTCACCTTCCTTTTGCGCTTTACGCCTGGCTTCAAGCCTTTGACGATTGCAGGGTCCATTTCCTTTTACCACCTGCCAGAATTCATCCCAGTTGATTTCTCCGAAATCATAATGTTTGCGGGCATCATTCCATTTCAAGGCAGGGTCGGGAAGCGTCATGCCCAATAACTTTATCTGTTCTGCAATCATGTCTACAAAACTCTGGCGCAATTCGTCATTCGTTTTTCTTTTGATCTTCCATTTCATGCTCTGATCGCTGTTTGTGCTTTCACTGTCTTTCGGACCAAACATCATCAAACTTGGCCACCACCAACGGTTGATGGCATCCTGGCACATGGCCTTTTGTTCAGCAGTACCCTTGCTCAACACCAATAATGCATCAAAGCCCTGGCGTTGATGAAAACTTTCTTCTTTGCAAATGCGTACCATGGCCCTGGCATAAGGCCCATACGATGTACGGCATAACATGACCTGGTTTAAAATGGCGGCGCCATCAACCAGCCATCCAACAGCGCCCATATCGGCCCAGGTTAATGTGGGGTAATTAAAAATGGATGAATATTTTGCTTTCCCGCTGTGCAGGTCATCTATCATTTGTTCGCGGCTGCTACCCAGGGTTTCGGCGGCAGCATATAAATACAGGCCATGTCCTCCTTCATCCTGCACTTTTGCAATCAGGATGGCTTTTCTCTTTAATGAAGGCGCCCGGCTGATCCAGTTTCCTTCGGGCAACATGCCTACTATTTCACTGTGTGCATGTTGGCTGATCTGGCGGATGTTTGTTTTTCGGTATGCTTCCGGCATCCAGTCTTTGGGTTCGATCTTTATTTCCCGATCAATTTTATCCTGGAATATTTTTTCCAAATCCTGTACTTGCATGGAGATGAGTTTAAGACGTAAAAATAATAAAAAAACTAACAACTGTTAGTTTTCGAGGAAATTTATTGGAAAACAGGGAAAGATCAGATCCACTTGTTTTTATGAGCCAGCGAAATGACCTGGGCCTTAGAAGTTACGTGCAGTTTAGTGTAAATATTGGCAATGTGTTTTCGAACGGTTAACACGCTAAGAGATAATTCACTGGCAATGCGTTTGGCATCCCAGCCATTAACCATCAGTTGAAGGATTTCCTTTTCCCGCTCGGTGATCACATTGGGCAAAGTTGAAACCGGGCTGTTATCAATAGCCGATGATTGTGAACTGCTTAACAATTGCAGTGCTTTTCTTGCAATGGCCGGACTCATGGGCGCCCCGCCAAATTCGAGAATGGTGATGATGGCATCCTGCAGAACAGATGCCGGTTCGTGTTTCAATAGGTAACCCGAAGCACCGGCCTTGATGGCTTCAAATATTTTTTCATCATCGTCAAAAACGGTGAGAACAATAAAATGTATATGCGGGTAAAGTGATTTGGCCAGCCTGATGGTTTCGATGCCATCCATTTCAGGCATTTCAAGATCCATGAAAATGACCTGTGGTAACATTGAATGTGGCAGTCCTTTTAATTCTTCCAGGCATGCATGACCGTTATCTGCCAGAAAGACCAGATCAAGATTGGGAAACATTTTTATCTTTTGAATAAAAGTGTTCCTGTTTATTTTATTGTCTTCTGCAAGTGCTACTGAAAATTTCATAACGGAACATTAAAGTTGATATAAAGATGTTGGATTAAGGATAATCAATTTGTAGTAGGTTGGATGATCACATTTGTTCCGTGTGGATCGTTTTTCTGCCAGGCGATCATCCAGCCTGCTTCTTTTGCCCTGCTTTTCATATTGCTGATCCCATTGCCAGATGCCATGTGTGTATCATGGGGAGCGATTCCGGTTCCATCATCGGATATCGTAACACGCCAGCTGTGATTGCTTTCAATATAGATCCGGATATTGGATGCCTGGCTATGTTTTAATGAATTGATAACCCCTTCACGGGCAATCTGGAACAGATGAAAAGCCTGTGAAGGCGCCATGAGCAGATCGCTGTTGATCTGTTCCAATACCTCAATGCTTAGTTTTGGATAGCTGGGCCTGATGCGCTGTATGAAAACTTTTAACCGGTCGCTGATGGCCGTTAATGAGAGGTTGTCTTTTTTCAATACCCAGATCGTATCATTTAGCTGCGAAACAATGGCTTGAGAATTATTCCGTAATTCCTGTAATGCATCCAGGTCTTCATCATTTTTAAGATGCAGGGTAATCTGGTCGAGGTTTGATGCGATGGAAGCGGCATAAGCTCCAAGACTATCATGTAGGTCTGCGGCTATCCGTTTTCGTTCGTTCTCTTCTGCCTTGCTCACCGCCAGTAACGACAATTGTTTTTCTTCTTCCTGCATTTTTTCCAGTTTCAATTGTTGTCTTTTTTTATAAAGCCTGAATAGCAGCCAGGCAACTATAGAACTGAAGATGATCAACAATAGAAGCCCCACGAAAAGATAACGTTGCCTGTTGATGTCGAGGTTCTGACGGATGATCAGGTTCTCTTTTTTCTGCAATTCAAATTTTGCCTGGATCTGTGCCAGGGCATCGGCAGAATTTTTTTCGTAGATGGTATCTTTCAGTGCGATAATATTTTCCAGTACACCGGCATAACCAGCCTGGTTTCCCATCACTTTATAACATTCACCAAGAGAACTGTAGAGGAAAAGCAGCTTGGTAACGATTCCATATTGCCTGGCCATATCGATTCCTTCAAGGCATATGGCAATACCTTTTTCTGGTTGGCTGTTATGGGCATAATAGAGCCCGAGTTGCGACATGTCGGAAACAATGTAAAACGGGTCGCCTATTATCTTCCTTATCTCAATTACCTCCTTCAAAGGAGCTTCGGCTAATGCAGGCCTTCCGGCCCTGATCTGCAACTGTGCCTTTATGGCCAGGGAATTTGACAAGGCAAATAAGTTCTCATGTTTTCGTGAATATAGCACGGCCTTATTTATATAATAGAATGCAGAATCCGGTTGCCCGAGACCGTTATAATTCAAAGCCAGGTTTGCAAACACGATCCCGTACTTTTCCAGTAAAATGGTATCGCGTGCAGTTCGCATGGCTTTCAGGTGCCATGATAAGGATTCTTTGGTTTGTCCCATTTCCAGGTAAGCCCAGCCAATAAGCGTTTTTCCTTTTACCTGCAACAGGATATCATTGGCTTTCTCGCCGGCATTGATACCCTGGTATCCCATTTCAATGGCTTCCTTGTATTCATTTTTACGCATAAATGCCCGTCCCTTCTGGTTATAAAGATTAGATTCTAAAACCGGGTCGGGACTGGTTTTAGACAACATATCCAGCGATTTATTGCAGAGGGCAATGGCCGAATCAAAAAATCCTTTGGTGATCAGTGCTCCTGACTGGTGTTGCAAGGCCATGATTTCTGCGTGCAGGTCTTGTTTTTTAACGGCAAGCTTTCGTGCCATGTCAGCATATAACATTAAGGTGTCTGGGTGCAATGAATACCCGATTTCACACAGTGAAAAAATGGCTTTTATTTTTTCTTGATCGCCTACAGCCTTTGCTACATTGAGTTTCAGGCTATCGATGGTCCTGGTTTGCGTAAATGATACAGAAGGAAGATGTGCAAAAAAGAGCAGCAGCGAAAGGGTGTGGAGTATTTTCATGAAGCCCGCCGTTTATGATCTAAAAGTATCAATTATTTACCTATGGATACTCATCTACTACAAATTGAGTATTGGTTTGGCAACGTTGAACCATCATATTTACACCCAAATTCAGGAATCCTTTCTGCAAAGCCATTCAGCAATATTATTATCAACCTAAAATCAAACACGATGTTTTGTAAAAATGGCTTCCTGGTATTATTGGCTTCCTGTTTCTTTTTCATTGGATGTAAAAAATCTGGAGATGACAGCAATCCCGTTACCCCGTCTGAAATTACCGCTCCGCCGGCTTCACTTGGTCTTTCATCTTTTTATAAAAAATACGTAGATGCAGATGGAATTCCGGTTATCAGTTCCGAAAATGTACCTGATGAAGCTTTGCGTAGAGCCAGGGATATTGTAAAAGACATGCTGAGGCAGATTGCCGCTGCAAAAACCAAAATGATCGCCAATCATCTTCGGGTAGGCGTTATCGGTGTAAATGAGCGGCCGACGCAGATGCCCGAATACAGTGATTTATATACAGCTTTCCCGGGTACAGATTGGGATAACCGGGCACGTGCATATGGTGCAACGTTAGAAAGGCCTTTAACAACCAACTGTGAAGAAAACCTTTTGTGCCAGGCGGGTGACCGTTACCGTGGTGAAGAAATACTTACGCATGAATTTGCTCATGCCATTCATGAACTCGGTCTTCGTTTCTCTGATCCCGGTTTCGACGGCAGGCTGCAGGCTGCTTATGACCATGCTGTAAGTACCGGGTTATGGACAAACACCTATGCGATTACAGATATACGTGAGTATTGGGCAGAAGGGGTACAGGACTGGTACAATGTGAACCTCGAAGCATCTCCTGCAAATGGAGTACATAACCAGGTTAATACCCGAAGCGAATTGCAGGCTTACGACAGCATGTTATACGATCTCATCAGGGCTTATTTTGCCGATGACAATGTAAGGCATGGCTGTTATTAAAAAGAAAGTACAGTGAAAGATATTAATCTCTATGAAACGAAATTTGTAAAACGCCAGGGTGCAAATTAAAGGCGTACATTTTTCTCATGCTTGAATAAGGAGGGGGTCTGAATTAGGCAGGCCCTCTTTTTTTGTTACATCCATTTCATTTTACAGATAGATAAACATATGTTGTACAACCTAACGATAACGCCTATAGGTTTTAGTGGAAAGATAGAAGTCCGTTGAACAAGCGGGCTTTTATTTTATATCAAAATCAACCACAACGGTTTCTGTTCTTGGGTGCGATTGGCAGGTAAGAATGAATCCCTGTTCAATTTCTTCGGGTTCAAGGGCGTAGTTCACATCCATATCTACTTTGCCTTCCACCAGCTTGGCCCTGCAGGTACAACAAACACCACCCTTGCAGGCATAAGGAAGATCGGCACCCTGCTGCAAGGCTGCATCGAGGATACTCTGTCCTTTATACGCAAGGTCAAATCCGAATGATCTTCCATCGAGCCTGATGCTTATGTGGCTTTTGGCCGATTGATCTGTTTCTATAACGCTTGTTTTATCATTGCCGCTAACTGCCTGGCCTGGAGTGGTAAATAACTCGAAATGAATCCTGCTCTTATCAATTCCCTTCGATGCTAAAAAATCGCTGCTGAGAAAGATCAAGGCTTCCGGCCCACATATATAGATGTCATCAAAGTTTTTAAACGGAATGAGTTTATCCAGTGCCGTTAGTTTCTTTGCGTCAATTCTTCCATAAAAAATATCGGCATCTGTTTTTTCCCTGCTGAGGATATTTATAAAATTGAATCGTTGCAGATATTTATTTTTCAATGCTTCCAGTTCTTCAAAAAAGATGATCGAACTTCTGCTTCGGTTGCTGTACACCAGGGTAAAACGGCTTTCGGGTTGTACCTGCAGGCTATGTTTGATGATCGACATGATGGGCGTTATGCCGCTGCCCGCAGCAATGGCGAGGAAATTGCCCGCTTTGTTTTCCCTGATATGTGCGTTGAATTTTCCTACAGGTGGCATTACTTCCAATATATCTCCTGCTTTTAAAGATTCATTTGCCAGGGTAGAAAAGAGTCCTCCATCTACTTTTTTTATGGCAACACGAAGTTGATTTTCATGAGGTGCCATGCAAATAGAATACGATCGCCTGATCTCTGTTCCATTGATGATTTTCCTCACCGTGAGGTTTTGTCCTTCCTTATATTGAAAGGCAGCTTTGAGTGATTCTGGTATGTTGAAACTTACCGAAACGCAATCACTGGTTTCTCTTTTAACTTCATCGATCGTTAGTTCATGAAAATGTACTGCCATAATTATTTAGTTAATCCGTGTAATAGTTGTTCTGTCATATCGTTTTCAAGTTCACTAA
>Ga0075158_10003245_pt1 | contig 11491 bp, 6 predicted proteins | sample JI91814BDNA_FD_70968 | JGI IMG/M metagenome (GOLD analysis project Ga0075158, IMG submission 70968) | Wastewater effluent complex algal communities from Wisconsin, to seasonally profile nutrient transformation and Carbon sequestration -... | ecosystem: Engineered > WWTP > Effluent > Algae... | reverse complement strand
GGGTGCGGCGGGAAGCCGGATTTGGCGGCGATCTCGTCGTCGTTCCAGACCCGAAGCGGGCCCCAGCCCATGTTCTTGGGGTCGTAGTAGCTGGCGAACGAGAAGTGATGCTTGGCCTTGAGCCAGCCGTGGTCGGCGCCGCCCAGGGTCTCGAAGGGTTTGCGGATGATCATGTTGGGTATCTCCGGTGTTGCTGGACACGAAGATAGGCAGCCCATTAGGCTCATAAAGAGAAACACTGGAAAGTCATCGTTTCATGAAATTGCCCGATCTGGAGGCGCTGGCCCTGTTCGCCAAAGTTGCGGAGGCGGGCGCATTCGTGCGCGCAGCCCGGGATCTGGGGATTTCCAAGGCGACGCTGTCCAAGGCCGTGACGCGGCTGGAAACCCGGCTGGGGACCCGCCTCTTCCACCGCACCTCGCGCCAGCTGTCGCTGACTGAGGCGGGGCGCGGCGTGCTCGCCGGGGCGCGCGACATGCTGGCCGCCGGCGAAGCCGCCGAAGCGCAGGCGCTGGATGGTGCCAGCGCCCCGCGTGGGCAGGTGCGGCTGGCCGGGCCGATGTCGTTCGGCCTCGCCTATGTCGCGCCGGCCCTGCCCGATTTTCTGGCGCGGTTTCCCGACGTGACGGTGGATCTGAGCCTCAGTGACCAGACGGTCGATCTGGTGGCGGGCGGGTTCGATCTGGCGCTGAGGATCGGCGCCCTGGCGGATTCATCGCTGGTCGCACGGCGGCTGTGCGATGTGCCGCGCTATGTGGTGGCGGCACCCGGCTATCTGAAGGCGCATGGGACGCCCGCCCATCCGCGCGAGCTGAGCGGCCATGCGTGCCTGACCTATGCCTATCTGGCGACGCCCGATATCTGGCGCTTTACCGGGCCGGACGGCGAGGAGGTAGCGGCGCGGCCGGGGGTGCGGATGCAGGCGAACAATGCCGATGCGCTGTTGCCTGCGCTGATCGCCGGGCACGGGATCGCGGTGATGCCGGATTTCGTGGTGTGGCACCATCTGCGCGACGGGCGGCTGAAGACGGTGCTTGAGGACTGGACCATGCCGCCGATCGGACTGCATCTGGTGATGCCGCCCGGCGGTCATCGCCCGGCCCGGGTAAACGCGCTGATCGCATTTCTGGTCGAGGCCTTTGCCGGCGCGCCGTGGCGGCAGACGAAAACGCCCTGATTCAAAACGGAGAATCTGAGCCCTTGACTCAAGTCCTAGGGAGGAGGCTGAATAAGAACGAAAAGTGAACATACCGCATGCCCATCCCGCAGCAGATCCTCGACCAGGTGAACCGTCTCGCCGCCTCCGGGCGGCCCGCCTCGCATGCGGCGCTGGGTGTCGCGCAGATGGACGCGGCGCTGGGCGGCGGGCTGAAGCTGGGGGCGCTACATGAGGTGTATGCGGCGACCGCCGGGGATGAGGCCGCAGCCACCGGTTATGCGCTGTGCCTCGCGGCGCGGGCCGCAGCGGGACGCCCCATCGTCTGGGTGCGGCAGGACATGACGGACGCCGAAACCGGCAGGGTGCATGCTCCCGGTCTCGCCGATATCGGCATCGCGCCGGACAGCATCGTTCTGGTGCGCGGGCGCGATGCACATGAGGTGCTGAAAGCCGGGGAAGACGCAGCGCGCTGTGCCGGGCTGGGCGCTGTGCTGATCGCGCCATGGAGCAATCCACGCCAGCTGGATCTGACAGCGAGCCGGCGCCTGACACTGGCGGCAGCAGAATCGGGCGTGACGGCCATGATGCTGCGCCTCGCTGCAACGCCTGCGCCCAGCACTGCCGAAACCAGGTGGCGTGTCGCAAGCGCTTCGTCGCGCCTTCTGGATGCGAACGCTCCGGGCTTTCCGGTTTTTGATGTGACTTTGCTGCGCCGGCGCGGCGGCGCCGCCGGCCAGACCTGGCTCGTGGAGTGGACTCGTGACCGCCTCGTCTCTCTTGCCGACGGCATATGGCGCACGGCGCCGCTATCTCGCCCTGTGGCTGCCCTATCTGCCGGCAGAACGGCATATGAGGCTATCCGGCGCACGGGATGAGCCTCTCGTGCTCACGCAGAAGAGCGCGAATGCGGTTCGCCTTGCTGCGGTCAGCCGGATTGCCGCGTCCATGGGCCTGGCGCCCGGGCTGACGCTGGCCGATGCGCGCGCGCGCATCCCCAACCTGATCGCCGCCGAGGCCGCGCCGGATAGCGACAGCCATATGCTGTCGCGCCTGGCGACCTGGTGCGACCGCTTTACGCCGCTGGTTGCAATGGACGGACATGACGGACTGCTGCTGGACGTAACCGGCTGTGTGGGACTGTTTGGCGGCGAAGCCGGGCTGCGCAACGCCACGATCATGGGGATGAAGCGGCTGGGCTTCAGCGTGAAGGCGAGCCTTGCCGGAACGCCGGACGCGGCCAGCGCGCTGGCGCGGTTCGGCAGCACAGCGATCGTGCCGGAGGGCGATGATGCGCGTGCAACGTCCGGCCTGCCCCTCGTAGCCCTGATGGCGGGTGAAGAGGCGACACGGGCGCTGCGCCGGGCCGGGTTCAGGACACTTGGCGACCTGACCAAGCGATCCCCGGCCGCGTTGCGGGCGCGTTTTGACGCCGCACTGATGCGGCGCCTGAGACGGATTTCCGGGGAAGAGGAAACGCGGCTGACGCCGCTGAGGCCGGAGCCCGTCTGCCGCGCCACCCGGCGGTTCGCGGAACCGCTGAGCGATGCCGGGGCGCTTGAAGCCATTCTCAAGGCCCTGCTGGAGTCGGCGGCAACGGACCTGGAACGGCGCGGCGAAGGCGGCCTTGGGTTCGAGGCCGGGTTCTTCCGCGCCGACGGCGATGTGCGGCGGCTGGCGGTGGAGACCGGCCGGCCATCGCGCGACACCGCATTGGTGCTGAAGCTCTTCGCCGAGCGGATGTCGGCACTGGCCGATCCGATCGATCCGGGCTTCGGATTCGATGCCATGACGTTGAGCGTCCTGCGGACCGCACCGCTGAACCCAGCGCAGAGCGATCTGATGAGGCGCCAGCGCGAAAGCGGTCTTGCCGATCTTGTCGACCGCCTGATCGCCCGCTTCGGGCCGGACCGCGTGCAGCGGTTCGTGCCGGAGGACACGCATATGCCGGAACGCGCCGTGCAGTCCGTTCCGGCGGTGATGACAAGAGGACGAGAGACATGGCCTTCCCCGGAACCGGGTGAACCGCCGGCGCGGCCGCTGCATATGTTCGATCCGCCGCAGCCCATCGACGTGCCTGTCGCCCAGTTTCCCGACGGCCCGCCGGGGCGTTTTCGCTGGCGCCGCGTGATGCATGATGTGACCGCCGCCGAAGGACCGGAACGCATCGCGCCGGAATGGTGGCGGGTCGGCGAAGAAACGCTGACGCGCGACTATTTCCGCGTCGAGGACAGCACCGGCCGGCGCTTCTGGATCTACCGGCGGGGACTTTACGGCCGGGAGACGCGCGAACCCGTCTGGTATCTGCACGGGCTGTTCGCATGACCCGGTTCGCCGAAATGGCGGCGGCGACGAACTATTCGTTCCTGCGCGGGGCGTCCTCGCCGCAGGACATGGTGCTGACGTCGCTGCTGCTGGGCCATGAAGGTATCGGCATCGCGGACCGCAACACGGTGTCGGGCGTGGTGCGCGCATATGCGACGCTGTGCGACCTGCGCGAGGAAGGACTGCCGGGCCAGGAGAAGATCCGTGAAGGCGGATCGCCGGGCGAGTATCGCTGGCAGGCACATCCGGCAGAGGAGGTGCTGGACGCCGGTGCGGTCAAAGCGGCCGCGATGAAGTTCAAGCTGGCGGTGGGAACACGGTTCGTCTTCGCCGACGGCACGCCGGACATCGTCGCCTATCCCGAGAATCGCCAGGGCTGGGCGCGCATCTGCCGCCTGCTGACGCAGGGCAATCTGCGCGGGAAGAAGGGTGCCTGCATCCTGCGCCTTGGCGATCTCACCGCCGATGCCAGCCATCTTCTGCTGATCCTGATGCCGTCAGCGAGCCTGCCATCGAGAGCGTTGCTGGCCGAGTTGTCGGAAGCGGCGCCGGGGGCGCTGTGGCTGGGCGTGCGCATGGCGCGGAACGGAAGAGACAGGCGGCGGCTGGCGGCGCTGGCGCGCGTGGCGGCGCCGTTCCGCGTTCCCCTGCTGGCGACCAATGACGCGCTCTATGCCGAGCCCGGGGCACGCGACCTGCAGGACGTGATGACCTGCATCCGCGAAGGCGCGACGATCACAGAGGCCGGGCGGCGCCTGGAGGCAAATGCGGAGCGGCACCTTCTGAAGCCTTCGGAAATGGCACGGCTGTTTGCAGACGCGCCGCATGCGGTCGATGAAAGCGCCGACCTTCTTGCCCGCATCGATTTCTCGCTGGAGCAGCTGAAATACGAGTATCCCGACGAGCCAGTGCCGCCGGGATGGGAGGCACAGGCCTGGCTGGAGAAGCTGACATGGGACTGTGCCAGGATGCGCTATCCGGACGGCATTCCAGGCAAGGTCGTCGGACTACTGGAGCAGGAACTGGCGCTCATCAAGGAGCTGCAATATGCGCGCTATTTCCTGACCATCTACGATCTTGTGCGTTTCGCCGCGAACGAACGCATCCTGTGCCAGGGCCGCGGATCAGCCGCCAATTCGGCGGTCTGCTATGTGCTGGGCATCACCGCCATCGACCCCAGCACGCACGAGGTCCTGTTCGCGCGGTTCATCTCCACCGAGCGCAAGGAGCCACCCGATATCGACGTCGATTTCGAGCACGAGCGCCGTGAAGAGGTAATCCAGCACATCTACGGCAAATACGGACGCCATCGCGCGGGGATCGCAGCGACGGTGATTTCCTACCGCCCGCGCAGCGCGATCCGCGATGTCGGCAAGGCGCTGGGCCTGTCCGATGATGTAACGGCGCGCATTGCCGGGCTGCAGTGGGGAAGTTGGGGTGGCGATATCCCGTCTGCCCAGGTCGCGCAGGCGGGGCTCGACCCTGAGAACCCGATGATCGCGCGCGCCGTCGAACTCGCCAGACGCCTGATGGGATTTCCACGTCATCTCTCGCAGCATGTCGGCGGGTTCGTTCTGGCGCGCGGGCGGCTGGACGAGATGGTGCCCATCGGCAATGCCGCGATGGACAAGCGTACGTTCATCGAATGGAACAAGGACGATATCGACGCGCTAGGCCTGATGAAGGTCGACGTTCTGGCGCTTGGCATGCTGACCTGCATCCGCAAGGCCTTCGACCTGATGGCGCAGCACGAAGACCGGAGCCTGCAGCTGTACGACGTGCCGCAGGACGATACCGCCACCTACGACATGCTGTGCAAGGGCGATTCCATCGGCGTCTTCCAGGTGGAGAGCCGGGCGCAGATCAACATGCTGCCGCGCCTGAAGCCCCGGGCGCTGTACGATCTCGTCGTGCAGGTGGCGATCGTGCGGCCGGGGCCGATCCAGGGGAATATGGTCCATCCCTATCTGAAGCGGCGGAGCGGCGAGGAAAGCGTTGTCTATCCCGCCCCGGCGCCGGAGCATGGCCCGGCGGACGAGCTGCACCAGGTTCTGGGGAAAACGATGGGTGTGCCGCTGTTCCAGGAGCAGGCAATGCGGCTGGCTATCGTTGCGGCGAAATTCACCGATGCCGAGGCGAACGGCCTGCGCCGCGCCATGGCGACATTCCGCAATGTGGGGACGATCCACCGCTTCGAGCGCAAGTTCGTGGAAGGGATGGCCTCTCGCGGTTACGACCGCGAATTCGCTGAGCGCTGTTTCGAGCAGATCAAAGGCTTCGGCAGTTACGGCTTTCCCGAAAGCCATGCCGCGTCGTTTGCGCAGCTTGCCTATGTGTCGTCATGGATCAAATGCCACCACCCTGCGGCATTCGCCTGTGCGCTGCTGAACTCTCAGCCCATGGGATTCTATGCGCCGGCCCAGATTGTGCGGGATGCGATCGAGCACGGGGTTCTGGTACGGCCGGTCGATGTGAATGCAAGCTGCTGGGATAATACGCTGGAGGTGGATGCGCCGGGCGCGAAGCCTGCCCTGCGGCTTGGGTTCCGGCAGATCGATGGATTTTCCGAAAGCTGGGGGGCGAAGATCGCGGAGACACGCGAAGTCAGCTACCACGAGATCGAGCGCATGCAGCGCCTGACGGGCATTCCCGGGCGAGCCATGCGATTGCTCGCCGATGCGGATGCCTTCCGCTCTCTGCAGCTGGACCGGCGCGAGGCGCTGTGGGCGGTGCGGCGGTTGCCGGATGATGCAGCGCTGCCGCTGTTTGCGTCCAGCGCCGCGCAGGAGCTTGGCGAGGAAGAGGACGCGCATCTGCCTACCATGGCGTTGGGTGAGCATATCGTCGCCGACTATCAGATGACGCGATTGTCCCTGAAGGGACATCCGATGCAGCTGCTGCGCGCGCGACTGAAAGCCGAACGCATTCTGAGCTGCGCGGAAGTCAACGATGCGAAAGACGGGACACGGGTGCGGGTGGCGGGCTTGGTGCTGGTGCGACAGCGGCCGGGCAACGGCAATGCGATCTTCATGACATTGGAGGATGAGAGTGGAGTCGTGAACGCGCTGCTGTGGGCGCGCCAGTTCGAGCAATTCCGGCGCGCCGTGATGATGGCGCGGCTGATGGTGGTGACGGGCCGCATCCAGCGCAGCAAGGAGAATGTCGTCCATCTGATGGCCGAGCATATCGAGGAGCGGAACGAGGCGCTGGACGGACTGTCGGACGCGCACAGAACGGCTATCGAACTGACAAGGGCGGACGAGTTTGCGCATCCGCAAATTCCGCGCGGGCGGCATCCGCGCGATGCCCGCGTGGTCGTCAAGTCACGCGATTTCCACTGAGGCGGCTTGACGAAAGGCGCCCGCACCGCGAGAGCTTGGCATTTGGTACCGGAGCCAAGACATGACTGCCCCTGCCCGCCTGCGCCGCTTGCTCAGCGAGAAGAAGATCATCGTCGCGCCCGGCGTCTATGACGGCATCACCGCGCGGTTGACCGAGCAGGCCGGATACACGGCCGCCTACATGACCGGTGCCGGCACATCCATGGCGCGCGGCTATCCCGATTTCGGTCTGCTGACCATGAACGAGATGACGGAGAATGCTGGCGCCATCGCGCGGTCGATTTCGCTGCCGCTCATTGCCGATGCGGATACCGGATATGGCAACGAGTTGAACGTCGTGCGTACGGTACGCGAATATGAGATGCGCGGCGTTGCGGCAATCCATATCGAGGACCAGGTCGCGCCCAAGCGCTGCGGTCACCTGGACGGCAAGGAGATCGTGCCGCTGGACGAGTTCACCGCGAAGATCCGCGCGGCGACCACGGCGCGGCGCGACCCGGATTTCCTGATCATCGCGCGAACCGATGCGCGCGCGGTGACGAATTTCGATGACGCCATCGCGCGCGCCAATGCGGCGCTGGAGGCCGGTGCGGGCCTCGCCTTCGTCGAAGCGATGCAGACAAAGGAAGAGATGGCTGCGGTGCCCAAGCTGGTGAAGGGGCCGTGCCTCTTGAACATCGTGCCGGGCGGCAAGACGCCTCAAGTGACGCTGGCCGAAGCCGAGGCCATGGGCTTCCGCCTCGCCATCCTGCCCGGCCTGTTGGTGACGGCAGTGATCAAGGCGGCAGATGCGGCGCTGGAGGCGCTGAAAGCGGGCGACCCGGAAAAGGCCGTGCCGGGCGCCGATCTGATCGCCGATTTCCAACGCTTTGGGACGGCGGAATGGAACGCACTGCGCCGCGCGCGCTGAACTATTCCAGCGTCGCGTAGGCGGTGCCGCGATCGGCGGTGCGGCGTGTGCCGAGCGCATCGACGGCTGCGACGAGGTCGGCGAGGAAAAGATCGATCGTGCCGGTATTGGCGTAGCTGACCGTCGCATGGAGCGAGTCCGGCGGGCCCTGCCGGTCGAGATACCAACCCTTCGCCAGCATCGCATCGCCAAGCGCGAATACGTCGATCTGGCGGTTCGATTGGGGGTCAGCCGCGAAAGCGACGAGATGCCAGCGGCCTTCGCCCAGAACGCGCAAGCCCTCGATGGCGGCGATGCCGGAACGCATTGCGTCGGCGTTGGCGAGCGCCGCCTTCGTGCGATCCAGATAGCCTGCGACGCCGAGATGGCGCATGACCGCCCAGGCAGCTGCCATCGGCAGGCCGGAGCGCGTGCCCTGAAGATTGGGCGAGGCATAGAAGCCTCCGAGCCAGTCGTCGAACATAAAGGTCTGGTAGGCGCGCAGCGTCTTGTCGCGATACAGCACGACCGAGGCGCCCTTTGGCGCGTAGCCGAGCTTGTGGATGTCGGCCGACATCGAGGTGACGCCTGGCACGCGGAAATCCCATGGCGGCACCTCGCGTCCGAGCCTTTCGGCGAAGGGCAGCACGAAGCCGCCCATGCAGGCATCGACGTGACAGTTCGCGCCGATCTCTGACGCGAGCGCGGCGATAGCGGGAATGTCGTCGATGACGCCCTGGGGGTATTGCGGCGCGGAGCCGACGATCAGCACCGTGTTGGGCGTGACGGCGGCAGCCAGGGCGGTGACGTCGGCTGTCCAATCGGCCTTTACAGGTGTCTTGACCGCCTTGATGCCGAACATATGCGCCGATTTGTGAAACGCCGCGTGAGCGCTTTCGGCCAGCACCATTTCCGGCGCTGTGATGCCGCGTTCCTTCAACCCACGTTCGCGTGCGGCGAGCACGGCGCACTGGATCGATTCCGTGCCGCCGCTGGTCATGAAGCCGGCGGCGCCGGGCGGCGCATTCACCAGATCGGCGGTCCAGCCGACGACCTCGCTCTGAATCTGGCCGAGCGAGGGGAAGGCCTTGGTGTTGAGGGCGTTCTCGTGGAGGTAGAGCGCGGCCGCGCGTTCCGCGACCTCGTGCACCGACGGGCCACCATCATAGACAAGGCTGAACGTACGGCCCTCGTTCCAGCGCACGTCCCGGGTGCGCATGGATGTGAGCGCGTCGATCACCGCTTCAACGGGCTGGCCTTCGTTCGGCAGGGGCATGACGGGGGTCCGTTTCTGTTGCGGGCGGAGCCTAAAGGCCGCCGCCGCCCGCTACAAACCCATTGCCGAGATGCCTGACCCTAGAAGCCGAGGCTGAGCTTCACGCGTGCGCCCCAGGATTCAAAGTCGGTATCGCCGATACCGTCATAATAGGTGGCAGCGGCGATGGAGAATCCGGGCCGGGCGTAGGCGAGACCCAACTCGACGCGGCCGCGCAGGCCGGTATCGGCCAACCCTGGCGCGTTCGAGGGTGCAGAGGCGGTGTTGTCCTGCGCAAACGTCCACACACCCTGCAAGGTGAGTGAGGGCAGCAGCGAGGCCCCGTCATGCATGGCGATGGCGTAGGCGAGTTCGGGACCGAACTCGAAATAGCCGCTCTCGATGGTGAAACCGGGGATCGTGACGCCGAGGCCGTCGACATAAGAGGATGTCTCTTCACGATACCAGGTGAGGCGCGCTTCCGGCCGGATGCGCAGATTGCCGCTTTCGAAGTCGCCGATCAGCGCGCCGGTAAAGAGCGCGCGGTCGCTTTCGACGCCATCAACATAGGTGCCAAAGGGCGAGACGTCGGCATCCGCTGTGCCCCATGCGGCGCGGAGATCGAGGAACAGGTTTTCGGAGAGACGCGCCGTCAGATACGGGCCGGCAAGGAAGCCCTGGCTGTCGATGGAGCCGCCAAGGACGGTGTCTTCCTCCAGCCAGTCGAACTGAATGCCGGCACCGACAAGCAGACCCGGTGTGACGAGATAGTCGGCGCCGAAATGCAGAATGCCGAAATGGCCGTCGCCGCCTGGTGCGTCGAAGCGCGCGAAACGACCCTCAACCCATATGTCGAAGCGGCGGGTCATCGGGTCGGCCGGCAGACCACTGCCCGTCGCGGCCCCGAGCAGCGTGTCTTCCTCTGCGGCCGGAGAAACCGAGCCCAGCAATGTGTCGTCGGCCATGCCGAAAAGGCTGTCGCCCAACGGATCGGCAACGCCGCCGGTCATGCGGCCGCCGCGCGAGGGCACCATGCGGCCGGCCTCGGCGCGCGAGGCGCCAAGCAGGCTCATCGAGAAGCGCATCTCGTCGGCGGCGAGGTTCATGGCGAACGGCAGAACGCCGGCGCCCATGGTGATGCCAAAGCCGCTGATGCCGCCGGCGCTGCCGCCAGTGCCGGTGAGGCGATCAAGCCGGCGCGAGACTTCCGGTGCGTTCTGCAGCACAAGCGCCGCGCGCGTTTCCAGATGCGAGCCGAGAACCGCCGCCGTCTCGCCCAAGGCATTTTCCGTGCGGATGGTGCAGACGGTGGGGGTTGTTGGGGTGATTGTGAAGTTGCCCGTCAGGGTGGTGGCGCTGAAGGTGCTGCCGGCGCTGCAGGAGGCGGAAACTGCGCCGAAACCGGCCGGAATGACGGCGGAAATCGGGTAGGTGCCGGCCGGAATGCCCACAGGACCGGTGGTTCCGGTGCCCCCGGAGGTTGTGAATGTCAGGGGGAATCCGGGGGCTGAGGACGTGAAGGTAAAGGTGCCGTCATCGCCGGTTTCGACGGTGATGGTGAGGGTGCCCTGGGCGATCTGGTTGACGGTGACGGTGAAGCTGCCGTCGGTCGTGTTCCCCGCCGCGTCGGTGGCGCGGTAGGTGTTGGTGGTGACGCCGACGGGGAAGGCAGAGCCCGGCGCGAGGCCCGCGATCTGGGTGACGGTGACGCCGGGCATATTGTCGCTGGCGGTCGGCGGGGTCCACGACACAACAGCGGACGTGGCCGGTGCGACGACGGTTTCGGTGATGTTTTCGGGCATCCCGACGAGTGCCGGATCTGTGGCGTCACGCACGGTGAGCGTAATCGTGCGCGATTGCGCACCGCCATTGGAACTGACGTCGAAGGTGCCGGTGTAGACGCCGGGGGTGAAGGTGTCGGCGGTGGCGTTGGCGGCCGGGGTGACGGTGACGCTGGCCCCCGGCGCAAGCGAGCCGGAAAGCGGCGCGGCGGAGACGAAGGCCGGCAGGGTCGCCGACCAGGTCAGCGTGTCGGAACCGGGGTTGGAGATGGTGTAGGCGGTGGTGCCGCTGGTGGTTGTCCAGCCCCCTGCCCCGCCCTCATTGCCCTCGATGGCCATGTCGCCGGCGGTGACGGCGAGCTGGGGCACGCCATAGGTGTAGCCGCCGACCAGCGTGCCGGAGCCGCCGGGCGTGGTGACGGCGACATCCACCGCACCCGGCGCCTGGGCCGGGGTGGTGGCGGTGACCGAGGTCGCGCTGTTGACGGTGAAGCCGGTAGCGGCCACGCCGCCGAACGTGACGGCGGTGGCGCCTGAGAGATTGGTGCCGGTGATGGTGACGCTCTGGCCACCCGCCGGGGGGCCGATGTCGGGCGAAACGGCACTGAGCGCGGGCGCAGCAAGATAGGTGAAGCCGCCCGGCACCACGTTGCTGGCCCCGCCTGAGGTGGTGACGTTGACAGCGACATTGCCCGCCGCGTGCGCAGGCGTCGTAAAGGTGAGCGAGGTCGCGGAATTGACCGT
>Ga0075158_10003243_pt1 | contig 11495 bp, 10 predicted proteins | sample JI91814BDNA_FD_70968 | JGI IMG/M metagenome (GOLD analysis project Ga0075158, IMG submission 70968) | Wastewater effluent complex algal communities from Wisconsin, to seasonally profile nutrient transformation and Carbon sequestration -... | ecosystem: Engineered > WWTP > Effluent > Algae... | reverse complement strand
AAGCCCAGGCGAGAAACCTACTCTCACCTGGGCTTTTACGTCGGGCTGACAGGATTTGAACCTGCGACCCCCTGACCCCCAGTCAGGTGCGCTACCAAGCTGCGCCACAGCCCGTGGCATCGTTATTCGGTTGTTCGGGCCGACCAGAGCGGGGTAGACCCCTTAACCCCCAGTCAAGTGCGCTACCAAACTGCGCCACAGCCCGTGGCAATGCCCTCCCGTGCGGGGAAGGGCAGGCGCAAGCTTAACCCATCGCCCAGGTGCCACCGAATCGTGGCCACGCCGGGCGGAGTCAGCGCTTGCGCTTCTCGCGGACGCGTACCGACAACTCGATCGGACTGCCCTCGAAGCCGAACATCTCGCGCAGTTTCCGCTCGAGGAAGCGCCGGTAGCCGGCCTCAATGAAGCCGGTGGCGAAGATGACGAAGCGGGGCGGCCGGGTGCTCGCCTGGGTGGCGAAGAGGATCCGCGGCTGCTTGCCGCCCCGGACCGGGTGCGGGTGAGCCGCGACGACCTCGCCGAGGAAGGCGTTGAGGCGCGCAGTGGGGATGCGCTGATCCCAGGAGTCGAGCGCGACCTCCAAAGCCGGCACCAGTCGATCCGTATGCCGCCCGGTCCGCGCCGAGATATTGACGCGGGGCGCCCAGGAGACCTGGACGAACTCGCGCTCGATCTCCCGCTCGAGGTAGTAGCGGCGCTCCGCATCCAGCAGGTCCCACTTGTTGAAGGCCAGCACCAGGGCCCGCCCGGAGTCGATCACCTGCTGGACGACCCGGATGTCCTGCTCGGTGATCGAGGATTCGGCGTCGATCAGCACGATCGCGACCTCGGCCTTCTCCAGCGCCGTCTGGGTGCGCAGCGAGGCATAGAAGTCGGCGCCCTTGATCTGGTGCACCCGGCGGCGGATGCCGGCAGTGTCGACGAAGATCCAGGGCCGCCCACCGAGCTCGATCAGCTCATCGACCGGGTCGCGCGTCGTGCCCGCGAGGTCGTCGACGACGACCCGGGTGCTGCCGGCCAGCTTGTTCAGCAGCGAGGACTTGCCGACGTTCGGGCGCCCGATGAGCGCGACGCGGCGCGGACCGCCCTCGACGGGACGATCACCGGCGACTGCGGAGGTCGCCGGGAGCACCTCGAGCAGCCGGTCGAGGAAGTCGCCGGAGCCGCGGCCGTGAAGGGCGGAGACGGCATACGGCTCGCCGAGGCCGAGATTCCACATGGTGAGGGCATCGGTCTCGGTGCGCTCGTCGTCGGCCTTGTTGGCCACGAGGATCACCGGCTTGCCGGCCCGGCGCAGCAGTTTGACGACGGCCTCGTCGTCGTCCGTTGCGCCGACCTTGGCATCGACGACGAAGACCACGACGTCGGCGAGGTCGACCGCGACTTCGGCCTGTTCGGCGACCCGCAGGTGGATGCCGGTGGCGTCGATCGACCAGCCGCCGGTGTCGACGACGGTGAAGCGGCGGCCGGCCCATTCCGCGTCATACGACACGCGGTCACGGGTGACGCCGGGGACGTCCTCGACGACGGCTTCGCGCCGGCGCAGGATGCGGTTGACGAGGGTCGACTTGCCGACATTCGGGCGGCCGACGATGGCGACCACGGGGACCGGGCCGGTGCCCGCCGCCCCGGACTCATCGGGAGCCAGGCCGTCGACGAGGGCGCGGTCCTCGTCGGTCAGCTCGAAGTCCGCCAGGCCGGCACGCAAGGCCCGGTCGAGGGCGTCGTCATCGGCCGGCGGCCGGGTCACACTGGTCATCCGACCATTGTCCCGTATGCCCGCTCCCCCGCCGACCAGCGACGAGATCAGCTCCAGAGGTCGGGCGGGATGTCGGTGGGCAGCGGGATGTCGTGTTCGGCGGACGCGGCCGACACGTGGGTGGCCAGGGCAGTGCGGATCTGCTCCGCCGCAACCTCGAGACGCTTCTTGCCGGGCACACCCATCGGCGGCGTGGGAATGATCGGGCGGGCGAAGTCGACCACCAACCGGGACCGCGGTCGCGGCACCGAGTCCGCGAGGCGGCCGGTCGCGCGGGTGCCGAGAACGGCGGTCGGCACCACCGCCGCCCGCGACTGCAGAGCGAGCCAGGCCACCCCCTTGTTCGCGGTCGCGAGATCCGCCTTGCCCCGCGCGCCCTCGGGGAAGATCCCGACCACGCCATTGCGCTTGAGCACCTCCAGCGCCTGCCCGAGGCCAGTCCGGTCGCCGTGGGCCTCCGCGAGCGGGATCTGCCCGCTCAGGCGCAGCAGCGGCCCGACGGCGCGGTCGAAGGAGCCGTCCCACACCAGGAAGTGCGAGGGCCGGGGCGCCATCCCGAGCACGAGAGCGCCGTCGAGGAAACCGAGGTGGTTTGCGGCGAGGATCACCGGCCCGCGCCGAGGGACGTTCTCGCGGCCGTAGGCGCGACTGTCATAGAGCACGCGGAACAGGACGCTGCCCGTGTGCCTGGCCCAGACCGCCTGCCAGGGCGCGGGCCCACTCACGAGGCGCGCGCGAGCGTTGCGGTCACGATCTCGACGAGGGCGGCGACGCTGCCGTCAAAATCCAGTGCGGAGGTGTCCAGCAGGACCACGCCGTCGGCGGCCTCGGTGAACTGGGAGACAGTGGAGTCGTCCCGGTCGCGCCGCACGATTTGATCGTGCGTGGCGGCCACAGCAGCCTCGTCGGCCGAACCGTGCAGCTCGGTGCTGCGGCGCGCCAGGCGAGCCTCCTCGGACGCCGTGAGCAGGACCCGGACGTCCGCGTCGGGCGCGACAACCGTCGTGATGTCGCGGCCTTCGGCGACGACACCGCCCCAGTCTTCGGCGATCGCGTCGATGAGTTCGCGCTGCGCGTCCTGGAGGACGGCCCGCACGCCGAGGTTGGTCGCCACCGCGGAGACGACGGCGGACACCTCGCTGGTGCGGATGGCCGCGGCGATGTCTTCCTCGTCGAGGGTCACGGCCGGGTCGTCCGGATCCGCGCCCAGGCCGAGGGGGAGTTCTTCCGCCGCGGCCACCACGGCGTCGGCGTCGGACAGGTCGATGCCCTGGCGCAGGCAGTAGACGGTGACCGCGCGATACATGGCCCCGGTGTCGAGATAGCCATAGCCGAAGTGCCGCGCGACCGCGCGCGAGACGCTGGACTTGCCGGACCCCGAGGGTCCGTCGATCGCGACGACGACTGGCTGCATGGGCCCGGAGCCTACCGAGTGCGTGCCACCAGGGTCACGTATGCAGCCGCCACCCGCGCGCCGTCAGCGCAGCGATCAGCGTGGTCTCAGCCTCGGGGACGATGGAGAGCTCCAGCAGGCCGAAGGGCGCGCCGAGGCCGTGCTCGAGATTGAGTTCCTCGAGGTTGACGCCCGCGTCCCCGACGTCCTGGAAGAGCCGGCCGAGCTGGCCCGGCTCATCGGGGATCAGCACCGTCACGATCCGGTATGCCGTTTGCGGCGCCCCGTGCTTGCCCGGTAGCCGGTCGTGGCCCCGGTTGCCGGCCGCGATCGCCCCCGCAATCGTCGCCCGGGCCCCCGGGGCGAGCGCATCGGGGTCGGTCAGGGCATCGAGGGCGTCGACGACGCGTCCGAGGTCGAGCGCCAGCTCGCGCAGCACGCCCGCGACGGCCGGGGCATTGCCGGTGAGAATCTGGGTCCACAGCCGCGGATCGCTCGCCGCGATTCGAGTGACATCCCGCACGCCGGGACCGGCGAGGGCCACCGACTCCTCGGTCAGGTCGGCCAAACGCGCGGCGACGAGCGATGCGGCCACCTGGGGCACGTGCGAGACCGCGGCCACAGCCTGATCGTGTTCGGCGGGTGAGAGCACGCGGACCACCGAGCCCGCCGCCTCGGCGACGCCGCGGACCAGGCCGACTCCGGCGTCCGAGGTCTCCTCGGCCCGCGTGATCACCCAGGTGCGCCCCTCGAAGAGGTCGATGCGCGCGGCGATCGCCCCGGACCGCTCCCGGCCCGACATCGGGTGGCCACCGACATACCGCTCGGCTGCCGTGGGATTCGCGGCGAGCACATCGGCGCGCACCGCGCGCTTGACCGAGGCCACATCGGTGACGAAGGCCCGCGCCCAGCGATCCAGCGCGACGGCGACGACACCACCGGCGACATCGGGTGGCGTGGCCACTACGACGAGGTCGACCTCCCCGGGTTCCGCCACGACCCCTCCGGAGAGGTCGGCGGCCAGGGCCGCACCGGTCGGTGATCCATCGGCCAAGGTGACCCGGACGCCCGCGCGCGCGAGCACCATCGCGATGCTCGTGCCGATCAGGCCGGCACCGATGACGTGCACGCTCGCGGGCAGGCGGGCGGGCGGGATGGACGCGGGCATACAGCTCCTAGAGATCCACCGCAGCGAAGAGGGCCCCGATCTCGCCCCGCGTCAACGCGCGCGTCTTGCCGGGCTTGGTGTCACCGAGCAGGACCGGTCCGACCTGGGTGCGCGCGAGGGCGATGACCGGGTGACCGACCGCCTCCAGCAGGCGACGCACGATGTGGTTGCGCCCTTCGTGCAGGACGACCTCGACCACCGCGCGGCCGGGCGCGCTGTCGAGCAGTTTGAAGCTGTCGACGGCCACCGGGCCGTCCTCCAGCTCGATGCCGGCGCGCAACCGTTTGCCGAGATCACGCGGAATGGGGCCGGGCACCTGCGCGACATACGTCTTCAGGACCCCGTATGCCGGGTGCTGCAGCCGGTGCGCAAGCTCACCGTCGTTGGTCAGCAGTAACAAGCCCTCGGTGTCGGTGTCGAGCCGCCCGACGTGGAAGAGCCGCTCGCGGCGCTTGGCGACATAGTCGCCGACGCAGGGCCGGCCGAGCTCGTCCTGCATGGTCGTGACCACGCCGAGGGGCTTGTTGAAGGCAAGGTAGACCTTGTCCAGATCGGTCTGGACGCGCACTCCGTCGACGTGGACGACCTGCCGCAGGGGGTCGATGCGGATGCCGAGTTCGGTGACGACCTGGCCGTCCACCTCGACCCGGCCCTCGCTGATGAGTTGCTCGCAGCCACGCCGGGAGGCGACGCCGGCGGCCGCGAGAATCTTCTGCAGCCGGGTGCCGTCGGGATTGTGGACGTCGACGCGGTCGCGCTCGGGTGGTGCCGGGCTCAGGCCGCCCGGCTGCCCGAGCCGGGTCTTGGCGCCGCCGACGGGCCGGCCGCGGCCACCGCGACCTCCCGAACCGCCTCCCCCGGCCGCGCGAGCGGACGAGCCACCGCCCGGACCACCGGTGGAGCCGCGCGATCCGCCGGAGGCCCCGCGGCCGGAGCCCCCAGCCGCGCCGGGACCGCCGCGGGGCCGTCCGCCACCCTGGCCACCACCGCTTTGCCCGCGGCCCCCGCCACGCGCGTCATTGCCGCCATTTCGGGCGGGCGGGGGCGTCATGACCGCCCCGCTTCGGCGAGGTCGTCGAGAGTCTCGACGGCGGGCAGATAGGGAGCCAACGCGGGCAACTCGCCCAGGTCACGCAGGCCGAGCCGCTCCAGGAAGTAGCCCGTCGTCCCGTAGAGCACGGCGCCGGTCTCGGACTCGGCGCCGGTCTCCTCGATCAGGCCACGCGAGAGCAGGGTGCGCACAACGCCGTCGACGTTGACACCGCGCACAGCGCTGACCCGGCCGCGGGAGATCGGCTGTCGGTAGGCGATGATCGCGAGCGTCTCGAGGGAGGCATGGCTGAGCTTGGCCTGGGCGCCGTCGAGGACGAAGCGTTCGACGGCGGCGGCGTACTCGGGCCGGCTGTAGATGCGCCAGCCCCCGCCGACCTCGCGCAGCATGAAACCGCGACCGTCGTAGTCGTCGACGAGCGCCCGTAGCGCGTCAGTGACCTCCGCGAGCGGGATCTCCAGGGCGGTCGCGAGGGCGATATCGCTGACGGGCTCATCGACGACCATGAGGATCGCTTCGATGGCCCCGGGCACCCCGCCGGGCATGGCCGCAACGTCTAGGACGTCAGGTTCGACCTCGGGGGGCGGGCCGACGGCTGGCGCCGGCTCGGTGGTCTGCGTCATGCGTGCTCCTTGATCGGTCCGGCATCGGCCGGCGGCGCCAGGTCGGATTCGTCGAATTCGTCGCTCACGGTGATCTCGCCGTCGTCGGCGCCCGTCCAGCGCACGGTCAGCTCCCCCAGCGCTTCGACCTGCTCGAAGGACACCGACGCCTCCCGGTAGAGCTCCAGCAGCGCCAGGAACCGGGCGACGATGACCAGCGTCGAGTCGGCGTCGGCAATCAGGGTGCGGAAGGTCGCGACCTGATGACGGCGCAGGCGCTCGCCGAGGATCGCCGCCTGTTCCTGGACGCTGACGGCCGGCGCGTGCAGGTGATCCAGGCCGACGCTGAGCACGGCCTTGGGGGTCATCGCCCGGGCGGCGATCTTGGCAAGTTGTTCGGGCGAGACGCCGATGATCAACTCGGGGAGCAGGGCCGCGAAGCGCGGCTCCAGACCTCCCCGGCGGGCGACGCTCGCCCGGTTGACGGCCAGTCGCTCCGCGAACTCGCCCGCCACGTCCTTAAAGGCGCGATACTGCAGCAGCCGGGCGAAGAGCAGGTCACGCGCCTCGATCAGGGCGATGTCGTCCTCGTCGTCGGGGCGCACCTGGGGCAGCAGGCGGGCAGCCTTGAGGTCGAGCAAAGTAGCCGCGACGAGCAGGAACTCGCTGGCTTGCGACAGATCCCAGTCGTTGCTCTCGCGGCGCTCGCGCAGGTGCGCGATGAACTCATCGGTCACCTGGGCGAGCGCGATCTCGGTGATATCGAGTTTGTGCTTGGCGATCAGGCCGAGCAAAAGGTCGAAGGGTCCTTCGAAGACGTCGAGGTGCACCTCGAACGCGGTGCCGGATGCCCGGCGGGTGAGCACCCCGCCGGGGACCTCGCCCTCACTGAGCAGCAGGTCGCTGGTCATCGCGCGGCGTCCCGGCGCCGGGTCACGGGGCGCTGCCGCGGGCGATCAACTCGCGCGCGAGCTGCCGGTAGGCCGCGGCACCGGGGTGGGTGGCGGCATACGTCGTGATGGGTTCGGCGGCGAGCGTTGCGTCCGGGAACTTCACGGTGCGCGCGATGACCGTATGCAGCACTTGGTCGCCGAAGTGCGCCACCACGCTCTCGACGACCTCGCGGCTGTGCAGGGTGCGGCCGTCATACATCGTCGCGACGATGCCGTCGATGCGCAGGCCGGGGTTGAGCCGGTCGATGATCTTCTCGATCGTCTCGACGAGCAGGGCGACGCCGCGCATGGCGAAGTACTCGGTCTCCAGCGGGATGAGCACGCCATGGCTGGCGGTGAGGGCGTTGACGGTCAGCAGACCGAGGGAGGGCTGGCAGTCGATGAGGATGAGGTCGTAGTCGTCCATGACCGGGCGCAGCACCCGGGCGAGCACCTGCTCGCGGGCGACCTCACCGACGAGCTGGACCTCGGCGGCGGACAGGTCGATATTTGCCGGGACGATGTCCAGGCCGGGCACGCGGGTGGGCCGGATGATCTCGCGGATGTCATGGCCGCGCTCGATGAGCAGGTTGTAGATCGTGACGTCGAGATCATTGCTGTTGACGCCCAGGCCGACCGAGAGCGCCCCTTGGGGGTCGAAGTCGAGCAGCAGCACCTTTCGCCCGCACTCGGCGAGCGCCGCGCCGAGGTTGATGGTGGTCGTCGTCTTGCCGACGCCACCCTTCTGATTGCACAGGGAGATCACGCGGGCCGGGCCGTGAGCGGCGAGCGGGGCCGGCTCGGGGAAGACGGGCAGCGGGCGGCCCGTAGGCCCGGTCGTGCCGACGACGGCCGCCTCGATGCCGGGGAGGACTTCGGTCTTGTCCACCGTCATTCCTCCACACCCTGCCGATTGCCGTCGCGGTCAGCCTCGCGCTGATCGGCCTCGACCCTATCAGCGCGCTCGCGGATGAGCCGCGGCATAGGTCTCGCGGAGCTGGTCGATGGTGACCTTGGTGTAGATCTGCGTCGTCGTCACCGACGCGTGGCCGAGCAACTCTTGGACGATGCGGACATCCGCCCCGCCCTGCAGCAAGTGGGTGGCGAAGGAGTGCCGAAGCGTATGCGGTGTGACCGCGGCCCGCACGCCGGCCCGGTCCGCCGCTGCCTTGAGAATCCCCCAGGCGCCTTGCCGGGTCAGGCGCCCCCCGCGGTGATTGAGGAAAAGCGCTGGCGAGGCGCTGCGGCCGCCGACCGCGAGGGTAGGGCGGGCCCGGATCAGATAGGCGTCGAGGGCGGCCCCGGCATAGGAGCCAAGGGGCACCAGTCGTTCCTTGCCGCCCTTGCCGCGCAGCCGGACGACGCCGGCACCTGGCACGATGTCGTCGAGATCCAGCCCGGTCGCCTCGGAGACGCGGGCGCCCAGCCCATAGAGCACCTCCAGCAGAGCGCGGTCGCGCAGCGCGGCCGTCGTGTCACCGACGCCGGCGGCGTCCAGGATGGCCTCGACCTGATCCAGCGGCAGCGCCTTGGGCAGACGGGCAGCCGTCTGAGGTGGCGAGACGGGGCGAGCCGGATCGGTCGGCAGCACGCCGTCGAGGGCGAGAAAGCGATGGAAGGTCCGGACCGCGACCAGCGTGCGGCCTGCGGAGGTCGCGGCGAGGGCCCGGTGCTCGGCGTCCCCCTGCCGCAGGGCGGCGAGGAAGTCGGTGATCGTTGCCTCATCGACCCGTGCGAGATCGTCGATGCCGCGGGCGGCGAGGAAATCGGCATACCGGCGCAGGTCGCGGCGATAGGCCGCCAACGTATGCCGTGACAGCCCGCGCTCGACCTCGAGGTGGACCAGCCAGGCGTCGATCGCCCGCGCGGTGCCGGCGCCGGGCACGCTCACGCCAAGAGGTCGGCGACGTCCTGGCAGGGCAGGTCGAAGGCCGCCGCGACACCCGGGCAGGTGATCTGCCCGTCCTGGGTGTTCAGACCCTTGGCGAGCGCGGGATCGGCCGCGAGTGCGGCCCGCCAGCCGGAGTCGGCCAGGCGCACGGCATACGGCAAGGTGGCATTGGTCAGGCCCCAGGTGGAGGTGTTGGGGACGGCGCCGGGCATATTCGCGACGCAGTAGTAGATGGAGTGGTGCACGGTGAAGGTGGGGTCGGCATGCGTGGTCGGGCGCGAGCCTTCGAAGCAGCCGCCCTGGTCGATGGCGACGTCAACGAGGACCGAGCCGGGCTTCATCTGGGCGACCATCTCGTCGGTGACCAATTTGGGGGCCTTGGCGCCGGGGATGAGCACGGTGCCGATGACCATGTCGGCGCGCAGCACCTCCTCGCGGACCGAAAAGGCGGACGAGGCGATCTGGCGCACGCGGTTGTCGTAGCGCCAGAAGCTCATGCGCAGCTTGTCGAGGTCGGTGTCGAGCATGGTGACTTCGGCGCCCATGCCGAGCGCGATATTTGCCGCATTCTGGCCCGCGACGCCGGCGCCGAGGACGACGACCTTGGCATTGGCGACGCCGCCGACGCCGCCCATCAGGACGCCCCGCCCGCCGTTGGCCTTCATCATCGAGTGGGCGCCGACCTGGGGCGCGAGGCAGCCGGCGACCTCGGACATCGGATAGAGCAGGGGCAGCATCCCCGAGCGGAGTTGAACCGTCTCGTAGGCGATCGCGGTGACCTGCCTGGCGAGCAGTTCGTCGGTCAGTGGCCGATCGGCCGCGAGGTGGAGGTAAGTGAAGAGCGTCAGGCCGGGCCGAAGGCGGTGGTACTCCTGGGCAACCGGTTCCTTGACCTTCATCACCAGGTCGGCCTCGCCCCAGACGTCGTCAGCGTCGTCGATGATGCGCGCACCCTGGGCGACGAAGTCGGCATCGGCGATGGCACTGCCCTCGCCGGCGCCCTTCTGGATGAGCACCTCGTGTCCGTGCGCGACGAGTTCCGCCACCCCCACGGGCGTGATGCCGACGCGGAACTCGTTGTTCTTGACCTCGCTGGGGACGCCGATCTTCACTGCGTGACTCCCTTGTCCGGGAAAGGGATCCGCGCTGACGACGATGTCACCGCGGCCGGCGGGTTGGATGCTCGCCACCAGGCATTTTATGCCCGCGCGGCGGCCGGTCAGCGTCAGCCGCCGAACTCGGCCAAGCCGCCCCGCGCCTGGTCGAGCCAGGCCCGCTGGGCGGTGAGCTTCGCGGTCAGGTCGGCGACCTGCTTGGCGTTGCCCTTGGCCTCTGCGGCAGCGAGGTCGGCCTCCAGCTTGGCGACCGACGCTTCCAGCTGGGTGGCGAGCGAGTGGGCGCGCGAGGCGACCTCGGGGTTGGAGCGGCGCCACTTGCGATCCTCGGCGTCGCGGACAGCGGACTCGATGCGGCGCAGCCCCTTCTCGGTGCGCTCGATGTCGGCGCGCGGCACCTTGCCGGCCTTGTCCCACTTGTCCTGGATGCCGCGCAAGCCCGCCTTCGCGACCTCGAGGTCGGTGACCGGGAGCAACTTCTCGGCATCGGCGAGCAAGGCGAGCTTGACCTCGAGGTTGGCGCGGTACTCCTCGTCCTCGGCCGCCACGACGGCGTCCTTGGCGTTGAAGAAGTTGTCCTGGGCCGACTTGAACTGCTCCCAGAGGGAATCGTCCTCGGCGCGCGAGGCCCGGCCGGCGACGCGCCACTGATCCATCAGCCGCTTGAAAGCGCCGGCAGTGGCCGCCCAGTCGGTGCTGGTGGCCAGGTGCTGGGCCTCGGCGACGAGCTTCTCCTTGGTGGCCCGGGCGCCAGCGCGCGTGGACTCCAACTCCGCGAAGTGGCTGCGTCGGGCCTTGTCGAAGGAGTTGCGAGCCTTCGAGAAGCGCTGCCACAAGGCGGCCTCGATCTCCTTGTCGAGCCTAACCCCGGAGCGCTGGTGCTCCTTCCAGGTGTCGAGCAGGCTGCGCATAGTTGCGCTCGCCGTCTTCCATTGGATGCGCTCGACCGGAACGGCCGCGATCTGCTCGGCCGAGGCGACGAGGGCCTCGCGGGCGGTCTGCGCCTCGGCCTTCGCCGCAGCGCGGGCCTCCCCCTCGGCCTGCCGCTTGCTGGTCAGCTCGCCCTCGATGGTGCTGACCAGGGCGTTGAGCGCCGCGAGGTCGCCGACGACATTGGCGTCACCGATGTGCTTGCGCAGGCCCTTGAGGCCTTCGGCGACATCCTTGGCGGTGACCTCCGGGACCGCCACCCGCTGGTGCAGGAGTTCGGCCGCGGCGAAGAGTTCGTCGTATTTGCGGGCGAAGTAGTTGAGTGCCTCGTCGTTGCTGGCACCGGGGTAGGAGCCGACGGCCCGCTCGCCCTCACCCTCGACGACATAGACGGTCCCGTCGGCGTCGACCCGCCCGAAGCGGACAGAGTCGGAGTGCGGGTGGGCCGGCGCGGCGGCCGGCTTGGGCTTGGCCGCGAACATCGCCGGGCTCGGCATGCCCGGTCGCGGACCCGGCTTGGGAGCGGACGGTGCCGGTATGGCTGCGGGGCTTGCCGCCGGGGCGGACTCGGCCGCGGCCTCCGCCTCGGCGGCGGTCGCGGCCGCCTCGTCTGCTGCCACGGGCTCGGGATCGACGGCCGCGGCCTCAACGACG
>Ga0075158_10003238_pt1 | contig 11512 bp, 9 predicted proteins | sample JI91814BDNA_FD_70968 | JGI IMG/M metagenome (GOLD analysis project Ga0075158, IMG submission 70968) | Wastewater effluent complex algal communities from Wisconsin, to seasonally profile nutrient transformation and Carbon sequestration -... | ecosystem: Engineered > WWTP > Effluent > Algae... | reverse complement strand
AATTTCATCCTTAGTCCCTGCAACAGCTGCTGAATCTGAGGGGTTAGAAGCAATACTGTCTACAGAAGTTGCGGTAGAATCTGTTGCTTTCTTATCTTTATTACATGAAGTTAAAAATAATGCTGCCAATGCTGCTGTAATAAAAATGTGCTTTTTCATAAGATTATATTTATTTAAGGTTGACTTCTAGTATGCAAAATGAGTGCCTTAAAAAAGAGCAGGAAAAAATCGAATGATTTTTTCCTGCTTTAACCCAAAATTAAATAAACTATGAAAAAACTACTTGGGTTCTAATACGCTGATAGGAATAATACACTCTTCAAGTGAAATTCCTCCATGCTGGTAAGTTTCTTTATAGTAATTAACAAAATGATTGTAATTTTTAGGATAAGCCAGGAATATATTGTTTTTAGCAAAAATATATTTCGAGCTCAGATTTCCTTTGGGAAGGAAAAGTTTTTCAGGGTTGGTAATGGCCCATACATCACTGTCATCATACGTTAAGCTTTTACCTGTTTTATATCTGATATTCGTAGACGTTTCTCTGTCCCCTACCACTTTACTTGGCTTTTTCACATATACCGTTCCGTGATCTGTTGTGATAACCAGTTTATATCCGTTTTCTGCAGCTGTTTTGATGATCTTTAGTAAAGAAGAGTTTTCAAACCAGTTGTAGGTAAGAGAACGGAAGGTTTTATCATCACGGATCAGCTGATCCACTATGTGGTTATCTGTTTTCGCGTGCGAAAGAATATCAATGAAGTTGTAAACGATTACCAGCAAGTCATTATTTTTGTGCTGGTTGAAATCATCATAAATTTTTCTTTCAAAATCTGCGTTCAGTACTTTAAGGTACTTCATGGATTTTGATCCCAGGCCAATTCTTTTCATCTGATCTTCCAGGAAGTCTCGTTCAAATTCATTTTTGTTTCCTTCTTCATTATCATTGAACCATTTATCCGGGAAACGTTTCTCAATCTCAGAAGGCATTAATCCTGCAAAGAAAGAGTTCCTTGCGTATTGCGTTGCCGTAGGAAGAATACTGTAATAATAATCTTCCGATATTTTATTGTAATATTTTGTAAATAAAGGTTCAATTACTTTCCACTGATCATAACGGAGATTATCCACCATGAGTAAAAGAACTTTCTCTTTTTCAACTTCCGGCTTTACTTTTTCCTTGAAAAGCGTATGGCTCATCATCGGTTTATCTGAATCTGTAAGCCAGTTTTCATAATTTTTCTCAATAAACTTGGCAAACTGAATATTCGCTTCCTCTTTCTGAGACTGCAGAAGATCGGCAAATTCATTGTCTGCTACTTTATCAAATTTGATTTCCCAGCTTAGGATTTTTTTATAATATTCAGCCCATTCCTGATACGTTCTCAGGTAAGAAAGTTCCATGGAAAGGTTTCTGAATTCCTGCTGGTATTGTAAAATTGTTTTTTGTTCTACCAGGTTATCCTCCTGAAGGTTTTTCTTTAGGGAAAGTAATATCTGGTTAGGATTTACAGGCTTTAATATATAGTCGGCAATCTGGGAACCGATAGCCTCTTCCATAATGTGTTCTTCTTCGCTTTTGGTCACCATGACAATTTTTAAGGCATTATCTTTTTCCTTAATCATAGGAATAGCCTCCAATCCGGAAATGCCGGGCATATTTTCATCAATGAGCGTTAAAGCAAATTTCTCTGAATCCATAAGTTCCAAAGCCTCGTTCACATTATTTACAGGGGTTACCTGGTAACCCTTTTTTTCTAAAAATACGATATGAGGTTTAAGTAAATCTATTTCATCATCAATCCATAATATCTTTTCTGACATAATTTATTTTTTACATGGTTATAGTATCAAAATGTTGACCAATTCCTTTTAAAATCTCACAAAATCGAAAGATTAAAAGTTAAATATTAGTTAAATGAAAATACGGTAAAATAATTCACATTTTCTTTTCATTTAATCAGTGGTTTTTATATATTCCAAAGCCTTTTCCAGTACTTCGTCTTTTCCGTTTTTTATTCCTTCTACACTTGGTTTTATAAGGATGTCAGGGATAATTCCGATTCTTTGGGTCTCTCTGCCATCAGGATAATAAGCACCAAGACCTGTAAACCGTGTATCAAGATCAGCAATTTTAAACATAATGACATCTCCGTTGGCTCCCGAAGTATTACTCCCGATAATTTTAGTCTTCGGATGCTGTTTGAGCATCATTGTGGTAGTTTCTGCCTGACTTTGCGTGTTCTCATCTACTAAAACGATGACATTTCCTTTATAGTATTCAGGATTTTTTCTGCCGATGACATTTTTTCTGCTGTAGAATTTTCCGGGATAGCTGGTATCAGGAAAAATAAACTGATAATAGATTGAGGGACTGGGAAGAAGAAGATAGCTTAAGGGAACAATCGTTTGTCTGGGATAGTTCCTGAGATCAAAAATAATGGATTTTGCAGATTTTAAACTGCTGTACATTTCATCCAGATCGTCCTTTTCTGTAATGCCCATATTGACATACCCGATTTTCTTTTCATCATCCATAAATTTCCACTTTTTGGGAGCCGGAATTTTTTCATGAATAATATCTTTGATAAGATACGTTCTGGTTTTTATTTCCAGGTTTTGTCCATCCCTTTCAATTTTTACAGAAATAGAATCATTGTTGCTGAAGAGAAGTTTGTCTTTTATTTTGCTGATCTTACCCCATGAGTTGGAAGCGGGTACATATTTTCCCAAACTATTGATCATTTGCGGAATGGTTTTTCCCTCAATATCATAAATGACGTCTCCCGGATGCAGAGGACTTTTATGTCTGGATCGTGTTTCATTAACTTTTGTAATCACTAATTTTCCTTCGGCGTAGGTGTATTCTACGGGAACTTTTCTTTTACCATACAGATTGATTTGAATTTCTTTTGACGAAATATAGGCGTGTGAGTCATCCGTTTTAGCCACCAGTTCTGCTAATGCCAGGTGAAAATTTTCATCATGATCAATCATTAGAAATTTTGGGATCATTTCTATAAGGACATCATTCCAGTTCTGATCGGTTTCATATTTATAAGGAAAGAAATATTCTACGTAATTCCAGTATCTGAATAATTCCAGCAGGCTAATTGTTTGGGAAGTAAATTCAGAACCATAAGATTTTTCATTTCTGAAATATATTTTCCTTCCTCCTTTTCCAATATAGTGATTGTCTCCAAAATTCCTGTTGTTTTCAATATAGCGGAGTTTTTGAGATACATCATCGGAGAAAATTTGCGAATTGTCAATCCAGCGTAAGTCAAAATTTTTGAGAAAATAAAATTTCTGATCTTTTACTGAACATTCTTTGAAAAGAGGAACTTTTCCGAGACTTTCAATCCATTCAGAATAAAAGATATTGAGAGATTCCTTATCATTAATATTTTCAAGTTCATTTATTTTTTGAAAAAGCTGCTTGTCCCAGTTCAGATTTCCTTTTGCTACATGAGGATGATAATATTTTAAGAATCCCCATACTCTACAAAGAGATTCCAACTTCTGGGTCTCAGTGATCATTTGTGCGGAAAAATTTAAACTTAAAAGTAATAAAAGGAAAAGAGAATACTTTCTCATTAAAGGGTGTCGTGTTTTCTCTCAAAGATAATCCTTTACTGCAACAATCACAAAAGGTTTTCAAAAAATCTTGAATTGATAATAAATATATACAAAAGAATTTCTGAAGTTGATGCGATGATGCTTCTGATGAAAAATATTTGGTAGATGATCATCTTATCCCAATATTTTAATAGTAATTTAATAAAAGGCTAAACTTTAAAATGCCTAACTTTGTTTACTAATACTGACGTTTCAATGCAGAATAAGCTAAAAATCATCAACGATCCTGTTCACGGATTTATCAAAATACCACACGAAATTTTATTTGATATCATTGAGCATCCTTACTTTCAGAGATTAAGAAGAATCGGGCAGACCGGGCTTTTGAACCTGATATTTCCCGGTGCTACCCATACAAGGTTTCATCATGCTCTTGGAGCAATGCATCTGATGTTTACCGCTCTGGAAACATTGAAGCAGAAAGGAGTGAAAATTTCTGAGGAAGAAGAAAAAGGAGCGATGCTGGCCATTCTGATGCATGATATTGGTCATGGTCCGTTTTCCCATGCCCTTGAAAGTATGCTGATGGATGACTGGCATCATGAAAATCTTTCGTTGCTGCTGATGAATAAGCTTAATGAGGAATTTGAAGGTCAGCTCTCAATGGCTATTGAAATGTTTCAGGGGAAATATCACAGAAAATTTTTCAACCAACTGATCTCTTCCCAACTGGATGTTGACCGTTTGGATTATCTTAAAAGAGACAGCTTTTTTACAGGAGTATCTGAGGGAAATATTAATACTCAAAGAATTATTTCCATGATGAATGTCTGTGAAGAAGGCGAGCTGGTGATTGATGCAAAAGGGATTTATTCCATTGAAAATTTCCTGACAGCCAGAATGTTTATGTACTGGCAGGTGTACTATCATAAAACGTCAGCTTTGGCAGAGTTTCTTTTAGTGAAAATCCTTGAAAGAGCAAAGTATCTGATTTCTCAGGGAGTAAAACTTCCTGCAACAGATAATCTGCAATATTTCTTATACCGTGAAAAGAGTGCTGCATCGGATGAAGATATAGAAAGATTTACGAAGCTTGATGACAATGATGTGATTCAGGCAATGAAAGAATGGCAGAATTCGGATGATTTTGTATTATCATATTGGTGTAAATGTGTAATTCAGAGAAATTTGCCTAAAACAATTATTTCATCACATCCATTTGACAGGGAAATAATTGAGGAAAAAATAAAAAAGAGCAATGAACTTTTCGGAATCGATAATGGTAATGAATTGGTTCATGAAATTAAAAGAAAATTATTGCCTTATCATGCAGAGAAACAACCGATCTATTTACTGCATAAAAATGGCAGGAGAACAAGGCTGCATGAGTCGGAAGATCAGCTTTTATCAGGATTAATTGTGAATAAGACGACCCGCTATATCCTTATGTTTCCAAGAGATATCTCCATATTGGACTCTTAAAGAATATTAAAATTTACGATCTGAAACTAAAACATGTTTGCAAATTATAGAATTTCTTATCTTTGCAGAATATGGAATTTACAGCTTCGCAAATTGCAAGTTTTATTGACGGAAAAATAATAGGTGACGAGAATGCACTTATTACGGGAGTTTCACCAATTGAAAATGGAGAATCAGGACATCTTTCTTTTATAGCACAAGATCGGTTTTCTCATTTTTTGGACAGCTCAAAATGCTCAGTTATCATCGTTTCGGAAAAACTTCTGGAGAAAAATCATTATAACCCTACCTTAATCGTTGTAAAAGATGCCTATCTTTCTTTTCAGATTCTGATGAATTTATATCAGGAAATGCAGGGAAGAAAAGAAGGTATTGAAAACGGATCATCCATTCATGATACTGCTGTCATAGGAGATAAGGCGTATATCGGAGCATTTACATATGTTTCCGAGAAAGCCAAAATTGGGGAAGGTTCACAAATTTATCCCCATGTATATATAGGAAAAGGAGTGAAAATTGGTAAAAACTGTAAGATAGACAGTGGTGCCAGAATTTACGACTACTGTATTATTGGAGATAATTGTGTAATTCATTCCAATACCGTAATCGGAGGGGATGGTTTTGGTTTCCAGCCAACAGCTGAAGGCTTCAAAAAAATACCTCAGCTGGGAAATGTAATTATTGAAGACGATGTAGAAATTGGTTCAAACTGTAGTATTGACAGAGCTACGATTGGCTCTACTGTTATCGGAAAAGGAACCAAAATTGATAATTTGATTCAAATTGCTCACAATGTGAAAATTGGTCAGAATAATGTAATTGCTGCACAAGCAGGAATTGCTGGTTCTACAACTATCGGTGACTGGAACCAGATTGGTGGTCAGGTAGGTGTTGTAGGACATATCAAAATAGGGAATCAGGTGAAAATTCAGGCTCAGAGTGGCGTGAATTCCAGTGTTAATGACAGAGAAACATTGTACGGTTCACCTGCAATCAGTTACAATGACTATTTAAGGAGTTATGTTCATTTCAGGAACTTACCTGGAATAGTAAATAGAATAAATAATCTTGAGAATAACTCAAAAGATAATACTAATGAGTGATATGCAAAAAACACTTCAGCAAGAGGTAACTCTTTCTGGAATTGGCCTTCATACTGGTAAAGAAGTAAAACTTACCATTAAACCTGCTAAAGAAAATACAGGTTTTGTATTTGTAAGAACAGACTTGGAGGGACATCCTCAGGTAGAAGCTGATGTAAATTATGTTGTAGCAACTGAAAGAGGAACTACATTAGAAAAATTAGGGGTAAAAATTACCACTTGCGAACATCTTTTAGCAGCCCTTGTTGGTTGCGATATTGATAATGCAATTTTAGAAATGGATGCCTCTGAACCTCCTATTTTGGATGGATCCTCAAAATATTTTGTGGAAGCTATCGAAAGTGTTGGAGTAGCAGAACAAGCCATTGCAAGAGAATATCTTGTTGTAAAAGAGGTTCTTACCTATAGTGATCCGGCTACAGGTTCGGAAATCACCATCATTCCTTCAGATACTTACGAAGTAACTACTATGGTAGATTTTGGGACTAAAGTATTAGGTACTCAGAATGCTACTCTTAAAAATATTTCAGAATTTAAAGACGAAATCTCATCAGCAAGAACATTCAGCTTCCTGCATGAATTGGAAATGCTTTTAGATCATGGTTTGATTAAAGGTGGAGATATTTCCAATGCTATTGTATATGTAGATAAAGATCTTACTCCTGAAACAACAGAAAAATTAAAGAAAGCCTTTGGAAAAGATAATGTATCCATCAGACCCAACGGTATTCTTGACAATCTTAATTTAAATTATCCTAACGAAGCGGCAAGACACAAATTACTGGATGTAATTGGTGACCTTGCTCTGGCAGGAGTAAAAATAAAAGGTAAAGTTATAGCCAACAAACCGGGACACTATGTGAATACTCAGTTTGCGAAAAAACTTAACCGCCAGTGGAAATTGCAAAAAAAGAAAAACGTTCCGGATTTTGACCTGACAAAAGAACCAGTATTCGATATCAACGGAATTATGAAGCTTATGCCTCACAGACCTCCGTTCTTATTAATTGATAAAGTTCTTGAACTTTCAGACTCTCATGTAGTAGGACTGAAAAATGTGACCATGAACGAACCTTTCTTCGTCGGACACTTCCCAAAAGAACCCGTAATGCCTGGAGTTCTTCAGGTAGAAGCATTAGCACAGACAGGAGGAATTCTTGTATTGGCCAGCGTTCCGGATCCTGAAAACTATTCTACTTATTTCATCAAAATTGATAAGGTGAAATTCAAGAGAAAAGTAATTCCGGGAGATACGCTTATTTTCAAAATTGAATTAATTGAGCCTATCAGAAGAGGAATTGTTCATATGCAAGGGTATGGATATGTGGGAGACACTGTGGCAGTAGAAGCAGAGCTTATGGCTCAAGTTGCAAAAAATAAAGTTGATTAAATGATTCATCAATTAGCAGCCGTAGATAAACGTGCGAAAATCAGCAAAAATGTAATCGTAGAACCTTTCACTACCATTGCAGGGGACGTAGAAATTGGAGAAGGAACATGGATTGGTCCTAATGTAACCATCATGGATGGCGCAAGAATAGGAAAAAACTGTAGGATTTTTCCCGGGACTGTAATCTCTGCAATTCCTCAGGATCTGAAATTTGATGGTGAAGATACCCAGGTAATTATCGGTGATGACACAACAATCAGAGAGTGTGTTACGGTAAACAGAGGTACAAAGGCTTTGGGATATACTAAAATAGGAGCGAACTGCCTTATTATGGCTACTTCGCATATTGCCCATGATTGCGTTATTGGAGATCATGTTATCATTGTCAACGGTTGTGGTATTGCAGGACATGTGGAAATAGGTGATTATACCGTAATGGGAGGTTTATCAGCAGTTCACCAATTTGGTAAAATCGGAAAACATGTAATGATTTCTGGAGGTACTTTGGTAAGAAAAGATATTCCGCCTTACGTAAAAGTAGCAAGAGAGCCTATGTCTTATGCTGGTATCAATTCTGTTGGTTTAAGAAGAAGAGGATTTACCAATGAGAAAATCTTTGAAATCCAGAAAATCTACAGAGCCATCTTCCAAATGAAGATGAACGTTTCCCAGGCTATTTCCCATATTGAAAAAGAAATGCTTCCAACGGCTGAAAGAGATGAAATCTTACAGTTTATTCAAAACTCACCAAGAGGTATCGTAAAAGGATACGGAACCGGTAAAGATAGTAATTAAGAGAAATGCTAAAAAGCAAATTTGCAAATCTGCCTGTTTGCTTGCCAGCCGGTAAAATTTAAGTAAAAAAAGATAATATATATTAATGGCAACAAGTAACGATATCAGAAAAGGTCTTTGCATCGAATATAGCAACGATATTTTTAAAGTAATCGAGTTCCTTCACGTTAAACCAGGTAAAGGACCTGCTTTCGTAAGAACAAAATTAAAGTCTGTGACTAACGGTAAAGTAATTGATAATACTTTCTCCGCAGGACACAAAATTGATGAAGTAAAAGTAATCACCAGAAAGTTCCAGTATCTGTATGATGATGAGAACGGATTCCACTTCATGAACAATGATGATTTCTCTCAGTTATACATCAACAAAGAAATGATTGAGAACTCTCAGTTTATGAAAGCTGGTGAAGAAGTAACAATCATCTTGAAAGAAGCGGACGAAACTCCACTTTCTGCTGAACTTCCACAATCAGTATACCTTGATGTTATCGAAGCTGATCCGGGTGTAAAAGGAAACACTGCAACCAATGCCCTTAAAAACGCAATCGTTGAAACTGGAGCAAGAGTAATGGTTCCTTTGTTCATTGAACCGGGAGACAGAATTAAAGTAAGCACTGAAGACGGCAGCTACTTAGAAAGAGTAAAAGAATAAATAAAATGTACATAAATTCGGTTTGCATCAGCACTCCGAATTTTGTTTTATAAGAAAATCTATTGTTATGAGATTCCATTCTCCGCAAAAGCTTAAAACGATTGCAGATTTAATAGGCTCAGCATTTGTAGGGCCGGAAGATTTTGAAGTATTGGGAACTAATGAAATTCACATGGTAAAACCAGGTGATATCGTTTTTGTGAATCACCCTAAATATTATGACAAAGCATTAAACTCTGCAGCCACTATTATTTTAATTGATAAAGAAGTAGATTGCCCGGAAGGTAAAGCACTTTTAGTTTCTGATGATCCTTTCAGAGACTTTAATAAAATCAATACCCATTTTACCAGAATCTATAATTTCACAGAAGAACTTCACGATGTGGAAATAGGAGAGGGGACAAAGATTCACTCTTCAGCAGTGATCGGAAACAATGTGAAAATTGGGAAAAACACCCTTATCTTCCCTAATGTTGTCATTGGTGACCGTACGGAAATCGGTGATAATGTCATCATTCAGTCCAATACGGTTTTGGGAGGTGATGCATTTTATTACAGAAAATTAAACGGAAATTTTGACCGTCTGATTTCAGTTGGAAATGTTGTTATTGAAAACAATGTGGAGATCGGAAACGGCTGTACCATTGACAGAGGAGTTACAGACTCTACCATTATTGGAGAAGGCTCCGTTTTAGATAACCAGATTCAGATCGGACATGATACTGTTATTGGAAAAAAATGTCTGATAGCTTCTCAGGTTGGAATTGCCGGATGCTGTATCATCGGAGATGAGGTGACTTTATGGGGACAGGTAGGAATCGCTTCCGGTAACAAAATTGAGTCTGGATCGGTGCTTCTGGGAAAAACAGGTGTAAACAGGGATCTTGAGAAAGGAACCTATATCGGGATGTTTGCAGAAGATTTTAAAACTTATCTTAAAAAAGAAGTAAAACTGAGAAATCTCAAATAAACAATTCCAAAGGTTTTATCCAAAATCAAAGAAATTTAAGTAAATTTGTGAGCATTAATAAAATAATAAATAAATTAAAACAACAATAAAATGTCAATTTTAGTAAACAAAGATTCTAAAGTAATTGTACAAGGATTTACAGGGAACGAAGGAACTTTCCACGCTGGTCAGATGATTGAATACGGAACAAACGTAGTAGGTGGTGTTACTCCAGGAAAAGGAGGTAGCGAGCACTTAGGAAAACCGGTATTTAATACAGTAGCTGACGCTGTTGAAAAAGCAGGAGCAAACGTAAGTATCATTTTCGTACCGCCGGCATTCGCAGCAGACGCTATCATGGAAGCTGCTGAAGCAGGAATTAAAGTAATTGTATGTATTACTGAAGGTATTCCTGTAGCTGATATGGTAAAAGTAAAATCTTACATCGCTGACAGAGACTGCAGATTAATCGGACCAAACTGCCCTGGAATCATTACTTCTGAAGAAGCTAAAATTGGTATTATGCCAGGTTTCGTTTTCAAAAAAGGAAAAGTAGGGATCGTTTCAAAATCAGGAACCCTTACTTACGAAGCTGCTGACCAGGTAGTAAGAGCAGGTTACGGTATCTCTACCGCAATCGGTATCGGTGGTGACCCAATCATCGGAACAACTACAAGAGAAGCTTTAGAGCTATTCATCAACGACCCTGAAACTGAAGCTGTTGTAATGATCGGTGAAATTGGTGGTGGTCTTGAAGCTGAAGCGGCAAGATGGTACAAAGCAAGCGGATCTACTAAGCCGGTTGTAGGTTTCATCGCTGGACAAACAGCTCCAAAAGGAAGAACAATGGGACACGCAGGTGCTATCGTAGGTGGTGCAGAAGATACAGCTCAGGCAAAAATGGAAATCATGAGAGAAAACGGTATCAACGTTGTTGATTCTCCTGCTGATATTGGTGCTACTGTAGCTAAGATTCTAGGATAATATAAAACCCAGCATATGAAAAAACTTTTATTAGCCTCAGCTTTGACACTTTCTGCTTTATCTTTTGCACAGGTGCAATGGAAAAGTACAAGATTTGGAGTAACAGGAGGTTTAAATTACTCCAGAGTATCTAATGCCCACAACCCTTCAGGCCCAAGATACACTTTCCAGGCTGGAGCTTTGGCATTGATCCCCGTAGGAAAGGCAAACCAGTTCTTTATTCAACCTGAAGTATTGTACTATGGTGCAGGAGAAACAGGAAAAGATAAAGATGCTAAAGGTGTAAATGGTTATGACGCACTATATGCTAATAACTACCTGAGTGTGCCTCTTTATTTCAAAGGATATTTTTCTGAAGCAGAATCAGAATTCTTTGGATTAATAGGACCTAGATTTAACTTCTTGGTAAACCAGAACGTTAAAGATGCTCCTGTAAGCAGACCTTATTATGACCCGGATGTTACTGATCCTAACCAGCCGGCAGGCGTAAATGGTAAGGCGAAGAGCTTTAACTGGGGACTTGGACTGGGAGTAGGATATAGCTACAAAAGACAACTTGAAGTGGCTTTAAAATATGA
>Ga0075158_10003236_pt1 | contig 11514 bp, 3 predicted proteins | sample JI91814BDNA_FD_70968 | JGI IMG/M metagenome (GOLD analysis project Ga0075158, IMG submission 70968) | Wastewater effluent complex algal communities from Wisconsin, to seasonally profile nutrient transformation and Carbon sequestration -... | ecosystem: Engineered > WWTP > Effluent > Algae... | reverse complement strand
TTTGCCATTGGGATGAACGGCTTCTTTGCACATGGCGTTCCATGCTTTTACAATGGCAGGAAGATAGGTTTTGCGATCGAGCAATCCATTGTTAATTCCCCAGGCAAAGCCGTAAATAAAGAGGGAAGTACCAGATACTTCTTTACCGCCAAAATGATTGGGGTCATTAAGGCTCACATTCCAGTAGCCATCTGTTCTTTGGAGGGGGAGGAGGGCAGCGCACATGTCTTTATAATCGCGGAGGTATTCTTCATAGTGCGGATCGATTCGGGGGAGTGCTTCCAGGGTTTTAACGAGGGCGGCAACCACCCAGCCATTTCCCCGGCTCCAGTAACAATCATCGCCATTGGGTTCTTTGTAAGGAGGGTCAAAATCCTTATCTCTCCACCAGAGATGTTCAGCAGGGTTGTACAGGCCTTTTTCTCCATGTTTATTTTTAGTGTAGGCATACATCTGGTACATCCGGTTAAAGTAACTGGTATCCTGATAGAGGTTGCCCAGTTTTACAAAGACAGGCATTCCCATTTGCAGGGCATCGATCCAGTTCCAGTCATCCACTTTGGGAGTTATTTTCATGGAATCTATACAGGCTTTGATATCGCGAACTCTTTCAGGATGTTGTTTTCCATCGAGCAGGTACATATCAATATATGTCTGGCCGCAGCATTGGTTATCGGCATTCCTGGTTTTGATACCTCCTCTTAATCCCCATTTATGTTTTTCGCCCCATTGCAGGGTATAATCATAATAGGCTTTCTTTTTATCAATCTGATACAGCGCCATCAGTCCTTCATAATACACAGCTCTTGTCCAGATATTGCTGGGTCTTTCAATATTGGTGAAGATGGGTTTTCCTGCATCCGGCCACAGATCCATAAAGTACTGGTTGGTCTGTCGCATGGTTTTGATAACCTGCTTTTTTTTTGGAATTTTTTGTGCCTGAGCAAAATGGGCAGATAGTAATAGCAGAAAGAGGATATATTTTTTCATTTGACAAGCGATTGGTGAATGGGTATAAAGATGAAGCAATCGGGTTGAAATTGAAAATGGATGTTGATTTTACAGGCCTGACAGACCGGGATGGTTGAATTAGTATAAAATGAAACCGGCGCTGGCAACCCTTTTCAGGATTTTGCAAGTGCATCATTCTTCCGGGAACGATTGCGTAAAAAACCCGCAAATAACCGACAGTACAGGATGAACCAATTTCATAAAAAACTAATATTAGTGTCTCATTTGATGATTGCTGCTTATGAATTATGCAAACCCAAGGTGCATGGGCTTAGAGGTTCCAGCACCCGAAATATTGTACACAAGACTGTCTTTGTTGAACAACAGTCACCCACTTCATGCAGGTCCTTATACAAGAGACCGTCACATTACAATCCACCACGAACCCTTTTATTCAGACAATCATTTCCCTTCAGCAGTAGTAATGCCGGATGGGGAAGATCGCTACAGATCAGGTATTATTCGAAAGTGATGTGTCCTTAATGGACGACAGCTTACTATTTCGTTTAACCAATAATGCTCTTAATTTTTTTATAAACCAATAACGTTGCTTACAATGAAAAAACAAACAAAAAGGAGAAGTCTCTTTTTTCTGATTTTCTTTCTGTGCACAGTAATTACTACTGTTGCGCAAAATGTTGCCGTAACCGGTAAGGTGACGGACGAGGCCGGTAAAGCACTGGATGGTGCTACGGTAGAAGAAAAAGGGACTAAGAACAAGGCCATGACGGATAAGGCCGGTGTTTTTAAACTGAATGTATCATCTGCAGACGCTACATTGATCGTCAGTTTCGTGGGACATGAACAGATGGAGCTTCCTCTGAATAATCAAAAAGAGGTTAACATCAGTTTAAAAACTACTGCAGAAAGCCTTACTGATGTGGTGGTGATCGGTTATGCCACTGTTAAAAAGAAAGATGTAACCGGTTCTGTTGCCGGGATCAACCAAAAAGATATTCGGTCAAGGCCGGTAGATAATGCCCTCCAGGCCATGCAGGGTAAAGTGGCCGGAGTGGATATCACTTCGAATGAGCGGCCGGGTACCGTGGGCAGTATCAATATTCGCGGGGTACGTTCCCTGACGGCATCCAATTCGCCGCTTTTTGTGGTGGATGGTATTCCTTTGACAACGGGAGGGATTGACTTTTTAAATCCCAACGATATTGAGTCGATCGATGTATTGAAAGATGCATCAGCGACAGCCATTTTTGGATCCCGGGGTGCTAACGGAGTAGTGATTGTAACTACAAAACAAGCTAAAAGTGGTAAAACACAGGTGAACCTTTATAGTTCAATGACATTTGAGAACGTAAGAGACTGGGCGCCGATCATGTCGGCTTCTGAATATATTGATTTTCGCCGCTGGGCAGTATATTATAGCAATACTGCCACCCGCCCCCGCGGAGATAACCCCAATATCACGAACGACCGGGATATCTTTCTGGCAACATCAGACCCTACGGCATGGAAAAATATTGCCAAAGGCTGGGCCTCCGGCAAATGGGATGGTTCACAGGTTGATAATACCGACTGGACCGGTCTGGTGACACAAACCGGAATTACTACCGACAATACCATCAGTGTATCAGGTGGTTCAGGGAAAGTGAAAGCCTATGCTTCATTCGGGTACCTGCAGAACAAGGGTACATCGATTGGACAAAAATTTAATCGTTACTCTGGTAAAACCAGTGTGGATATTCAGGCAACTGATTATTTCAGCATGGGTTTGAATATGAACCTGACTTATTCCGTTCAGGAGTTTGGACAATCCAATACGATTATCGGTTCTTTTGTAGGAACACCTGCCAACAGTATTTATAACTCAGCAAGGGGACTTTTTAAATGGGCCCAGCCTTATGATTCTGCCGGGAACAGGATTATTTATCCCGGTGGTGATGTGGCTATTAAAACTGTAGTGGATGAGTGGAAATATTCTCAGGACCAAAGAACAAATATCCGTGCATTTGGAAGTTTGTATGCACAGATGGATTTCGGTAAAATCAGTTCTGCTTTAAAAGGCCTGAAATACCGGTTTAATTTTGGACCTGATTTCTCTAATTTCCGGAATGGTATATATATTGATGGTCAATCTGCCGCCAGCAGTGGCATCAATGGTGCTTCTTTGCAGGAAGGAAAAACTTTTTCATGGACGCTGGATAACCTCTTGTACTATGATAAGGAAATCGGTGACCACAGTTTTGGTCTGACCTTATTACAGAGTGCGACCAAATTTGTAGCGGACCCGGTCAATACCGTTCGTGGTACCGGTATTCCCTTTGCCAGTCAGAAATGGAATGCGCTGAATTCTGCAACACTTCCTGCAGCTAACTTAACAATCGCACAAAATTCTGATTTGATCAAGCGCCAGCTCGTGAGTTATATGGCTCGTCTCAACTATGGATTCAAAGACAAATACCTGCTCACCGTTTCCGTACGTTCAGATGGCGCTTCTCAATTATTTGATGATGGCAGCAAGTTTTCTATGTTCCCCAGTGCCGCTTTGGCCTGGAGGATTAATAAGGAAAGCTTCATGCAGGATGTGAAATGGATCAACGATCTGAAACTGCGTATCGGGGGTGGTGTAACCGGTAACTCTGCCATTGATGCCTACGCCACTAAAGGTAGAACAGTCCCCAATTTTTACCCTGTAGGAAGTTCATTACAGCCTGCTTCATTGCCCGTAACGGTACTGGCCAATCTGGCGCTGGATTGGGAAAAAACAACACAGTATAATATCGGACTTGATTTCAGTATCCTCAACAGAAGAGTCTCTGGTGTAATTGATGTATACACGTCAAAAACCAAAGACCTGTTGATGGCCCGTGAAATTCCCAGTGTAACCGGTTACCTGACAACCTTTCAGAATATCGGTAAAACAGAAAACAAAGGAGTGGATATCAACATCAATACCATCAACTGGACAACCCGCAATTTCCAGTGGACTACCAATTTGAACCTGGCCTGGCAGAAGGAAAAGATTATTTCCCTTTCAAACGGTACTCAACCTGATATCGTTAACAACTGGTTCCCTGGATCTCCGATTGGTGTCATTTACGGATTTGCTTCCACTGGCATGTGGCAGTATTCAGATACTTCACTGCTCCGTCAGTATGCCCTGAATGGTAATAATTTTACACCCGGTCAGGTTAGACCCATTGATCAGAATGGTGATAACAAAATTGATGGAAACAATGACCGTGTGATCATCGGACATACCAGGCCACGTTGGGTGGTGGGGATGACTAACTCATTTACTTACAAGAATATCGAGTTATCATTCTTCATTTATGGCCGTCTGAACTACTACTTCAACCAGGGTGGTGAGGCGCAAACAGCCCGTGGCAACCAGCGTCAAATTGACTACTGGACCGAAAACAACCAGGGAGCTGCCTATCAGAAGCCATTTTATTCTGTAGGATCAGGTGATGCCTATTCTCCTTCGCTGGGTTATTTGAAAGCCTCTTTCCTGAAAATCAGGAATATTTCAGCCTCTTATAATTTCAATCCCAAATTGCTGAAAGCATTACATATGCAGAGCTTTAGAATCTATGCACAGGCAACCAACCCCGGAATGTTATTTTCAAAAATAAAATTCCTGGATATGGATGCGGTATCTGCTTTTTCAAACCGGGGAATTACAATTGGTATTAATGCAGGCTTTAACTAATAAAATTCGCTATATGAAAAATAAAATTTTAAATATTTGTCTGGTGAGCCTTTTGCTGGGGTCGGGTCTCACTTCATGTAAAAAGACTTTTCTTGATGAAAACCTGGAAACGGTCCGGGACCTGAGCTTTTACAAAACCGATGCTGGTATACAAGCACTGGTCATGGGAACCTACCATCATGTTTTTAGTTCTCAGTTTAATGGTGAAATGGCTTTTGCCAATATGTGTTCGGGTGTAGATGAGTTTCGTACCGGTGGAGATCCCTCCAACGGAATGTACAGCTCATACGGAAATACTTTTGGTCCCATCATTACCCCCAACAACGGTAACACGGTATTGTCTCCTGCACAATGGGATAATCTTTACCTGGGTGTTGGTTATGCTAATCAGATCATTGAAAATGCATCGGCCAGTGCTTCTACTGCTGATGCAATTAAGAAAACTGCACTGGGAGAGGGATATTTTTTCAGGGCTTACAATTATCTCCGGCTGGTTAGCCAATACGGGGCTGTGCCTTTGAAAACTAAATCAAGTTCTACGGTTGAACTGGAGTTCACTCGTGCCGCACCTAAGGATGTATATGATCTGATCATTGCTGATTTTACACAGGCTTTTAATTTGCTGGGCAATACTGGTTCACCTGCCAGGATCACCAAGGATGCAGCAGCACATTTCCTGGCCAAAGCCTACCTCAGCCGTGCCAGTGAAATCAATGATTCCTGGAATTCCACCACAAAGGCTACGGATCTGGCAGCCATTGGACCACTGTGTGATGCGGTAATTGGCAGTCACCCCCTGGCTCCTAATTATGGTGACCTGTGGAGATACACTGCCCCCAATGGAGCTAATGAAAATCTGAGGGAAGTGATCCTTTCTGCACAATTCACTTCTGATCTTTCTGCCAGCGGTCAGAATACACAGCACCTTTACTATGTATCCCGTTATGAAGATATCGCGCAAATGCAGCGCGACCTGAGTGGAGATCGTCCATTCAGCCGTTTATGTCCTAATTTTTTCATGTATCGTATTTATGATTTGCAGAATGACTCCAGGTTCTGGAAAACATTCCGTACCAAGAGCAAGGTAAATGCCAATGCACCTACAACACCTTATGTACAGGGTGATCTGGGTATTATGTATGTGATCAATCAGCCTGGTGATACAAGATTTTCTGCTAATCTGCTGAATAATTCAGTGGTATACAGCACTACCGGAAAAACAATACCGCATGTGTATGTTGCATATCGCAACGGACAAACTGCCGATGGTGGATGGAACGATACCCGTCGCTTCCCTTCCCTGAGTAAATTCATGGATGGTTCCAGAACAGCTGGTTTTAATGATGTGGATGGTTTAAGGGATATTACCCTGGCCCGTTCTGCTGAAACCTACCTGATTGCGGCAGAAGCAAAGATCCGTCTCGCTAAACTGGGTACTGGTAGTTATAACGACGCATTGCCTTATATCAATGCTGTTAGAGCAAGGGGCCAGTATGCAAGCGGTGAAAGCCGTTCGGTTTATTATGATGGCGGTGCTGCCCCCAGCGCGGCCCCTCAAACAATTCCTCCTTCATTTTTCCCGGAGAATTCTTACTATGAGTCCAATAACATTCCGGTTACAACAGCTGCATCAGCCAGCCTGGCTGTTTCCAATATTGCAACCCTGCCTGCTGGTGATGAATATATAATCAATGTGCTGGGATTGTCTTCAACCTATGACAGGATGCTGGCATTTCTGCTCAATGAAAGGTCCCGTGAACTGGCCGGTGAATACCTCCGCTGGCAGGATTTGTCACGTACCAAAACCCTTGTTCAAAGAGCCAAGGCTTTTAACCCGGATGCCACTCCAAATGTTCAGGATCGTCACCTTTTACGGCCGATCCCACAGAATTTCCTGGATGCCATCCAGTTGAACGGACAAGCATTGACAGCTGCTGAAAAGCAAGCGATGCAGAATCCAGGGTATTAATGAATGATAAAAAAATGTAATACGATTAAGGAGGGCCCTATCCAGGGTAAACCTTAAACTGCTGATCCCGGAAAATGTGAATACGCTTAGTTTAAAAGATGATTTATTTGTTTAAGGAAGGGATTTAAATAGCAGAAAAGTTTTAAGCAGTCAGTTAGTTATCATGCAGAGGGCAGACCCAAAAGGTCTGCCCTTGTTTTTTGGCGAATGATTTTAATCAGGTATCGCAGTAAATCTTAAAAAATACCGGTTTACGCAGGACAATGCAGGATGGTTCCGCACCTAAAATCCTATTATTTAGCGAAAGCAAAGGGCCATTCCTTGTTTTATGCCTGCTGCTTTGATCGATTGCTAATGCCAAAACTGACAAACAATATTTAAATGACCGGGGGGCTTTTGCCCTGTCCGGTCATTTTATTTTATAAAGGACAAATCAGGATTATGTTCATGAAAAAAACGAGATTACTGGTAGGGATGGCGCTGCTTTCATTACTATTGGTGCAATGCCGAAAGAAAGCATTTGACGAATACTATGGGCGTCCCGCTAACCTGGAACAACCCATGTACCAGGTACTGCAGGCAAAAGGGAAATTCAATACCCTCCTGGCTGCAATTGATAAAGCCGGATATAAGTCCACACTCAGCGGAGCCGGCTACTGGACCTTGTTTGCCCCCAGTGATTCTGCCTTTCAGGCCTATTTCACTGCCAACAGTATTGCAGGGATCGGTGCACTGGATTCAGCTGCCTGCCGTAAAATCGTAACCTATTGCCTGGTGTATAATGCTTTCAAAGAGGAAAGACTGCCCGATTACCAAAGTGCAACCGGCTGGCTCGAGAACAATGCCTTCCGCCGCAGAACCGCTAGTTATACGGGGGTTTACGATGGACGCAACACAACAGGAGCCGCTATCAAGGTCATCGAATCAAACAGAAATAATAATGGGTCTACTTTTTATATCGACGCCGATAATAATAATAAGTACCTGCCTTATTTCATGAGCCCTTACTTTACAGCCAAGGGACTAACAGGAGCGGATTATAGTTATTTCTACCCTGCCAGCACCTATACCGGATTTAATGTTGGTGAAGCAGCCGTAACGGAAAAAGATATCCCGGCCGAAAACGGGGTGATCCATGTGGTTAATAAAGTCATCACCGCCTTACCCAGTATTGACCAGTATATCGGCAGCAATGCGAATTATTCAGTGTTCAAAGATATCCTGGATAAATACCTTGTTCAGTATGTACTGAATGCCACCGCTACTCAGAACTACAAAAATGTAACGGGCAATGCAGTGGATGTGTATACCAAAGTATATAATTCCAACCTGGCCTTTTCTCCCAATAATGAAAATTTTCTGAAGCTGCAGGACAATGACGGACAGAACGATTCTTATACCATGTTTGTTCCACAGAATGCAGCCCTTACCACTTATATTAATACCGTACTGCTGGAGAATTACACCAGTCTGGATGCCCTTCCACGCAGTGTGATCTATGATTTCGTAAACGCCCATATGTGGCGGACCGCCGTATGGCCTTCAAAATTTGCCAGCACCTTCAATTCAGTTGGAGAAGAAGCCCGGTTCAATCCGGCTACCGATGTAGTAGATAAAAAGATGCTGAGTAATGGTATGTTTTATGGTACCACAAAAGTGCAGGATGCCAATGTATTCAGCAGTGTATATGGGAAAGCCTATCTCGATCCCAACTATACCATGATGACCAGCCTGCTGAACCTGGATCTGAAATTCCAGATTTCCAATGTACGGCAGAATTACACCGTATTCCTGATCAGCAACGCCGCCTTTAACGCGGCAGGTTATTTTGCTGATCCCACGGTAAGCAATAACGTGAATGAACAATGGCGCTATATCCCTCCGGGAGGTGGTGCCCAACTCACCGGATCTTCGGCCCTGGTCAGACTCCAGCGTATCCTGAATATGCATGTGGTGCCGGGTAGAAATATCACGAGCCTGGCAGGAGCTGGTGTGGCCATGACTTATTCCGGAGAATTTGTAAAGTATAATAGTAACACCGTGGTGGCTGCCGGTAACCTGGATATTCCCAATTCCGCTAACGTAACCGGTCAAAAGACTGCCGTTAACGGAACGGTCTATTACCTGGATAAAATCCTGCAGTTCAGTGAAAGAAATGTGGGACTCCATATTGCAGCACTGGCACCCACCGTAGCATCGCAGTATTATAATTTCTTCCAGTACCTGCGATTTGCCAATATTTATAATGCGACCACAGGGGAAATTCAACAGGTCGCATCCGGTTCTTTCTATACCTTCTTTATTCCTAACAATGCAGCCATAGTAGCGGCAGTGAATGCCGGGCAACTGCCTGGTACCGGAACGCCCCCAACCATGGTACCTAATTTCAATCCAAGTTTACTGGCTGATAAAGAAAAGGTCAACAATTTTATCTATTACCATATCCTGAATAAAAGGAACATTGCCACAGACGGACAGGAAAGCGGAACTTTTGAAACGCTTTTTAAATTCTCTAATGGTGATCCCTCTACCATATTCGTGAACAACAGTACACCGAACGCGATTGCGCTGAATGATATGCTGTCCCGGCCTGCCAATGTAGTTGTCGGTAGTAGCAATAACCTGAGTAACAGGATCACCTTGCACCTGATTGATAATTATCTTAGAAAAAACTGATAAATGCGTAACCAATTGTATATGCGGAAAATTATTTACACCAGCACTTGCACCCTGCTCCTGCTGCTTTGCTTTGGATTAACAGCATTTGCTCAGTCCTTGATCCGGGGGAAAGTAATTGACAAAAAAGGCAATCCCGTTCAGGGCGCTTCGATTTCTGTGATTGATGCTGATAACCGGATTTTAACCGGGACATCCACGGATATTGAAGGAAATTTTGTCCTCAAAAATGTGAACAGCAAGAACAGGCTGACCATTACCAATATCGGCTTCAAATCTCAAACCATTCCGGTGGGCGCCAAAACGGAATTTGCGATTACCCTCGAAGATGTGAGTGGTGACCTGGGAGAAGTGATCGTGTTATCCCGTCCGCAAACAACCAATGGGATGGTGAATATCTCTGAGAAAGACCTGACCACGGCTGTTTCAAGAATCAGTGCAAAGGATATGGAAGAAATGCAAGCCGCCAGTATTGACCAGGCCCTCCAGGGTCGTTTGGCCGGAGTGGATATCACAGCCAGCAGCGGTGACCCGGGTGCTGCCATGAATATCCGGATACGAGGTATCTCTTCTATCAACTCTACCGGTATTCCCCTGATCGTACTCGATGGAATGCCCCTGGAAACTGAAATCCCCGGTGATTTTAATTTTGGAACTGCTGATGAACAAGGCTATGCCCAGTTACTGAATATTTCTCCAGCCGATATCAAAGACATTACTGTACTCAAAGACGCAGCAGCTACCGCTGTATGGGGTTCCAGAGCTTCCAATGGCGTACTGGTGATCACCACCAAAAGAGGAACCATCGGCAAACCTTCTGTCAATTATACTTTCAAAGGTTCTGCTTCCTTTGTGCCTTCACCCATACCATTGCTCAGCGGTGACCAGTATTCAACCCTGATTCCGGAAGCATTCATGAACAGAACCGGTACACCACTGAATACAACATCTGTTCGCGAGTTCAACTATGACCCCAATGACCCATACTGGTATTATAATTACAGCAATAATACCAACTGGGTTGATGCGATTTCCCGTACCGGTAAACTCATGGATCATACGCTGAGTTTAACCGGGGGAGGAGAGAAGGCTAAATATTTTGCATCAGTGGGCTATTTTGATCAGTCTGGTATTACCATCGGAACCGATCTGAAAAGACTCAATACCCGGATCAATCTGGATTACAATGTATCCGAGAAGATTAAATTTTTTACCAGCATATCTTATACACATACTGATCAGGACAGAAACTATCTGGGTTCATCATCCGCCAGTGGCGAACAAACCATCTGGGGAATGGCCTATATCAAAATGCCCAACATGAGTGTGTTTCAATACGATGAACTGGGCAACCTGACTACCAATTATTTCTCTCCAGCTGCCAACGTTCAGGGACAATACAGCCGTATTTACAACCCCGTGGCGATGGCAGATCAGGCTAAATACAAAGTATTGGGAGAAAGAGTGATTCCGCGTTTCCAGGTAGACTATGATATTGTGAAAAAAGTGCTGAAAGCTACTTTCGATATACAGTTCGATATCAATAATACCAAGAACAGCAGTTTCCTTCCGCAGATAGCCACCGGCCGTCCGAATACGGAGACAGTCGTGAACCGTGCTTATGATGGTGACATTGATATCTTCACGGTTACCAGCAAATCCAACCTGGTGTATACCCCCCGTTTCAAAAACGACAAGCATAACCTGATCAGCTATCTCAGCTTTATGACCAATGATTATAAAGTGGTTTTCCAGGAAGTGATGACTTCTAACACTGCATCTTCCCTGCTGGTGGATCCTTCCATTCCATCCAGAACACAGAATGCAGAACTGCAGGCTATTTCAGGGGCTTCACAAACCCGTTCTATAGGTGGTATCATCAGTGCGCAGTACGGATATGATGATAAGTATCTCTTCAATGCGACATTAAGAGCAGATGGTAACTCCAGATTTGGTCCGAATTATCGCTATGGTTTATTCCCTTCACTGTCTTTCCGCTGGAGAGCTTCCGGAGAAAAATTCCTGCAAAAGGTAAAACAACTGGATGACCTGAGTTTCCGTGCCAGCTATGGTATTGCCGGTGAAGCACCCCGTTATGATTACCTGTTTTATAACACTTACACCACCTATAATTTTTCTTATCTCGGACAGGCAGGTATCTATCCTTCCCGGATGGAACTGAGCAACCTGA